>VFSW01003127.1_pt1 | contig 24834 bp, 46 predicted proteins | sample 5358111 | NCBI WGS metagenome assembly VFSW01 (sample SAMN11554181, study PRJNA540505) | mine drainage metagenome | isolation source: sediment from site ElyBrook_90M | place: USA: Ely Copper Mine, Vershire, VT | collected 2017
GAGGGAGGCGACGGGCCGACAGATTCTTCCGGCAATCCGCCCACCGACCAGCCCCCGGCTGAGCTAGCCAGCGCGGTAAGGCAACCCCCCGAGGATCAACCGACAACTACTGAGTCAAAATGCGGATAAAGCTACACCGAGAGAAGAGAGCGATCCAGACTGATGCGCGAAGAGGCTAATCCCTACCACTGCTTCATTGGAGGCAAGCCCCATCCGGCTTACCTGCATTCGAACATGGGCGCGAGCCTCTATTGGTGCCCAGTGCATGGTCTCCTTCTTTCCATGTCTGGGTGCGGCCTGCGCTTGAAGACCGGGAAGAGGAACATGACAAACGAGCAGTACGGGAAGTTCGTTGAAGGGCCGAGGATCTACGAGAACTTGCCTAACGACCTTCGCTGGCTCGCCTTCAATGACGTGGACTACTGGAGCAAGCACACGGACCCCACCAAGATGGTCTATCACTCCACCTGTATCAATCTCCTGCACGGTCGCTTGGAATGGGTCGGAGATCTTGATGTTGAAGAGGTTTCATCAGCCCTCTTGGGCATTGCAGAGGTGCTGGAAATGGGAGAGCGGCTGTGGAAGGACTATCATCTGTCCCCGGGTTCGTCCGTGGAGAGGCCGTCACAGTTTACGATGGTGGCTTGTGTCCTGTAGGAAGCCCCCGAACTTGTTCGAAGAAGGATGTCACGGTTTCCTTTATCCTGGTGGAACTCTCTCCTATGGTTGTGGAGATTGAAACCGCTATTCATCAAGAAATCTTGAAAGTCAAGGGCGTGGTCTATACGGTTCCCATTTTCGGGAAATACGATCTCATCGTCAAACTGGAACTGGCTGATTTTAGAGAAATTGGAGAGAGTTCGATGGACATTCGAGGAATCAAAGGCGTCATCGATACTCGAACCCTCACTGGCTATGGAAAGGGGTTCGTGCGGCGATGAGCTTCGAATGCACGATCCTGGATGGAAAGCCGGACAGTGCATCCCGACTGGAGCGGGATATTGCCGTGAGGAACTCATGGCAGTGGAGGCCGCTGGACGGGCGCAGCGTATCTGCGAAGTGTGGGCTCGACACCAGATATTGCCTATGGAGCGGCCCCTGCGAACCTGCTGAAAGTTTAAGTAACTGGCTGACCCCTTTATGGGAAGATGACCCAGACAAATCCGCAAACGCATAGCCAGCAGAAGTGTGAGAAGTGCCGTCAGAGGATGAAAACTCTCTGGTACTTCAACATCGACACTTGGTACATCGTGAGGGGCGTTGGCTATTGCCCTCACTGCGAGCGAACCGATCTCGTCTATTCCTCCAAGCCGATGAAGGGCAAATGAGCGAAGAGAAAGACAACAGAGAAGTTCCATCTCGACCAGTCATACGCCCTCGATGGACATGCTTGCGTTGTGGTCATGTATGGATTGGAAGCAAGCAAACCCCTCCAGTCCTCTGTGTGAAATGTCGAAATCCATATTGGGCAAGACCACGCAAGCGCCCGAGAAGGCTGTTTTACACAAAAGCTCAAATCGAACTGCTGAAGCAAGCCGTTCAGATAGGCCTCGAGGAACATCAGAAGGCACACAAGTCGGTCTTTGAAGGCACTTCAGATGAGGATTCGGACTGCATCTGTGACAACTGCACCCTCATGAAGAAGGCCCTCGGATTGCCTACTGGAGCGCACTGATGGGCGAAAGGAAAGTAAAGAAGCCACGGAACGTCGTCCAGATAGTCGAGATGGGCCGAGTCGGAGTATTTACCGTAATTGGGAATCACTCGGAGGATCTCTACTTCCGTGCTGATGGCAATGGACACGGTCATCCGGTTTCAGTCGCTCTTAAAACTCCGGGCCACGAATGGCTCCTCTTTGATGGCGATGGTGAAGGAACCATTGAGGGACTAATCAAGTTCCTCCGGGCCATTGTGAAGGCGGACAAGGACAACGAGGATAAGGGCTGATGTGCGATTTTTGTAGCCACAGTTGCGATTGCAGGGTTGGCCGGTGTCGGAAGAGGGGAAACGGCAAGGGCCGCTCCTGCCAGAAGTGTCATCACTACGTTCATCAAGAGGGCGATGTCACCGATGTAGATGAGGAGCCCTAAGATGGGAGGCGTAGCTCCTAAGCCTCGAAGCGAGCGCTGTCCCGGATGCAAGGCGTCTGTCAAAGGGGACAAGTGCGAGAAGTGCGGGATGCACATCGACTATATCGAGGATCACTACCCGATACACTGCACGAGCGCTGCTTGCCTCACTCAGAGACAGAACGCGAAACTGAAGAAGCAGGTAGCAAAGCTTACCAGATTGAGAGAAAGGACCGGGTGAGACTCCTGCGACTTGGCGAGGATGGCATGCTTACTCTCTTCATCCACCAGCTTAAGGAACTGACCGATGGGCATCCCAAGATAGTCGATGACTGGGTAAAGAGAAACAAGCTCGACTTGAATGCAGTGGTCACATTGCCTTCCACCGAAGGGGCTACGAAGGAACTGAACGGACATCGCTACACGATCCGGAACGAGGAGACTCACGTCGAGCCGATCGAACTCAAGATGTGCCCCAAGTGCGGCAATGAGTCCGAGCCGGTGAACGATTACGATCCAGAAGTATGGACCGATGGAAAGAAGCACATTGTCATCCTCTGCTCGGGTGGCCCGCTTCATGAGTCCGAAGAGGCCATGAAGCGGGGAGATTCTCCCAAGAGCATCATGCCCGTTCTCTACATGTGCCAGGGATGTGCGATCGAATGGGAAGAGCCCTACGAGGAGCATCTTGAAGAACGCATCAGGAGAAGTTCGTGAAGTACACCAAGAAGCTCACAGCATTGGATGGAACCGAGACGGTAGTGGAGTTGGACTTCAACGACCTATCTGACAACAGCGTACGAAGTCGATACTTGTACCTGGGGGAAGAGACACCAACTATCCGTGACACGGCAGGTGCCTTCAAAGCCTTGGTCGCGGAAGTCGAACACCTGCTCATGCTTGTCAGCAAGAGGAACGAGTTGGCGAGAAATGTGCTCCTCCTCGAAACTGAGTGGGATTCTTGGCTCAGGAATGAGCCCAAAGAGGCGACCACCTCAGTAGGATTGTTCCTTCAGAGACATCACGAGTGGGAAGTGGAAAGAGAGCGATTGCGACATGATCTTGATGAGGCAAAGCGGCTTCTGAAGGAGTGGTGAAGCATGACGCACATCCTGGCAGGGACGGCCCCAGAGAACAAAGTGAAGAAGCTTCAGAAGATTGGCCTCGACCTCTCCTGCTATCATTGCGGAGCCAAGGGAAGCGCACTTGGCGAAGGTCAAGGGCCGAAGGTAATCGCCAACCGCGCCCTGGATGGCCGGATCTACTTCGCGTGTATGGATTGTAATCTGAGGATTCAGTCGGGGCAGATTACGATATGATGGGTGACATTCGAGAGCGCTGTCTCCTGGTCCTGAACAAGCCTCACGTTAAGGAGCAAGACTGCCATTGCGAGGCGTGCGAGAAGCACAAAGATGCGGCAATGGGCTTCACCTGCGAGTACTGTGGCTACAAGGGCCGGTCGCTATCGATGATATGCCAATGCTACGACAAACCTTGCAACATTGGAACCGTGGGAGCCGGATGTCCTCACGGATATCTCACCTGCCCCATCTGCGGCGATGGCGAAGATATGGACCCGTGGGCCGCTCTGCGGGCGATCCGGGCTATACTGACTGGATCTACTGTGCCATCAACGACCGAGCTAGGGAGTAGTAATGCCACCTGCGGTAACGCCGGAACGCTTGGGCGGGAGCATAATCCGGCTCCCCCGAATGTGGTAGAGGGCACTCCTCCTGCTCCCATCCCGCCCAATCTCGATCCCGTGACCAAGACGATTGGTTTCGGGAAGGGCAAGTGGCGTATTCCTCTCACTCGGGCTCCTATGGATGCTGACGAGAAGCTGAAGTGGATTGAAGAGGGATCAAAGAACCTGATGAAGCATTGGATCTCCCTCGGCCTCTCCTGCGCTGTCTGTGGCTTTGCTTACACCAAAGTAGAAGATATCACTGAACGAGGAGTCAAGATTGCGGCATTCACAGAGACAACGGGTGTGATAACCGTAGATGGGGCCTGCTGGGATACATGGGTGAAGAAGTCCACTCAGGCGACTCCCTCTCCTGTTCCCAAGCCGATTGAAAGTTCAAATAGATAGCTGAGATTGAAATAGCCTGATGGCGCTGATTTATGATGTCCGTTGCCGAGTCTGCGAGGGCGAACATAGCGACCAACTTCACGCCATCAATTTGAAGACAGCCGCCAAGTTGGAAGCCCAGTGGAACCTGCGTCTGGAACAGTGTAACGCCTCTTCTGGATTGAAGTTCGCTGCGCTCAAGGCAAAGGCCTTCAAGAAGAATGGAGTTAAACTGACTTTGCGCCCTGAGAATCGCCTCCTGCAACTCTACATTGGAAACACCGTGGAAGTGGGAAAGAAGCCGAGAGTGGAGATCAGTTGGGGAACTCCTGGAACCGTGCCCATTAAGGAAGCTATGGAGTTCGCAGACACGCTAAGGCAGGCGGCTCAGTTCGCTCAGGAGCTTGAGATCTTGCTCATCCTGCATGGCCAGGAAGTTCTATGACCCTCCCCCCTATCGATCCCTCCCCCGTTCTAATCAACTGCCGCAACTACCATGTGGTCCCTTCTACATGCCGCTGTTGTGATGCCTTCCAGTTAGTCTCCGGCGACCCTTATATTGGTGAGAGCAGAGAGGTCGCCATTACTAACCTGCCTGAGGATTTCGATTTCGAACTGATGTGGGAAGTGGATGAAGTGCCCGAAGAGAAACTGCTTGCCCCCACATCCTTTGGTCATGGGATTCGTCTGTCTCAGCATGAACGGTGGTTGGCACCAGACTACCCCACGGGCTTGGTCCATGCGATGAATAAAGCTGAAAGAAAATACGATAGATTCGACAGTAGGCTGAAAAGCGTAAAAGACAAGTTCGACAAAATCTCAAATGAGCATCCCTTGGACTCAAAGGCATCCTACGCTCTGCTGGAGGTGGAGCACAAACTGGCTCGCTCTCTCGCAGTAGCGGAAGTCGAACGGGCGAAGACAAGAAGGGCACTTTACAACTGGGAGAACATGGGCGTTGAAAGTTCAAATAGATAGAAGTTCGTCAGTATTGCATGGGCGATAGGATAAGCATCCAGTTTGTCGACTCGATCAGCAAAGAGAAAAGCGTGGTTCTCTTCTCCCACTGGGACGGAACGGACATCATCGATCAGGCTCAAAAGTATCTTTTGAGAGAGTTCGATGAGAGGATCAAGGACGAGCAGAATGGGCCACTGGCTCGAAGGGAAGTCTCGACAGTCATGGTGGACTTCATCAGTTGGCTGACGGGCGGTGATCCTGTCGGGGGAAACTACTACTTGGGGGCCGCTCCTTCAGATGGGGACAACGGCGACAACGGCCACTTCGAGATTGACGTGCGAAGCGGAGCCAGTAGCAAGGCCTGAGCATGGGTCGAATCAAATCCGAACTGATTCTACCCAAAGGCTATCGACTCAACCCGAGTAGTGCCCTCCACTGGTTTCCCAAGAACGGCTGTGAGATCCCGAACAACGAAAGAGCCCGGCAGAGGCCGAAGAAGGCCGCAGCGACAGAGCCAATGTCAACGAGGGCGCATGAGGAACAGTAGCCCATCAAGTGCCGACATCCTGGATGGCTTCCAGATGAAGGATGGACAGTTACCTCCCCGCCGTCTGGCCGAGCCCATGCTGAGGGACCTTCTCAAGCGGGCGCTCAAGGAAGCCTACGACAAGGGAGCAGTCGAAGGTTCTAGGGGCGCAGATACCCGTGATTTCGAGTTCTCCATCTGGTATCGGATTCGCAGGAAGGGCTATTGAAAGGTTTGAAGGTTTAAATAGTTAGCTTCCGTTTCGATAGCCGATGAAGTTCCTGATCCTGGTAGAGGCGAGAGAGGCGGAGTTCGCTAAGTGGCAAGCGGAGATGCTTCGATCCTTGCCTGGTGCGGTGGTAGCAAAAGTGATACCGATGAAGAGTCGAAAGAGCCCTTCCAAGTCATCCCGCCCGAAGGAAGTTACGTTCTCTCCTGGCCCGATCCCTTTCTATGCTTACGAGGAGGTTCCGACTGGGCTCGTCTGCAACATCTGTATGCACATAACTGAAAGAGCTACGGCTCTGAAAGAGGCGCCCAAATCCGCTGTCATCTGGACGGAGGAAGAGGCAATGGAGGCCCTGATGCGGAAGCACTACGAGGTCGACCATCCGAAGCTGAAACTGAAGGAAAACTTCTTCCGAGACTGGTCGAGAACGATCAAGAAGGTGTACTGAGATGGTTTGCGAGCATAAGAAGGACCGCTCGGTGATACGCATTGTGACCTATCACGCGAACTATTCAGCCTTCAGTGGCTATCGGAAGACGGCCAGCGACTATAGCGAGTTGGAGTGCAAGGTCTGTGGCCATCTATGGCGTTCGAAGGCTGACTACGTGGAGGAGATCGCTGGACGAGACCGGGCCTCGATCCAAGCAAGTAAGGAACGTAAGGCGAATCCAGTTCCTTACATTCCAGCCCCTCGACGACCCCCCTGCGCCTGCGCGTGTCACAAGAAGCAGGATGCGATGTCGACCAATCCGATGTTCGGAAAGATGAAGCGGATTGACTGTTCTTGGGACTCCGCTTCGTCTCCTACGCTCTGCGGAGCTTGTGGAAAGGCCTTTCCGGGAGTGGCATGAGCCTGTGACGCCCTGGAAGAATCGCCTGATCTTCAGCGACAACTTGGAGGCCCTTCGCAATCCGACCTTCGTTCAACCCGAATCCGTGGATCTCGTCTATCTTGATCCACCCTTCAACTCGAACCGGACCTACAGTGCCTTCTTCGAAGAGAAGGACGGGAAGAAAGCCGCAGCGCAGATCCAAGCCTTCACGGATAGCTGGACTTGGGACACGGCGGCTGTAGATGCCTTTCGTGCGGCGCATCATATCGATGAGAAACTGGCAAAGACTTTGGATGGACTGGAGACGATCCTGGGCCACTGTGACATGTTGGCGTACATCGCTATCATGGCACCCCGGCTTCATGCGATCCGAACTGTGATGAAGCCGACTGCGAGCATCTACCTTCACTGTGATTCCACGGCCTCGCATTATCTCAGGCTTCTCATGGATGCCATTTTCTATCCCGAGAACTTCAGGAATGAGATTATCTGGCAACGAACGTGGTCTAATGTAGCCAAACGATACGGGCCAGTCCACGATACGATTCTGTTCTACTCTCGAACTGATGACTATATCTGGAACGGAGCTACAATAGAACAGAATCCGAATTACATCGAACAGGCGTTCAAATCCAAGGACGATGACGGGAGACGCTATCAGGTAATAACGCTCACTGGTCCCGGAACAACTAAGGGAGATAGCGGAAAGCCTTGGCGAGGCGTGGACCCGACCATTAGTGGGCGGCATTGGGCGATCAACCAGCGGGCCTTGGCCCAGTGCGGCATCACCGGAGGAACCGTACAAGAGCGCCTGGATGCGCTCGACGTGGCGGGCCGCATCGAATGGCCCGACAAGAAGAATGGCATACCCAGGCTCAAGTGGTATCTTGATGAACTCGAAGGAAAACCGGCACCTGACATATGGACGGATATCGGGCATCTATCATCTCAGAGTACGGAGGCTCTCGGCTACCCCACTCAGAAACCCATCGCCCTTTTGGAGCGCATCATCAAGGCATCATCCAAACCCGGGGATCTGTTCATGGACCCTTTCTGTGGTTGCGGAACAGCCATTGATGCCGCGCAAGCCCTCGGGCGACGCTGGATAGGCATAGATATTACTCACGTTGCGATGGGCATTATCAAGCATCGGCTCGAAGGCCGGTACGGGCCTGACGTAAGAGGTACCTACGAAGTTTTCGGTATTCCGAAAACGGTCGAAGAGGCTCATGCTCTTGCGGCAGAGGACAAGTTCAAGTTCCAGGATTGGGCACTCACCTTCCTTACGGGTGCAAGACCCAATGCGGAAGGGGCGAAACGGGGTGCAGACCGTGGCAAGGATGGTACCCGTATTTTGGACCTTCCTAATGGGAAGTTCTTACGGGTTCTCATCCAAGTCAAGGGTGGCCACATTGAACGCAATGTGGTCTCGACCCTTCTTGGGGACATGAGCAACCAGCACTATCAGATGGGAGTTGTCGTCAGCCTGATGAGTCCCACACGGCAGATGAGGATGGAAGCGATGGATGCAGGAGAGTGGATACCGGATGATCCGCTTGGAAGCGGAGTTGAACACTTCCCGAAGATTCAGCTTGTGACCGTGGCCGAACTGCTGGACGGCAAGAGGCTGGCTTTTCCCGACTACCATGAATCGACTGTGCCTCGACCGACCCCGGCACCAAAACCCATCAAAAGAACCCGGGATCTCGGAGAGTTCTCTACTCCTTGAAGGTTTAAATATCTGGTGGCAGTAAAATTGGCGATGAAGGCGAATACTGTCACACTGCAAATAAACGCTGCTTCCCTTAGGGCTCCGACGGATGTACTGAAGCGGCTACTAAAGCTCCCCAATACGTCCGGGTATTCCGTGGCTCGCTTGTCCATTTTCGTGGCGAACAAGTACCGCCTACCAGGAGCCCCCAACATCCATCTGGTAGATCTCCGGCCTACTTTTGCAATGCAACTTCTCATAGAAAGGCTCCAAGCGCTGAACGTTCCCATCACTGTCAAATGGGGTAGAAATCTAGGGCACACTCCTTCGATGGTAACAAAAGAGATATTGTCAGTAGTGCAACCAGGGGAGCGGCTAGCGACAAGTGAGCTACGTTCCCGGTTGCGTCAGGTGGGGTGCCAGTCGACCAGGAGCAGTATCCAACGCGCTCTTGTTCGTCTTTCTCGTGAGATGCAGATAAGACGAGAGGTAAGGATCGGTGGAAATGGCGGTAGCCAGAGCATCCTAGAGTTTAGAAATGGTATTGCATCCTGAAGAACCAACCTGTGAGTTCTGCGAGGAGCCCGCAGAGAACTTGTTTCCCTCTTGGAGAGATCAGTCTAACCACATCTGTAAGGACTGCGCTCGCTGGGAACAGCGCGAAGGAAGGGATATCATCCAAAAGGTATATCGTAGTCTTGAAAGTCCCATAGATCGACTTCGGGGCGTTGCCTCCATCCGTATCGCCCAGCTTCGTCAGGCAGAACGAGCCGAGCGACATCCGGGGCAGATATTCCGGGTGAAGCCCCGTCGTATTCGCTACAGCGTAGGCATCTGGGAAGGCCGAGACGACATGCAAGAGGGAAGCTTCACTCTCATAGTTCCAGGCAAAGAGTGGAGGCAAGCAGTTCATTATGCTCTTCGACAGGTAGGCCGAGGCAAGGAAACTCGGAATGAGTATCGGAGGGTTCAAATCGGGAAAATCCCAGTGGATTCAGGGCCAATACCGGGAACGGTATGGAACGGGCAGCCGGTGTGGAGAGTCAAGGCGACATCTGGACGGCTCTGCCGTTGCCATCTATGCCGTAAGCAGACCACCGTGCCGGGCTCGGTTCCCAATCACTTCTTTTGCATCGTGGAGGAACGGACAAGTGAGAGCAACTGAGATCATCCCGGGAAAGCTCTTCCTCGGTGGCCGGGAAGACGCCGAGGATTGGATAGCGAAGGTTGTCAAGCCGCTCCTCGTTAGGTGTGGCGCAGGCATAGAGAGGTCGCCTTTGGTAGTCGCTTACTACGTGGCTACCCGGACCTGTCTCACCGATCATGGGAAGCTCGAAGAGGGCTATGACTACGTAAAGCGACGAAGGCCTCAAATCCAGGAGCGCTTTGAGTGGATTCCGTGGGGCTGGGAGCAAGGATGTTTGAGAGGCTTCCGATGAGACAATCGACCCTCGAAGGAGACCTTATGCCGGGAGAGCGGCCCCCGCCTGAGTTCAGCCAAACATTTGCGACGTTCGACCCGAGCCGCATCTACCGTTACACTCTCTTGAGAGTGTGGCGAGTGGACCTTCCGCGTCTCGCTTTTATCATGTTGAACCCTTCGACAGCAGACGAACAAATACTAGACCCCACTATTCGACGTTGCATAGGTTATGCAAGAGCTTGGGGCTACGGGAGTCTCGAAGTCGGCAACCTCTTTGCCTTCCGATCTACCAGTCCTTACCAACTCTACAACATTCCTGATCCCATCGGACCAGAGAATGACGGGTATCTCAAAGAGATCGTCAGCCGAGCCAAGTTGGTCATTGCGGCTTGGGGCAATCATGGGGTCATCAAGGACCGAAGTAATGTCGTGGCCCGTATGTTCCCGGGAATGAAAGTGTTGGCCCTCACGAAAACGAAAGGACAACCCGCTCACCCTCTTTATCTGCCGCTCCATATCCAGCCGCAAGATTGGTGCCATCCTCCCCACGGATGAATCCGGGGCATGCGCTCGCCCCTTTTGGTCAGTCCAACCATTTGAAAGTTCAAATAGATAGAAGGCCGTCAAGTAAGCGATGAGCGCAACGACTCAGGTGCATTGTGCCGAACCCGGATGCAAGGCTATCACGGAACTCTCCTCCTGCATTCATAGTAGTGGTCAGGACGACAAGCGGATACTGAACGATCTGCACATCGAGCATGGCTGGACCATGCAGAAGTCATCTCGTAGGCAACCGAGCAAGCCGAATCTCGTATATGAGTTTCTCTGTCCGGAGCACAAACCGAAAAGGGGCAAGTGGGTCACGACCAAGACGACGACCGGGCGGAGCACGCGCTGGAAAGAGGAACCGTGGGTATGAAGCAGCTAATGTTAGCACAGCAGAAAGGGCCGAAGAGTGAGTTTCCAGTTGGTGCCGTGATGATGGAGACGATGATGGCCGACTTCATTGAGTCGGCGCAGCAACTCAACGAGTTACATGCGAGGTATGCTCCCCGAGTCACGAGAGGCTGTTCTATATGCAAGACCGTTCCATCTCGCAAGCGCACATTGCAAGTTGGTATCGGTGGAGGAGTCATCAGAGATCAAGTGCGAATGTGCGATGCTTGTTTTCAGAGATCCTTCGTATTCCTCAACAAGAACTTCGCTTTCATAATGGCCATGTTGTTTGCAGGAGAACGGACAATTCAGGATGTAAAAGAACATGACCAGCGCCGTGCTTTAGCCGAGGTGAAGGGGCGTGTGCCCTATCATGGATGAACCGACGGAGTGGAAAGGCCAACACGGGCTACATTCGCTGGCCGACCCATCTTAGAAACAGTGGGGAAGGCGGCATGTGGGTCTATGCTGTCGTTCCTGTCGATAATCGCAGGGAGCCTTTTGTCGAGTGCTGTGTGGAATATCCGACTCTACCGGCTCCGAATGTCTTCCTTGATCCCCTTCCACCTTCATTTCAGGCGGAGATGAAGGCAGTCCGTTCTCGCCGACCTCAGCCTCGTGGCCTGATGAGCAAGTCCTTCTGGCCCATTGAAAGGCATGACAGCCGAGACCTATTGGCGACAGTTCTTCTGGGAACCTCTGGGGGCAGTTGGTCGAACCTTCATCCGTGTTCCAATCCGAAGTGCAAGCATCAGAAGGGCCTTCCCTACTGGATCTGTTCCGAATCCGATCTGACACCGGAAGGGAAGAGGCTCGTGGCCCTGCTCAGCAAGCTCTATGGAGGGCGGAAGGTGCATCTGCTGACCTTCCTTGACACATGAGCCGGACTCCAGAGGCCGTCCGGAAACGCATCGATAGCCTCTTGAAGAGAGGTGCCAAGTGGGGAATGACAACGGCAGAGCGGGGCGAGCTTTTCGTTCTCACCCACTGGGAAAAGATGGTTGTCAAGGAGATGCAACTACCGGGCTCCGTCTCCAACAGTCTGAGAGCCGAAGTCTACGGGATGCGTCGGGCCTTGGACTGGCTTGCCGAAGGAAAGAGCCCACGGAAGAAGGCCGTCAAGCGAATCCGGGTTGGTGATGCAAAATGACCGATTGCGGCTGTCATCTCGAGCATGCTGAAGATGAGCGCTGCGAATCAGCCCGAGTCGAAAGTGGAAATTGCAAGTACCCGACGTTGAAGAGACTTCTTGAAGAGGCCTGCGACAAGATCCCAGAAGGCTACACTGTTCTACGAGACGAGATTCGGGACGCGCTTGAGCCTGTAACTAAGGGAAAGAAATCAGAAAATGGCGATTCAGCGGAGCCTGACAAAGAGCTTTTGGGGAATATGGCCGCGGCATCATGCCCTCATGGAACCGATTGCGAGGTCATCGACTGCACCTGCAAGTGCCACAAGATTTATGAGCTTCCACTGCCCGATAGCCAGGAAGCGATGGAGTGGCCCCTTCCTGCATGGTTCCAGCCTGGGGTAAAGGTTCAGACGACCCTCGACTTCTCAGGGGTCCCCAAGGGTACCGTAGGCCTTGTAATGGCCAAGGACCATACGGGCTACCCAATCCTATGGGTGAGTGAGAACATCTCATTTGAACTCTTAGACCGACTCATTGGAAGTGGGGACCTCACTCCTGCCAACCCACTCCTGATCCCAGGACCAAACAGGCCAAAGCCGCTCATCGACTGGTTCTCCAACTGGGAAGCGGCGAGGTGGCTCGAGCGGGCATGACCGGACGTAACATTGGATGGTTGCTAAGGCTCATAGAGAAGTGCGTGCAAGGCGACTATCTATCGAAACTTGGAAGGGAAGATGCACCGTGATGACGAAGTGAAGGGCGAGCGCAGGCCCCCTACTTGTTCGGAGGATGGCACCAATGCTACTGAACTTTGCGATCATAGCTATCCACGCGGCAAGTTCGGCATCTGCCGAAACTGCGGAAAGCCGGGGGGTCCCAGAATCCCCTGCGCCTTCGACGATGGTCTCATCCACGACGTGGGAGATCCGAAGTTCGAGACCTGGGCCAAGTGGTGCAAGAGCCACAAGAATCGCTACATCAATAGCGACCTGGATCGGACGCCGAAATGTGATGTTCGACCCTGCCGCCACGGGCAGGACTGGCACGGAAAGACAGCGAGCCCGGGCCGGTGCAAGGTGAGCGGTTGCCCTTGCACTCAGTACGTGCCTCCGAAGGTGCAGTATGCCAGATGAGGAGACAGAGGATTTGAACGAGCCGGACCTTTTAGACGTGATAGAGACTACCGACTTCCCGTCCTCTATGGACGAGGATGATTTCGGTGCTCACTGCTCGACCTGTACTGATGGGGCCAACTACATCTGTGGAACTCGATGCGACTGTGATCGTTGCCACGGCCAGGACCCAGATGCGGAAGAGGACGCCTCATAGATGAAAGAAAAAGCGAGCGCATGCCCCCGGACTCATCCGTGGGGAGGATGGCACAAACATCCTCTCCTTACCTCGGGAAAGCAACTCGTCCTTGCTTGAGCCATGCGAGAGAATCTCAAGCCCTACATCGGGAAACGAACTCGCTTCACAGGGAAGGTAGATCGCTTCGGCACCAAGAGCGGTTGGGAAGGGAGAAGCATCAAGACCGTCTGCCTGAACGACATCAAGAGTCCGGAAGGGAAGATAGTCACCGACCATCTGTGGCTGAAGATTGGAAAGCAACTGGAGGCCCTTCAGTTGCAAGTCGGCGATCTCGTCTGTTTCCACGCTCGGGCCGACTATTATGAGACTGGTTATAGGGGAAGAAGAGACGATGAGGACCTGCCTCCTCTCAGGACCGATATCGGCCTCTGTTACCCTACCAATGTGACGAAGATCGCAACCGTTCCCGGAAATCCTGCCCAACGAAAGTTAATATAACTAGCTGTCCGTTGAGCCATTACCGATGACCGAGGAGTGCGAGATTTGCCAGCACCTACCCAAGCTTTTCGGGGTGGAGAGTCGGCTGGCTGTGCAAGGGCAGTGCGACTTCAAGGCGCAACCGAGCAGGGGGAAGGCCAATGAAGATTGTGATTGATGAGATATGTCCGGCCTGCCGAGGAACGGGCCTCTACGTCGGGCTGGCCGAGAGAGACGGATTCGCCGTTGTATGTTCCAAGTGCAAGGGGACTGGACGCTATCACTTTGAGCACGAATACGAAGAGTTCAAGCAGCGCATACCAAGAAAGGGAATCAAGCGCGTACTGGAAACAAACCCTGGAATTGTAGCCGGAACAGGCAGGGAAGGTCTCACACTGGAATCCTTCGGGGGGTTGCCTTGGAAGGACTGGAACGATGGAAAACCCTTCCCATCTGGCAGTGAGATGAGGGACTACACTTGCCCTGCTTGGTGGGCGCAAGCGACTGATGGGCGAGGTCCACACTGGGAAGAGTGTACTTTGCCAGGGATGCATTTCTCAGAGTGCCCACACTTCGTAACCAAGGGCCAATGCTGGAAGCGACTCGACTCAGAGAGCGAAAGGCGAGCAAGGTGATCAGTCATACCCATAGAGTCGGATGGTAAGGACTGAGGGGAAGAATATGGGGGAAGAAACGGAACTAGAGAAACATATAGATGCACTATCGTCTTTCATGAAGCGATTATCCGAGTCGATGACCCTGGAAGAAAAGAAGGCCTTACATCAAAGAATCCATGAGGCCTGGGCGAAGGACCCATTGAGTCGTATCGGACCATTAGGCATCGACCCAGTTCCCTTTGTAGGCTCGAAACGGGCCATCGAACTCAAGAACTGTCCCGATTGCGGAGCCAAGCCAGGAGAGCCACATGCGTTGGAAGGAGGGTGCGATGTCGAGCCCTGTTCCGTCTGCGGAGGCCAGCGTCTCGGCTGTGAAGGCGACCCGGACTGTGCGACCCATGATCCCTACTTTGCCCGCTGGACCGGCATCTGGCCTGGGGAAGCGGAGTGTTACGCTCTTGGGCTAATCTACAAGGACACCAGCGAAGCCTCTCCCACCAAGGGCTACGTCGGCCCGGATCTCAACGAGTTCATCCGGCGAGGTCTGCACAAACTGTTCTTTGTTAAGCGTCCAATAGCGACTCAGCAGATCGAAGTTATCGGTGAACCATACTTCGAGCAAGAATGGTGGGATGTCATTGGAGACTATCGGCCTCACCCGAACCCCAAAAGGAGCGGCAACCTCATTTCTCTCTCCTCTGAGGTTGAAACCTTGGCTGATGCCAACAAGAAGAAGTATTCCCGGAAGTTACCCAGAGTCCGGGTGATTGTGGAAGTGCTAAAGGAAGAGCCGCCGACTAAGATGGCATGATCGAAGAGTTCTGCACTTGTGGTCACGAGAAGGAGGTCGGCCACTTCTGGGGTCTCGGCGAGTGCATCTGGGATGATGGTTGCAAAGAGTATCACTATTCGGTCCTTGTAACCGAGGTCGCCAACCGCTGGACGCTGGGCCGGTTCCTCAAGAAGATCTGGACGAAGATTAGCGCAAAGTGGCTCTTCCTTCTCTTGCGCTGGTACGATTGGAGAGATGGATGATCGCTCCTAACAAATCCTGGGCGCTCCATCATGGTGACTGCCTCGAAGTAATGAGACGGATGCCAGCCAATTCGGTTGATGGGATCGTGACTGACCCTCCCTACGGCCTCTCTGCCGAGCCAGATATGGTTGAGGTTCTCCAACACTGGCTCAATGGCGACCACTATGAGCATGGCTCCAAAGGCTTCATGGGTCGTGACTGGGATTCTTTTGTGCCCGGACCCGAATACTGGCGAGAAGCCTACAGGGTTCTCAAGCCTGGAGGACATCTCATCGCCTTCACCAGTACCAGAACTTCCGATATTCTTGGGATCTCGCTCCGCTTGGCAGGCTTCGAGAACCGCGGCCACCTTGCGTGGCTGTTCGGAACCGGATGGCCAAAGAGTATGTCAGTGGCGAAGGCCATAGACAAGGAGCTAGGCTTTCAGGGAGAGGTAGTTGGAAAGGAGCCCATCCGAGGTGGGATTAACGGCGGCAACTACGTCACCCGGACTGAACGAAAGGACGCTCTAAGGGACGTGCGAACCCTGTCAGAGCAGGCGGCGAAATATCGGGGATATGGTACGGCGCTGAAACCGGCCTTCGAGCCAATCCTGATGATGCGGAAGCCTATCGAAGGTACAATCGCCCAGAACGTCATGAAATGGGGCACAGGCGGGCTCAACATCGATGGTTGTAGGGTCGGTTTCATCAGCCCGGGTGATGAGAAGGAAACGAAGCACAAGAACCGGCACGCCGACTTCGGTTCTGGAGCGAGGAACAATGCAGTCTATGGAAAGGACGCTCGAACTCGTGCATCGGCTGGCAACTATAACGCTCCGGGGCGCTGGCCACCTAACCTCCTGCTAGTTCACGCGGAAGGGTGCAGGAGAGTCGGAATCAAGACCGTCAGCACCAATACGCACTATTCGGTCAGCAAGATCACCGGCTATGGACGCCATCTTGCGCCCGGAGTTGGCTCCTACAGCTACGATGGGCCAGGAGACCAACCCAAGACAGAGAAAACGGAGGCTTGGGAGTGCGAGAAAAGATGCCCAGTCAAGGAGATCGATGGCCAAAGCGGCATCAGGGCCAGTGGTGCTCCTCATGAAGCCGTCAAGAGTGAGCAAATGAAGGAGCGAAGTCGGAGCAAAGGCTGGGGTAGCATCAGCGATCTCGATACGACTATCGGCTATGGAGACGAAGGAACTGCCTCCCGTTTCTTGCCCCAGTTCCCCTTTCGCTACGTGGTGAAACCGACAGATGGGGAGAAAGACGCAGGTTGTGAAGGCCTGCCTGTCGTCTATGCGGAGCCGCCAGAGGAGAGCACGGACGAAGAGGGAAAGAAACGGAAGATCCGCCAGCAGAACCTCCTTGGAGAGCCGGTTCTCGAAGGCCTCCGGAATCCCCATCAAACGGTTAAACCAATCGACCTCGCTAGGTGGTTGACTCGCTTGATAACTCCTGCCGGAGGTGGGATTATCCTCGACCCATTTGCTGGATCGGGCAGTTTGGGCTGTGCGGCGGTCCTGGAAGGCGTCTATTGGATTGGCATCGAGCAAGAGGAGCAGTATGTGAAGGTGGCCGAAGCCCGTCTTGCCTACTGGGAGAGGGTGGCTCGGGAAGCGGTATCTACAGCCATCGCATCCGAAAGGGCCCAGAAGGGGCAATCCTCCCTGCCAGTCACTTGAAAGTTCATATAGATAGAAGGAGGTCAATCAGACCTGGATGCTATGGAAATGCAACTGGCCGACGAAGAGAACAAGTATCTACTCACCAAGATGGCGGTAAGGTTTGTCGAGACGCATCATGGAGTCCGGCACTCGGTTCTCAACGCCTATATGTACAATGCATGCAAGATTCTTCGGAAGAAGGGCATCCAGGTCCGCTTACCCTACTACTGGGGAATCCACGGAGTCCATGTAGTGTGGACAGAAATCACCGATGCAGTCCAAGTCAATGGACTTCACAAGGAAGATGAAGACTTCGTGGCTTTGGGCGATGTCAAGATGATATCCCGCCGAACCGTCATCTTCTGCGGCGACAGGAATTGGACCGACAGGATCGCCATCCGAAATCAACTACTTCGGCAGAACAAGGAGAGCATTATCGTGGAGGGCGGAGCTAACGGTGCCGACACGATAGCTAAGGAGGAAGCGGAGAAGTTGGGCTACACCGTGAAGGAGTACCCGGCTGATTGGAATCAATACGGACCTGCCGGGGGGCCGATTCGGAATCAGAAGATGATCAAGTGCGAAAAGCCTGATATGGTGATCGCCTTTCACAACAATCTCAAGGCCAGCAAGGGCACTCTTGATATGCTGACCCGAGCCCGGAAAGCGGGAATCAAGGCCTATCTTGTCAGCGAGGGCCCTCCAGGATTTCAAGAACGAATTGAAGAGTTCAAGGGATGATAGAGCTTCCCCAGACTCTCAAGCCTGTAGTTCGTGTCGGCGATGCTCTGGAGGAACTGAAGAAGTTCCCTGACCATTGCATCCACTGTATTGTGACCAGCCCGCCCTACTTCTGGAAACGGTCATACGGCGCTTGTAGCTGCACGACTTTCGATGGGACCGACATCGCATCTCGCACTGCCCAGACAAAAGGTGAAAGCACTCAGGCCGACCCGAATTGTCCCAAGTGTAATGGAACAGGAGTCATCAAAGGCACGGTTAGGATTTGGAATGCCAAAGAGGGCTGTATCCATGAATGGGGCGAGGTGATACGCTATCGGGCTTACGCAGGAGGAGACCGTGGGCTTCCAGAGGAGTGGAAACGGAAAGGGCGAGCGTCTTCGGCCACTGATGATCACGGTTGCTTCTGCAAGCTCTGTGGTGCATGGAAAGGAGAACTTGGAAGGGAGCCCGATGTCAAGCTCTACATCTGGCACCTTTTCCAGATTTTCCAGGAGTGTCGAAGAGTTCTGCGGCGTGATGGCGTCATGTGGGTAAATATCGACGACACGTTCTCGGGAGGTCGAGGAGGCGCACCTGCGAAGAGCCTCTACTTGGTCTCGTCCAGGTTGGCGATTGCGCTTCTCGACATGGGCAAATGGATCGTCAGAGAAGATCTCACGACGATTTGGACGAAATCTAATCCGTTGCCATTTGGCGGAGACGATCGGCCCACTCATGCGACGGAAGATGTCGGAGCCTACACGCCCAGCGAGGAGGAGCCAGAGCCCCTTCATGTAGCCAAGCTATGGATGCTCAATCAAGATCCGGACTACTTCTACGACAACCTGGCCGTCCGAGAGGCATACTCGAAGGCCACTCTGGGGGAAGTTGGAGAGAACTACACCGGGAAAGGACACAAGAATTATGAGACGGGAGGAGCGCAGAATCCATCTGACACAAAACGGAAGATTATCGCCTCCCTTCAGAACAATGGCGGAGCTAACCTTCGATCGGTCTGGCGATTCCCTACAGCTTCCTACGAGGGAGACCATATTGCGTCATTCCCTGAGGAGCTACCAAGGAGAGCGATACTCCTTTCGACCAGCGAGAGGGGCTGTTGCCCGACATGTGGAGCCCAATGGGTACGAATCCAGGATAGGCCCCAGATGGTCAACTGGCTCCCTTCTTGCAACTGCTATGGCACAGTGGAGCATCCTAACTACCCAGAAGAGCCGGAAAAGCCCGCTGTGGAGCGAGAGAAGGCCTTTCCTGCGGGCTTGCAGGCCTTCGACCCCACATGGGCCCCAGATGAGACGGCGAAGGCCTCATGGGAGGCTTACGAGGCCTCTGTGGTCGCTTTCCGCAAGGACTGTGAGACGGTAGCCGCTCAGCGGACCGAAATACTGGACAAGTGGAAGTCGGCAAAGACGATTCCGGCCATCGTTCTCGATCCCTTCTGCGGCTCAGGAACCACCTTGCTCGTGGCGGGCAAGTTGGGCAGGAGACGGATCGGCATCGAAGCGAACCCGGCCTTTGCCAAGGAAGCTCGGGAGAGGATCGGAATGGCCAACGATATTCAGGAGGCTCCGACATGATGCCGTCTTTGACCGTCGAATTGGTCCCCTCTCCGCTTTGGTGGACCAGCAACATCCGAAGCATCGTCAGCAAGGATAGCTGGGATCGGCTAAGGAAGGAAGCCTATCGGAGGGCGAGTTACAAGTGCGAAATATGCGGCGGGAAGGGCTTGAAGTGGCCAGTCGAAGCGCATGAACTTTGGCGATACGATGATGCCAAGTTGGTCCAATCGTTGGTGCGGCTGATCGCCCTCTGTCCAGCCTGTCATGAGGTGAAGCACTTTGGCCGGACCAAGATAATAGGAAGAGAAGTCGAAGCCACCAAACATTTGGCATTTGTCAATCGCTGGAGCAGCGACCAGATTGCGTCGCATCTTGGTGATGCCTTCTCGCTTTGGCGCAAGCGATCGGCCCAGAAGGGCTGGGCCCTGGTGGTCGATTGGGACGCCATCAGCAAGACTTATGGCGTGCCTCTGGAGTATCACGGCACTATCACCTATCCTGCGAGGAGTCAATGATGCCATCGCCTGCGTGGTCCAAGGAGCTTGATGCGCTTGTCGATCGAGCAGCCAGAAGCGGCGTCATAGTCGGAAGGGAAGCATCGGCTCCTCTTCAACGTGAGATCGTGAAGCATCTCGGACAGGTCTACGACAATGCTCACCTTTGGGACAAGCCCCTCAACTATAGTTGTTTCTGTGGGGTCAAAGTCGAACACCAGAAGATGCTCCAACTGCTCATCGAGGGCTGGCGACCAATGGATGACCGGAACTTCGCCTGCCCTCGCTGTAGTAAGAGCAACGGGCATAGCTGAGCGTGACATCCGCCGCCGAACAAGTTCGGAGGCTTCCTATCTGACCTCATGTTGCCACACGCAAGGTCGGCGGCGGTTTTGTAGAAGAACGCCCCCATTTCCCTCGCTCCTACCGCTTTATATACCACGCACATTCTGTAACTGCGACATGCAAGGACCGAGACTTTCGCTGATGGCGGTGGGTCTAATGTTGCTGATAGTCGTCGCTGCCATTCCTTACTCTTCCGGTGCATCTGTTCCCGCAACCGTGTCCATAACACTAGGCAACAATGGAATAGGTTCCCCTAACGATACAATCTCCGTATCTGGAAGCGGGTTTGCTACCAGTAGTGCCCTCAGTATATCTACGCTTACGCAAGGAGCTTCCGTATCCTTTGTCGGCTCGGTATCGACTACGAATACTGGGTCATTCTCTGCAACGGCCACAGTTGTTGACATGAGCATGGCAAACGGCAACACCATTACGGTTACAGATGCGTCATCCAACTCGGCGTCTGCCACCTATACGGCAGAGTGTTTCGGTGGAACCTGTGGCATGAGCATTTCTCCAGTGTCCGGGGCAAGCACGAATCAGGTGACGCTCAATGGGGTTGGTTATTATCCAAGTTCAGCCGTGACCGTTTCCTCATCTACTGGGACAGCTACCTTTCCTAGCGGTTGTAGTGCCGATAGCCAGGGGCAACTGTACAATTGCGTCGTGCAGTTGACAGGTTTGGCGACTGGGAACAACAATGTTAAGGTCACTGATACCAAAGGGAGTACATCCCATGCAACCTATACTGTGACGACCGCAGGACCAACAGTAAGCATGTTCTCTGCAGGCCCGGCGACAATACAGATTGGGGCATCGACTACGTTCTCTGTCATTGCAACCGGGGGTGTCACCCCGTATTCGTACTCCTACGTATCTCTCCCACCCGGATGTGCGTCTGCAAACACCAACACCCTCCCCTGCACGCCTACCGCCATCGGAAGTTACACAGTGGAGGTCATATTGTCAGATGCCAACTCTCAGTATGGGTTCGCAAACACGTCCCTTGTGGTCTCCAGTTCAGCCCCAAGGGGAAGCCCAAACATAACGGCAGTTAAGGTCAATCCTGCAACTATTACGGTTGGCACTGACACGTCGACATTGTTTATCGTTGCCATCACCTGCAACGCGATAGGATGCCCCACTTATTCCCTAGGATGGGTGGTTACGCCTACGGCAATGGGTGGCGCAAGTCTCGGCTGCAATGGAGTATCTCCATGCAACGCAGTTTATTTCATTTCAGGACCTCACAATGATACCGGGTCGCTGGCCTTGACTGTAACGTGGAACGTAACCCAGAGCCTCACTACCACTGCTACAATAACGGTGAGTGGGAATGGCAGTGGAGTTGGAAGCAACAGCACGACAACCATCGCAGGCATCGGTATTGTCCCGCTCATAGAAATACTGGCTGTAGCATCGGTTGTCTTGGCAACCTTAGTGCTGGTATGGCGTTCCCGCGGCAGGCAGATTGGACGAAAGCTTGCGGGTGGAAATGTCTCCCGAGCATCCTCAAAGAGAAAGTGAGCCCTAAGCTTGGTGTCGCCCTCGTTTATATAGGGGTCTCTGTTTAGCACCAGCATGGCGAAGCGCGGACACAGCAACATCTATCCAGAACGCACAACACCCTATCCTACCAATCCTACTACGGCCAGGATTCCCTTGGTGGGCGGTGCAGACGTGACCACTGTGCGGGAACTTCCTCCATTGGCCATAGACAAGGAGGAATGGACGACCATTGGAGAGAAGATGGGCTGGATCAATGTCTGTGACAAGTGCAAGAGGAAAGCCCAAGCCGCTCTTGGGGCTGGAGAAAGCATCTACCAGTTGCTCTCCTATGAAAACATCGATGAGGAATGGCCCCGAGTGGAAAAGTTCCTCAAGCTTCTGTATCCAGAGGTCAAGGTAGATAAGCCTGTGGAAGGTGCTTTCTCTAGCGAAGATGAGGATGAGTCGCCTCCGCGATACAAAGGGATGAACCTGCACTTCCGCTCCGAGTCTGATGCGAAAGATGCCTTCGACAAGCTTGAGTGGCTGGTCAAGGAATATACAGGTGAGCAGAGTGGTCGAGATGACGTGAGCCTTGCCTTCACTGTCAAGCCGGGCTCCACGAAGAAAACGGGCGTCATTCTCACATTCATCCCTCCAAAGGATACCTGAGGTAGATCAATGGCAAAGAAGGGCCTATGTAACAACTGTTCCGAGGCCAAACTGAAGAAGATATTTCCGGAGACGCTGCCCCTGGTAGATCTCACGAAGTACGAATGGGCCTACTCTGGCGACTCCATGAAGGAGGCAAAGGCCATTGCCGAAAAAACACACGGGATAGCTTATGTGGAGCCCGGAGAGTACGATGACAAGCTCAAGAGAATGACCGACACCACCTACTCCATGCATTACTTCGTGCTCGTCCCTCTTCGTCGCCCGCCTCTTCATCCGGGCCTGACCGAAACGCAGGAGTTCGACCGGAAAGAGGCCACGGGGCTCTATCCACAGAGCATTGATCGAGCCTGGGCCAGATACAAGGATCACGACGTGAGGGCCGCTACCACCTGGGAGAAGTTCGACCAACTCTATCAAGGGCAGAACGAGAAGACAGCCTTCGCTATCGCAGATGTCACAGGGGGCTTGCCCTACACGGTCGTAGATGGCGAGGGCACCTCTGTTGTGTACGAACTTGGTCATCACGTCGCCAATCGCATGGGCGAGTGGATCGTGATAAGACCAAAGGCGGCTTGAGAACGTCAACTACCTCCCCTCAAAGAGGGGAAGGCTTGTAGCTGAGGTCAACATGGGTCCTACTCCACATCTCACTCCTCGCTACGTTTGGCCGGTTGACATCGGGGCTCCCAACCCTTATCCACCCTCGCGGGTGGCGTCGGCCTGCCTTGGGAAGAGGCTTCAAAGGTCTTTCCGCCCCACCCTTACGGGCGGCGTGCCTCCCAAGACGTGGTGCTTGTGTCTGTCCCTTTCGAGCTTCTACCGTATCTCTCCGTGCAGGATACACGGAGTGCCATACCCCGCAAGGGGTGTCGGAGGGAGACGCACCGGACATCGGAAAGTACATCCCACGGAGAGATATATGCGTGTCGGGCCTTCCTCCCCCCTACAAGTAGGGGGGTCTCCGGCCCGAGGGGACTTATGACGAAGAAAGAAACCGAAGGCTTGTGTGCGAAGTGCCTGAAGCAGAAGGAGATCATAGTGCTAGTCGACAAAGGCGAGATCGACCAAAGCGGAAATCCGCCAATCTCTGCGACATGGGTTTTCACTGACCAGACGTTGGCCAAAAAGACCTACAAGGCACTGAAAGCTGGCATTGCCGACAAGGTGCGCGAGATGCGCGACTCCAGTTATAAAAGCGAGCGGGAAGACCCCCGAACTTGTTCGGGGGATGAAAGCGAGCCCGCAAATGGTTAAGTAGGTGCGTGCCTCTGGAGTACATGCTGGCACCGATGTATCAACCCTGCAAGTATAGACTCTACCCGTTCCACAATCAAGAACGGGAACTGCTCCGCCAATTGGAGGAATTGCGGTTCCTCTGGAACTACGCTCTCGAAGCGCGGCAACACGCGTGGAAGGTCGAGAAGAAGTCATTGTCCTACGTGAGTCAGGCCCGCGACTTGGTACGGTGGAGAGCCTACGACAGGGAAGGCATTGGCCGAGTCCACTCCCAAGTCTCACAGGAATGCCTACAACGTCTCAATGACGCCTTCAGCGCATTCTTCCATCACCGTGCAAAGTATCCCCACTTCAAACAGGAATGCACATCCCTCGCCTACCCACAGGCCTGTGAGGGGTCTGCCATACTCACAGAAGGCAGAGGAGGCACCCACCGCCTTCACCTCGCCAAGATAGGCGACATACCCATCGAGGTCCACCGCAAGCCCGCTGAAGGTCGCGTCAAGACCTGCACCGTGGAGCGGGAGGGAGACCGATGGTATGCGATACTCACCATCGAGGTCCCCGACCCTGCACCTTCCCCCGCCACACCGCCGGAGAAGCCCGTAGGGGTGGACCTCGGTCTCACGGCATTGGCCACCCTCTCCACGGGAGAGAAGGTCGCACCGCCCCAGTTCATGCGCCATGCCGAGGATCAACTCAAGCACCAACAACGCAAGCTCTCCCGCAAGGTGAAGGGGTCCGCGAACTGGCACAAGCAGAAGGTGAGGGTGGCAAGATGCCATGCGAAGGTTCGGGACCAACGGAGGGATTTCGCCCACAAGCTCACGACCGGATGGGCGGACACCTACGACCTCATCGCCTTTGAGGACATGGACCTGCGGGGCCTCACACGGACCCGCATGGCGAAGTCAATACTGGACGCAGGATGGGGGGAACTGCGCCGGATGTCGGAGTACAAGCAGAGGAACCGTAGCCATCGGTATGTGGAGGTTCCAACGAAGAACACCACCCAAGCCTGTTCCCAATGCGGAAAGCTTGCCAATCCTCCACTCACACTCAAGGATCGCGTGTACGCATGTACGTGCGGTCTGCGCCTCGACAGGGACATCAATGCGGCCAAGAACGTGGTCGCACGCGCCTTGGCCATCGTAGGGGAGGGCATCCCCGAAGCTACGCCTGTGGAGACTGGACCTCCACCTGCCCGAAAGGGTAGGCGAGTCCGGTCGTCGAAGCAGGAACCGCCAGCGGCGATGGTGTCAGCAACTTGATGCCGCTAAGAAGCCTCCCTACTTGTAGGGAGGAGGATGTCAC
>VFSW01003128.1_pt1 | contig 24819 bp, 25 predicted proteins | sample 5358111 | NCBI WGS metagenome assembly VFSW01 (sample SAMN11554181, study PRJNA540505) | mine drainage metagenome | isolation source: sediment from site ElyBrook_90M | place: USA: Ely Copper Mine, Vershire, VT | collected 2017
TCATACCCCAGCCCCACCCCCAGCCACGGTCGGCTCGAGCCGGTGTGCTGACCAGAACACAACTCATCAAAGTCGTGGCAGCCGCAAGACGAAAAATGTTTTTCATGGCACCTCCTGAATTCGTAAAATTTACGTGATTTTGAGAGCACGGCTAAAAAATAGTTCCGCACCTGCTAGAATTTCGAATTGTGACAAAATCATAGATAGAACGAATGAACATTTTTATCTCAAACTCCTCAACCCCAGCCACCAATCGGGGACTATGCTGGTTTCGTCGTGACTTGAGAATTGACGACCATGCGGCCCTCCACCATGCCCTGATACACCACCCAGCAGTACATGGGGTATTTGTTTTCGATACAGAAATTCTTGATGCGTTGCCTTCCAGAAAGGATCTCCGAGTCGAGTTCATCTGGTATGCGATTCAGGAACTGGCTGACGAATGGCGCCGCCATGGGGCTCATTTCACCGTGCTTCATGGTCGGGCGCGCGATGAAATTCCACGATTTGCCCAACACATCGGCGCCCACGCCGTTTATTGTAATCGTGATGATGAGCCCGCTGCTCAGCACCGGGATCATGCCGTCGCCCTCGCACTTCAGGCCATGGGAATTGACTTCCGGCAGTATAAAGATCAAGTGATCTTTGAAAGAGAGGAAGTGCTTTCTGCCAAAAATCGCCCTTATGGGGTCTTCACACCTTATCGCCATGCCTGGCTCAAAAAATTCACCCCTGCGGATTTACAGCCCCATGATACGAAGCCCTATTTGAACCGGTTGGCTCCAGGAGAAACGCGTCCCCTTCCACCCCTCTCTGCCCTGGGATTTGACACCACCGTATTAACAGAGTTGCCCATTCCCCTGGGCAGTTCAGGCGCCGCACGCTTGCTGGCAGATTTCTCTCAGCGCTTGCCGGCTTATGATCACGCCCGCAACTATCCGGCCGTAAAAGGTGTGTCGTACCTCTCAGCCCACTTGCGTTTCGGGACGCTTTCCATACGCCAGGTTGCCGCTTTGGCACATTCCATGACCGGCGCCGGTCCTGAGACTTTTTTGTCCGAATTGATCTGGCGCGATTTTTACCAGATGATTTTGTATCATCGCCCAGATTTGGCCCAAGGTCATGCCTATCAACCCCGCTTTGACACCTTGCCCTACCCTGGGTCAACTGCAGAGTACGAAGGCTGGTGTCAGGCACATACGGGTTATCCCCTAATCGATGCAGCAATGCGCCAACTGCAGCAAACTGGCTATATGCACAATCGTTTGCGCATGATCGCGGCTTCATTCTTAGTAAAAGACTTGCAGGTCGATTGGCGCTGGGGAGAACGCTATTTCGCTGACCATTTGCTCGATTATGATCTGGCTGCCAATAACGGAGGATGGCAATGGTGCGCTTCAACCGGTTGCGATGCTCAACCCTGGTTTCGTCTATTCAATCCCGTGACTCAATCAGAACGATTTGACCCAGAAGGAAAGTTTATTCGGCGTTATGTGCCGGAACTGGCCCACTGTCCGCTACGCTGGATTCATGCCCCTTGGCGCATGGCTGAACAGGAATGGCTGAAATATGCTGGCGCCTACTGGCCCCCCATGGTGGATCACGGGAGCGCCAGAATCAAAACCCTGGCCCTTTATGGCAGCACATCACCATCGGACAACTGAGTGACCAACAACTCCATCAACTGGCGCAGCAACTTCCCCGCATGTCCACCGTCTTCCTGAATCAACGCATCATAGATGGCATCGTGAGCACTGGCATAGATAGGCAATGTATCCATCAATCGATGGGCGACCAAATGCATCTGGGCCAACGTTTGCAGGTTATCCCAAGTATGCAAAAATAACCGATTGCCCGATTGTTCCACGATTCTCCGGTGAAAGATCATGGCTTGTCGGATATATCGAGGAACATCGCGCTCCTCCGCAGCCTGGTGCATTTCCCCAAGGGCCTGCTTCAGTTCCTCGAGCATGGGTGCTGGACAAGGACAAGCCAGCTCTGCCGAGCGCGCTTCAAGAATGGCGCGCAAGGCATAAGATTCGGCGATTTCTGTGGCATTGGGGGACCGTACTCGGGTGCCGCGATAGCGAATGGATTCCACCGCTCCCATGGCTTCGAGCTCGCGCAAGGCTTCCCGCACAGGACTCTGACTGACCTGAAATTCGTCAGCCAAATCAAGTTCAATCAAGCGATGACCCGCAGGATAGATGCCGCGCAAAATACGCTGCAACAAGGTATCGCGAATCTGATCGCGCATACAACGTCGCTGAAATGGAATCTCTGTGAGTGTCATGATGAAGATGGTGCGGCATGTACGGGAGACCAGCCTCCCCCCAACGCCTTGATCATAATGATGCTGCTGTTCACTTGGCGCAACCGCAAAGTCAACGCCGACACATGGGAAGAAAGGGCAACCCGTTGAGCCTGAAGCACTTCCAACTGATTGGCCAGGCCCACCTGATAACGCAACTGGGCTTGATGGAATGCCGTATCCGCCGCCTCACTGGCAGCATGGGCCGAGGCATATTCCAGTTCTAGTTCATGCATCGCCGTCAATTGGTCTTCCACTTCCTTCCATGCAGTCAACACCGTATTCCGATATTGGGCCACACTTTCGTCCCACTGGGCCCGCGCCTGATCGCTCAACGCTTGACGCAGTCCCCCATCAAACAACGGTAAGGCCGCACCTGGCCCGACTGACCAGACACGATTCGGCGCAGAAATCAGGGGCCCATACCCCGTGTTGCCATAGCCGAAAGCACCGGTCAAACTGAACACCGGAAAAAATGCCGCCCGCGCCACTCCAATATTGGCATTGGCAGCCATCACCCGCTGTTCGGCAGCAGCAATGTCAGGCCGCCGTTCGAGCAAGGTGGAAGGCAGGTTCGGTGCGGGCGCCAAGGGAGACACCGCGAAACCGTGCGCGGGAGCAATGCGGAAATCATCAGGGCTGGCACCCACCAGCAAAGCCACGGCGTGTTCCATCTGCTGACGCTGGAGTTGCAACTCATGGACCTGCTGTCGTGCGGTTTGCCAGTTCAGATCGGCCACCGCCGTATCGGTCGTTGTCGCTTCACCGCCTGAAAACATCGTCTGTGTCAACTCCCGATTGGCTTGCCAACTGGAGACCCAAGCGTCCGTTTCTTCGATGGTGGCATCCAAAGCACGCACAGTTTGGTAGTCCACGGCAATTTCTGCTTGAATCGACAGGTTCAAGGCCGCCATATCGGCTTCACTGGCCAATGCCTGAGCTTCGCTGGCTTGAGTGGCATTGCGCAGAGCTCCCCACAGATCCAGTTCATAATTGAGATCAAGGCCCACCAAATTGGTCTGGTAGGAAGGATAATTCTTCACCGGAAATATCGACGTATGTTGCGAAATCTTGGAAATATCATGACTCGCGGTGGCATTCACACTGGGCATCAGAGCCGATCCCTGGGCACGCGCCAGGGCCCGTGCCTGCTCTACTCTGGCCTGGGCCGCGCGGAGATTTTGATTGGCTTGAGTGGCCGCGTTTTCCAATCCATCCAGCACCGAATCATGCCAGCCCTGCCACCATTCCGGACGGGGTCCCTGAGCATCGAAGGGTGCCCATGGCCCCGATTCCTGGTAACGAGATGCCGGAGAGGTGGACGGACGCTCGTAGGTAGGCGCCAGGGAACACCCTGCCAGACAACAGGACAGCACCCCCCAGACCAGACCTCGGTTCATGGTTTTTTTCCCGCAGTCTGCCCATGAATATGGGGCACCACAGGCTGCCCTTCGGTCAGGGAATCGGGGGGACTGACAACAATCGCCTCAGCCGTGGTCAAACCTTCCAGAATTTCCAGCTGACTTCCCATATCACGCCCGATCTGAACTTTTGCCAGATGTACCTTCTGTTGACCATCCACCACCGCCACCTGCGTTCCTTGGGCGCGGAAAATAAGGGCGTTGGAAGGAACCGATACGACACCGTGGCGGGCAGCTTGAGGAAAATGAGCCTCTATATAGCTTCCCGGCAGAAGTTGTCCCTGAGGGTTGTCCAACTGTAATTCCACCAATTGCGTGTGACTGGATGGATCCACTGCATGGGCGGTCTGGGTGAGCACTGCTGTCCAGCTCTTGGCGGCTTTCCCTGACAAATCAAAGTGAACAGTCAATCCTTCGTGCAGCAACCCAGCTTCACTTTCGGGCACGGAAACATAAGCCCGCAACTTATGGGTAGCAGCCAGATGAAATAGCTCCTGTGCCCGTCCATTGGACGAACCGCTATCGATCATGGTCCCGACATCCACATTGCGTGCCGTGATGATGCCCGCCACTGGCGCTTCAATACGCTTGTACACATCCAATTGATGCAGTCGCTCCAGATTTGCCTTGGCCGATGCGACGGCCGCTTCCTTGGCAGCGGCATCGTACTGTTTGTTGTCCACATCCTGAGGCGATACCGTATGGGTGGGCAATAAATCACGATAACGCTGGGCAGTGAGGGAAGCCAATCGAGCGTTGGCTTGAGCCGTATCCAGATCGGCTTGTGCTTGAATTTCCTGCTGGTCGATTTCGGGGGTGCTGATTTCGGCAATCAACTGTCCCTGCTTGACGGGTTGCCCAATGTCCACCAACCAACGCTTGAGGTAACCCGAGGTATGCGCATAAATCGGGGTTTCAGTCCAGGCCTGCAGTTGTCCGGGCAAAACCAGATCAGGGACTTTGGACTCGGCCAGAGGATGAACGGTTTCTACTTGAATCTGTGCTTCGAGGCGCGAATTTTCTTCCAAAGCCGCATGGGCTTCATGACGGGTAAAAATTCCCCACCCAGCACTCACTAAGGCCAGCAACAACGCCAACACAATCCAACCATTTTTTGAGGATAACGAGGTATTCATCATGAAGTCCTTAAGGAACCAACCGGTCTTCTAACAATTGCAAACAGCACGGGCACAAGAAACAAGGTAGCACTGGTCGCAAACAGCAACCCGCCTATCACGGCACGTCCCAGAGGCGCATTCTGTTCCCCCCCCTCTCCCAGCCCCAGAGCCATGGGTGCCATACCGATGATCATGGCCAAGGCTGTCATCAACACCGGACGCAAGCGGGTACTCCCCGCTTCCAAAGCTGCGGCTAACGGTGACACCCCTTGCTGTAACCGTTCTCGGGCAAAGCTCACCACCAAAATACTATTGGCAGATCCGACACCCATGCTCAAGATCGCCCCCGTCAAGGCGGGCACACTGAGGGTGGTATGGGTCAAAAACAAGGACCAGACAATTCCAGCCAAGGCCGCAGGCAAAGCACCGATAATCAGCAAAGGATCGATCCATGACTGGAAGTTCACCACAATCAGTAGGTAAACCAGAACGATAGCGCCGAGAATGCCCCATTGCAGGCTGCTAAACGACTTTTCCATCGTATCCACCTGACCGCGCAGAATGACCTTGCTTCCCTTGGGAAGCTCCTTTTCATTGGCGTGAACGATGCGTTGAATCTGTTTCGCCACCGTGCCCAGATCGGTTCCCTGAACTGCCCCAAAGATATCGATGGCAGGTTTGACATTGTAATGACTGACCACAGCAGGTCCTGCGCTGTGACTGAAGGAAGCCAAATTGGCAAGAATTTGCGGAGGAGTCGTGCCGTTGTGGACAGTAATCGGCAACTGCCCCAGATCTTCCACGGTCTGCAAGCGATACTGCGGCACCTGACTGGAAACATTATACTGGACCCCATTCTGGGGATTGACCCAAAAGCTGGGGGAGGTTTGAAAACTTCCAGACAGGGAAGTCAACATATTACTGGCCACATCCTGTTCCGAATACCCCAAAATTTGTGCCTTGTCCCGGTTGACCTTGACTTCCAGTTGGGGATAATCAAAAGGCTGCTGAATCCGCAAGTCCACCGCGCCGGGGATGCTTTTGAGCTGCGCCAGCAAATGGTTGGCAAACAGCCGGTTGGCCGGTAGGTTGTTGCCGGAAATCTGAATATCCAGTGGAGCAGGCAAACCAAAATTGAGAATCTGGCTGACAATGTCGGCAGGAAGGAAGGCAAAGGACACTGCGGGGAAGTCGGCTTTCAGGGTGCGCCGTAACTCTGCGACCACTGTAGCCGTGGGACGATGGTCATCCGCCAGGGTAATATAAACGTCCGCATCGCCTGGGCCAATGGGCGCAGAAGTGCTGTAGGAAAGGTTGATCCCGCTATAAGGAAGGCCGACCACATCCACCATATTATTCAATTCATGAGCGGGCAAATGGCGCCGGATATCACTTTCCACATTATCACACAGGGCTGTGGTGTCCTCGATGCGCGTTCCGCTGGGAGCACGCACATGAAGTTTGATCTGACCCGCATCGACCTCGGGGAAAAAGTTCTCTCCCAACCAAGGATATAACACAAAGGAAAGAGCAATAAATACATAAAAGCCCAATGCGAATCGCCGTGGACGCTGCAGCAGGCGTTCGAGGGTCCCGTGATAATGATCGCGCAAACGGTCAAACCCTTTCTCAAACCATTGCTGCAAATATCCTCCCCAATGGGATGCCTTCTTCACGGCGCCATGGGGCTGCAACCAGTAATGGGCCAGGGTGGGAACCAGAGTCCGCGACAAGATCCACGACGCCAACATCGCAAAGACCACGGCCTCAGCCAAGGGAACAAACAGATAGTGGGCCACACCCGTGAGCAAAAACATGGGGATAAAAACGATACAAATGGCCAATGTGGACACCAGAGAGGGCATGGCAATCTGCCGTGCACCGTCAAGAATTGCAGTTTCCGTGTCCTTGCCCTGCTCCAGATGCCAGTTGATATTCTCAATGGCCACGGTGGCATCATCCACCAAAATCCCCACGGCCAGGGCCAATCCCCCCAGGGTCATGATATTGATGGTTTCCCCGAGAGCTGCCAACACGGATAGGGAAGCCAATACAGAGAGGGGAATGGATACTGTAATGATGAGCGTACTGCGCCAGGATCCAAGAAACAGCAAAATCATCAACCCTGTCAAGGCGGCGGCAATCAACCCCTCGCGAATCACTCCATCAACAGCCGCATTGACGAATAGGGACTGATCGCCCACCGCATGCAGATGCATTCCGTCAGGCATATCCGCCCGCACGGAAGGCAACAGCGATTTGATGCTACTGATGATGTTAAGGGTCGATGCCGAACCCGTCTTGAGAACGCTCATCAGTACGGCGCGTCGTCCATCCACCCGCACCACATTGGTTTGCGGTGGCGCACCATCGTACACGTGGGCCACATCGCGCACATGAATCACCGCTCCTGATGCGCTGCGCAGGGGAATATCATTGAGGGCATCGAGACGATCAAAACTGGCATTGAGTTTGATGAAGTATTCCAAATGGCCAATTTTCTGGGTGCCTGCCGGAACGATCAGATTCTGTGTAGCCAGGGCCTGTGTCACGTCATTGGCCGAAATTCCATAGGTGCGCAAAGCTTCCGGCTCCAGATCCACCTGTACCTGACGCATCTGTCCGCCATAGGGATAAGGCAATGAGGCCCCGGCCACCGTAGCCAACTGGGTTCGGATGAAATTATTCCCAAAGTCAAACAGTTGGGCCTCAGTCATGCGCGGACTATCCAGCGCCAACTGAATCACCGGCACACTGGAGGCGTTGTACGCCAAAATGAAGGGCGGGGTCATTCCTGGCGGCATCTGGCGCAACAACGTCTGGGAAATGGAAGTAATCTGGGCTACAGCCAGATCTTCATTGACCCGTGGCTGAAAGAAATATTTCACCACGGAGATCCCATTTAAGGACTGGGACTCGATGTGCTCGATGTCATTGACGGTGGTCGTAGCCACCCGCTCGGTGAACGACGTGATGTGGTCGGCCATATCCTGAGGGGGCATCCCAGAATAATTCCATACCACGGACACCACCGGAATATTGATATTCGGCAGAATGTCCGTGGGGGTCTTCTGGATACTGAAGACCCCGAGGATGACGATCAACAGCGCCATCACCAGAAAGGTGTGGGGACGCTGCAAGGCAAGTTTAACAATCCACATAGTCAGGGGGTGAAAATAATATTTGGCAGATTATCTATTATCGATAATATAAAATCAAGGGAAACAGACAGACGTTGTCCGGCACCATATTGCTTCGCCGCCTTGACCGCTTGGTGGGCGCTCCTCCCCGGCCGGAATCCATAACTCGATTCAGAGAAGTCCGCCTCGAAGATCGGTGAGAGCACTTGATGGCGAGGGGATGTAACTCCCCGCCAACAGCTTGACCTTGATCGTCGGCCAGTGTTGCTTGAGGTGATCCTTGAACTCGGCGACGCCAATGCCATCGACGCCGGCGGCTCCTTTGTTCTCGGCACCCACGCAGATCTCCCCGGGTATGACGCACCCACCTTCACGCTTATGCCTGCCGGATTTGCGTCACGGCGTTCCGTACAAGTTTCGGGCTTCGACGATATTGGCCGCCTCACCCCGCCGTGCCGCCTCGTATCCGCTTCCTGTTCGTCAGGCCAGCGCTTTGCCTTCGGCTTCCTCCAGATTTCCAGTCGCCCAGAACACCCTTGCCGTTCGGCTAACTCTTCCCCTTGCCGGGCGAGTAGAGGACTTTCGCCTCCAAGTAAGTGCGCCCTGCCGGGCGCACCAAAAAAACGCCACCCGTAGGTGGCGTGTTAAACCGAGATTGCTCTCAGATCTGAAGTCGTCAGAAACCGTAGGACACCCCCAGCTCGTCCTCACGCATGGACAGATTGGCATTTCCCCCGCCAAATCCAGTCGGAATCGAGGTAGAACCATTCACATTGTTGGCAAAGGCGTGCATGTAAGATACCGTCAGCTCAGCCTTGTTGGGCAGGATGTAAGTGGCGCCCAAAGTGGCATGGTTCTGCACAATTCCTGGAGCCAGGATGTTAAAGAAAGTCTGATTGGCGGCAATGGGTTGGGTGTTGTAATTGAATCCCGCACGCAGAGTCAACTTGGAATTCATCACATGGCTCACCCCCAGCTTGATGACATTGATGTCGCTCCAGCCAAATCCTGTACCGTTGCCGGCCCCCAACAATTGGGATGCGGATGGCGGAAAATATAGTGGATTACTGACCGAAGAAACACCACTGTACAGAATGCGCTCCACATCCATGGCCACCGTGGTGGTCTGGGTGGCTTTGAAGGCCATTCCCACCCCGTAATTGGCGGGAATATCAAAGCTGCCACTGTTGGCGAACAAGCCACTATAGTTATTGAAACTGCCCATCCAGGTTTTGGTCTGGTAAGTAGCCCCTAAGGTCAGTTGCGAACTCATCTGTCCGGTCCAGCCTATTCTCAATCCGTAACCCGTACTGGAATCCGTCCCGTTATTTGTCAGATTCCCCGCGCTGGACGAAATTCCTGCAAAGGGTTGCAACCCGTTATCGTTAAAGGTTTGATAGGCCAGGTTAAGGGAGATCCCCACGGAATTGGTGGCATTCAGTTTGGTGGAGAAAGTGGGGGAGACAAATAACTGTGCCATGTTGATTCCGGCATTACCCAACTGCCCCGTACGAGAAAAACTTTGGAATGGGTTGCTGCCATAATTGGTATTCATCCCGCCATTTCCGAAAATCGATACCCCCACCGAACTGTCGTTGGTCACCATGCGGTTATAGCCAAAATCGGGAATGAAGAAATTCTGCGAACTGTTGCCATCGTAGTAGCCATTGGCCCCAGCGCCATTGCCGGTGATGGTGCTGTCGCGATTGGGACGAAACCACTCCATGCCAATGTCGGTACGATCCCCTACCCACACCATACCCGCAGGATTGGCAGCGGCGGCCAAAGCGTCCTGGGGCAACGCTATGCCCACACCTCCCATCCCCACGGATTTTTCGCCGTAGCCAATGGCAAAATAGCCATTGGTTGCGTGGGCCAAAGGTGTGACCAAACACCCTACTGCCAGCACCGCCAGCCAAGATTTGCGATGAATCATACCTCCCCCTTTATCATTTATTATGAATAAAATCTGCCGTCAGGCTGCCCCACAAATCCCACACACCATCTTCAAATAAAAAGACAAATATCTGTTTCTCCAGCAAAATCAAGAAAGGTGGTCGCACCCCCAAATTCGATGTTATCGATGAATTCGCTCTTATCAAAATCAAACAGGTCGACAGTCATCTGACACGCCACAAACTTCACATCCGCCTCCTGGCACAGGCTGCGCAACTCTTCCAGAGAAGCCACTCCTTTTTTCTTGAGCTTGTCCTTCATCATCATGGTGGCCATGGATTCCATACCGGGCAACATCTGAACCATGACAGGCATAGGGATGGGCATGGGCATGGCCGGATTCCCCAACGGACTGATCTTCACGTCAGACAAATCCTTACGTAATAGTTGCAACCCATAGAAAGTAAAGAATATCTGGACATCAAAGCCGAGTGCTGCTGCGGTCGAGGCCAGAATGAACGGAGGGTACGCCATGTCCAGCGTGCCTTTGGTGGCTATGATGGCCATTTTTTTCATGGGGATCCTTATTTCTTCTTCAGGAAAAATGTATATTCGCCGCCCGCCTCTTCCGTGGAAACCAATTCATTGCCGGTCTGATTGGAAAATGCCTGCATATCCTTGACCGAACCACAATCCGTCGAAATGACTTTCAAAATCTGACCGGACGTCATGTCCGTCAGAGATTTCTTCGTTTTCAGGATGGGCAAAGGACAATTCATACCGCGGGCATCCAGTTCTTTATCGACTTGCATGGTGAACTCTCCTCTTGTTGAACTTGATTTCACGGTTTGAGTCGTGAACAAGCTGTCATTAAAGCTAAATATTTGCACTTCAGTCTATCGCCAGTTTGGGGGATACCGTATAACCCCTTTGGGCTACGCTGACTCTTCCGATTTACCCCATTGGAAAAAAAGTTGTGCTATCCTGAATTGATAAAATACCGATGATTTAATTTCGGAAAAAGTCGTTTATAACGACAAGATAGGTCCCGGACAAGGAGAATGCTTTGACCAACCCCCTGTGCCAAGACAGAGAGGAAACAGCGTTACACGCACCAGAAGCCCTGGATAAAACCGTACTTCTCATAGAGCCCGATAAGACACTGGAATCTCTTCTGGATGGCTTCCTCGAGACTATTATACGTACTACCGGGGCTCGTGCAGGGGCAGTCCGTCTGTTTTCCATTTCGGGAAATTCCCTGATTTTGGGCGCCAGTCGGGGACTGGCCCAGGACACTCTGGATCTGGAATCGTGTCGCCCCCTCGACTGCGGCATTTGCGGTCAGAGCCTTAAAGATGGCCAATTACACCACGCCTCCACAAATTTTTGCGCCAAACTCCACACCTCCTCCCCATTTTTTCGTGAGGAATGCAGCCAGTTGATCGCTCTACCCTTGCACTATCGTGGTCATCAACTCGGTATGTTCACCCTCTTTCTGGATAAAGATCCTGTCATGGGAGAGGCCTTGCGCCCACTCCTGGTTCTCTTTGCCGAAATGATTGGTTTGGCCGTGGAAAACAGCCGCTTATCCCAAGACAACCAACGGATCAAACTGATGGCAGAACGCCAGGCCATTGCCAATGAAATCCATGACAGCCTCTCGCAAAGCTTGTTCTACGGACGCTTGCGCATGAGCGCACTTGCCGAAGCGCTGCGCACCAAAGATGAGGCATTGACAGACCAGTGCCTGGAAGACATCGGGGAAGCTTTGGATTCAGGGCAAAAATCCGTGCGCGAACTCATTGCCCATTTTCGCAGCCCCATGGACCCTCTCGGGTTACACCATGCCCTGCAAATGCTGCTCGATGGGCTCAAATCCCGTTCGAGCATCATTTTTGAATATCAGCACCCGCGATGTCAGCAAGATCTGAGTCTGGAACAAGAAATGCAGATTTTTCATATTCTCCGCGAATGTCTGAATAATCTGGTGCTACACTCTCAGTGCACCCACGCCAGTGTCACCATCACTGAAGATACGGCAGGGTTGACTTTCGAAGTCACCGACAATGGCGTGGGTCTGGATTCCCTCCAGTCTCCTGTGGGTCACTATGGGCTGACTATCATGCAGGAACGGGCCAGACGCATCGGTGCCAAGATTTTTTTTCATAGTGCTCAGGGTGTAGGCACTCAAGTTCGTCTATTTCTTCCCCGCGTCGCTTCCTTACAGGAATAATCATGTCTACTCTCGCCCCTGCCATTGACCCGCTGCGCATTGCTCTGGTGGATGATCACAGTCTCTGCCGACGCGGTCTGACTGAACTTCTGACCAACCGTTATGGTATGGAAGTGGTGGGGGCCACAGATAACCACATGGAGTTGGACCAAATCCTGAACACCTTGCATCCCACACTGCTGGTGATGGATCTGCGCATGGACCCTTACAGCGGCATTCAGATTATGGAAAAGATCCGCGCCAACGGACATCAGGTTCCCGTCATCATACTGACCATGAGCGATGCCGAATCCGATTTGGCTGCCGCCCTGCGGGCGGGAGTGCGCGGCTATCTGCTCAAGGACATGTCTCCCGATGACGTGGTGGATGGCATTCGCCGGGTTGCGGCGGGTGAAATGGTGGTAGCCCCTTCCATGACGATGAAAATGATTGGGATTTTACAACGCGGAAACACTCGTGAGGATTATCAGAATTCCCTCAAATTACTGACCGAACGAGAGCATGAAATCCTTGGACTGCTGGCCCAAGGCAGTACCAACAAAGTTATTGCGCGCGCCTTGGGTATCAGCAACGACACCGTTAAGCAGCATGTGCGCCATATCCTCAATAAACTGAATCTCACGTCCCGGGTCGAAGCGGCAGTGCTGTTTGCGGTAGAACGAAAAAATCAGGGTCGAGCTGTCAATTCCTGAGTACGCAATCCGAGATTCTCTCCCAGAAGTCGTTCAAATGCCTGCCGAGCTGGGCTGGGCGGACGTCCTCGCAAGGTAATCTTGCTCAAGGGTCGCAGCAGTTCTTCTCCTGTCCAGGGAAGTTGTTGTAACTCTCCACGACTCAGGTAAGGCGCCGCCATGATGGCGGGGACCATCGCCACCCCTGCCCCTGCAACAACCATCTGTACGGCAGCCTGATTGCTTTCCACCACCACTCGATGAGCGGGAGTCAAGCCTTTACGAGCCAGGTACCCTGCCACCACCAATCCTGTTCCCGACCCTTCCTCGCGCAATATCCAGCGACAATGCTCTACCATCAAGCCATGACCGGCAAGGTGCGCTGCGGCAACTAACACCAAGGGTTCATTGCGCCACAACCGACAGTCCAGTCGCTCATCTGCCACAGGACCTTCCACCAATGCCACTTCCACCTCTCCTTCCAGGACCTGATGGGCCATGGTCTGGGTATTGCCGCTACTGACCCTGACCTCAAGATCTGGATACAGCTCAAGAAAGTGTGTCAAATCCTGGGCCAACCAGTACGCGGCAATCGTAGTACTGGCCCCAATGGTCAGGCGCCCCTTACGCAAGCCCCGACGTGCCGCCAGGTCTTCCAATGCTGCCTGCTCCAGAGTGAAGATGGATCGGGCGTGGGCGAAAAGGGCCTCCCCTGCCGGAGTCAACTTCACCTGCCGTGACGTCCGCTCCAGCAGGGAAATCCCCAAGACATCCTCAAGATTACCCACCGCCTTAGAAACTGCGGGTTGGGTGAGATGCAGCTGTTCTGCCGCCAGGGTAAAACTGCCCTGGCGGGCAACCTCAGTAAATGCACGAAGATGATGAAAGTTTATATTCATGAATATTATTCATTCTAACATGATAATTATCAATTTGAGTTATGTATAAGACCGTGTCAAAGTGTAGTCAATCATTTTTACCGAGTCACCGCTCAAACGGAGCATAACGCCATGCACCCCTCCCCGAAAAATATCTGGCTTACCCGCAGCCCAGGGTTACTCCTCGCCGGGATTGGCAGTCTGGCCATCATGTGGGTGTCCAATCTGCCACAGGTCACCAAAACCGGATTGAGTTCCCTGACCCTGGCCATCGTGATGGGCATGATCATTGGCAATACACTATTTTCCAAAGTGGGAGCCCAATGCGGACCCGGAGTTGATTTCTCACGAAGTACCCTCTTGCGACTGGGGGTCATTCTGTATGGCTTTCGCATCACATTTCTCCAGATTGCCAGCGTCGGCTGGCATGGCGCACTGCTGGATATCTTCATGATTGCCCTCACCTTTGGACTGACCCTGGTGGTAGGAATCTACTGGTTAAAAATGGATAAAGAAACCGTGATCCTGATCGGTGCAGGCAGTTCGATTTGCGGCGCTGCTGCCGTTCTGGCCACCGAACCCGTGGTCCGAAGCCATGCGCACAAAGTATCTGTGGCCGTGGCCACCGTGGTCGTCTTCGGTACCCTTTCCATGTTTCTCTACCCGCTCCTTTATCCCTATCTGGGATTCAATGAAGGGGCTTATGGCTTGTACGTCGGCTCCACCATCCATGAAGTGGCCCAAGTGGTTGCTGCCGCCAAAGCCGTGAGCGATCAGGCTGCCAGCAACGCGGTGATTGAAAAAATGCTGCGGGTGATGATGCTTTCTCCATTTTTGATCCTGTTATCCCTCGGCATGAGCCGCCACACGCGTCATCATCATGAAGATGGTGCCCACGAGGGTCAACATAAACCCAAAGTGGTTATCCCCTGGTTCGCCGTATGGTTTATCGTGGCCAGCGGATTCAATAGCCTCGACTGGATTCCCAAAGCCGCACTCCAAGTGCTGTTGCAATTCGATCTGTTTCTTCTGACCACAGCCATGTTTGCTCTGGGATTACGGACCTCGGCGGGATCAATCAAGCAAGCAGGGGTCAAACCGCTGATTTTGGCGGGGGTTCTGTTCCTCTTCCTAACAACGGGCGGTTACTGGTTGAATCGTCTGGTTGGGGCTGCCTGAGGAGAATCACGGCATCACGGCAACCTGCACATTCAGGGACAATAGATCGGCAATAATTGGCCGTTCAAGCGAATCTCTGTCGCCGACAGGTGGGTATTGAAAGCCAGAGCCTCTACCCCCTGCGCCAAAGCATGACGCAATTTGGCCCCATAGGCAGGATCGATCTCATCGGCGGGACAAACTTCCACGATATCCGCGCGCTGCACACAGAACACCAGCACTCCCCGCGATCCTTGGTGAACACAATCAATGAGCTCTTCTAGATGCTTGAGCGCACGCTGGCTGGGAGCGTCTGGAAAGATTCCCCGACCCAACCCTCCAAGGCTCGTGGTCACGCTCTTGACTTCCACAAAGCAATCCGCAGACCCAGGAGCCTGAAGTAACCAATCGATGCGACTTTTCTGCCGACCGTAGGGAACTTCCGGCCGTCTCTGGGGATAGTCCGCCAAACGGCTGATCCAACCCTGGCTCAGGGCCTCACCCACCAAGGCATTGGCGCGCTGAGTATTGACACCTACCCAAACTTCACCCACCTGCAACTGCTCCACGGTGAATTTGCAGCGCCGTGCCGGATCACTGGACCGACTGAGACGTGCCCGTTGACCCGGCATCAAACAACCCAACAAACTGCCGGTATTGGGGACATGAGCCACCACGGTTCCTTCATCAGGAACATCGATGTCAGCCAAAAATCGTTGATATCGACGCTGCAATACGCCCTCGATCAGGGGCTCTGGGTAAAACATCAGGGAAGATCGAATAGAAGAAATTCGGCTTCGTGAGCAGAGGCCAAAGCAATTTTATCCACATCGGCGATACGCAATCCATCCCCTTCACGCAACAAATGCCCATTGACCACCATTTCTCCGGTGGCAACATGCAAATAGCCTTTACGTTCATGAGCAAATACGTATTGCAACGCATCATCCTCTCCTAAGATAGATGCGTAGATCACCACATCCTGATGAAGCGTAAGAGATCCTTCTCGACCATCGGGAGAAACAATGGGGCAAAGCTTGCCCTTTTTGTCGTCACGGGAATAATGTTTCTGTTCGTATTCAGGAGTCAGATTGTGCTGATCTGGCAAGATCCAGATTTGCAACAGATGCACGGGCACCGTCTGAGACGGATTGAATTCACTGTGGGTAATACCGCTGCCCGCAGACATGCGCTGCACATCTCCGTTATCAATGACCGAACCGTTCCCCATGCTGTCTTGATGTTCCAGACTTCCATGGAGGAGATAGGTGACAATCTCCATATCACGGTGAGGATGTGTGCCGAAACCCATTCCCGGAGCAATGCGATCATCGTTGAGCACCCGCAACCGGCTGTAATGCATGTGCTTGGGATCGTGATAATCGGCAAATGAAAAAGAATGGTAGGACTCTAACCAGCCGTGAGAGGCATATCCTCGATCTTTGGAACGGCGTAATGCCAACATGATTTGACTCCTCTAAAGTCGGCGATTGACCCCATCCTTAAAATGGGCCATTGCCATACCATACACCATGGAGTCATAGGGTCAAAATCTCAAGATGAAGTTCCCGAATTTCAAAAAAAATCATATCTGGGACGATTGGGCTTGGACAGGAAGTAGGGCATCGAGCCACTCCACCCAATGACGCACAGGAGTTTCTTCATCCCGCGCCAAATGCAACTGACAACCGATATTTGCCGTCAAAATCACGGTCGGGCTGCCTTTTTTAAGAGCTGCTAACTTATTGGTTTTCAATTGCTGTGCCAACTGTGATTGAAGAAGGGAATAGGTTCCGGCCGAGCCGCAACATAAGTGACTGTCCGCCACGGCCGTCAATTCTGCCCCCGTAGCTCGCAGCAATTGCTCGATACCCCCGCGCAGACGCAACCCATGCTGCAACGAACAAGGGGAATGGAAGGCGACCTTACCGGAAAAACCCTGATGATCCAATCCCCAACTCTGCAGGGTAAGCCTCTGTTCATCGAGGGTTACACCAATTTCCTCCAGAAGCACTTCAGAAATATCACGCACCAGATCTGTCACTCGTTGAGCGCGCATACGATACTGTTCATCGTGACGCAATGCGTAACCATACTCCTTCAACTCTGCACCACAACCGGAAGCCGTACTGATGATCGCCTCGATCCCTTGCTCAATCGACGGCCACCAGGCATCGATATTGCGGCGCATAGCGGCCAATGCTCGCTCCTCATCTCCCAAATGGTGGCTGAGGGCTCCGCAACACCCGGCGGCAGGCACGGTGATCGTAGAAATACCCAACCGATCCAGCAACCGTTGTGCGGCGCCCTGGGTATCCGGGGTCAATACAGGTTGCACGCAACCCTGCAGAAATACCACCTTGCGCTTATGTCGCCTCGTGGGGAGAGGACCACTGGCGCGAAATGCAGGAACTGCAGAGCGAAGTGCCGCAGGCAGCAAAGGCCGAGCCACACGACCGATCGCTACGAGGGTTCGCATCAGACCTGTCTGGGGTAAGAGGGTCTTCAATAAATAACGGTAGACCCGCTGCGAAGGGGGCCGATGGGCGGATTTTTCCAGAATGGTTCGCCCTACTCCCAATAACCGCCCGTACTCCACCCCAGAAGGACAAGTGGATTCGCATGCACGGCAAGTCAGACATCGATCCAGATGGGTCAACGATTCAGTCCCTTGGGATTGCCCTTCCATCATGGCTTTGATGAGATAAATTCTTCCCCGTGGACTGTCACGTTCATCCCCCAATAGTTGATAGGTGGGGCAAGTGGCGAGACAAAATCCGCAGTGCACACAAGCACGCAGGATACCTTCGACCGCAGCGGCTTCTGGGCTGGCACGAAGAGTATCATTCAGATGGGTTTCCATGGATGGCCTGTTGATGTTACAGAAATCCCGGTAATCCTGGGTTCAGAATTCCTGCCGGATCAAAGAGTTGTTTAATATTTCTATGAATGGTTTGGAGTGCACCACGAGGCGACTCGGGAAAGGGAGATGCCGAATTTCCCCCGCGAAATTGCTGGGCATACCCGCCACTCTCCCGCGCCACAGACTGAATTTGCGTGGCTCCATGATCACTGGCAATCCATCTCACCGCCCCTCCCCATTCGATGAGCGTGGTTCCTGACAATCCCAAGGAAGGAGCCGTTGGTCGGAGGGATACGCGCCAGATGGGTTTGGATGAAGAGAAAAATTCGATCTGCTGCTCACGCAACGCCATCCACCATCCTTTGCCATCCACCACCTCCTTCCCTTTGAGCTTGCGCACAGCAGCGTCCACGACACTCTGAACGCCCTCCAGACGGAGTCGCAAGCGCCCCTGATGAAAGCTGCTGGCGCTAATGGGCCAGGGTTGCCCCGCCCATTCGTTCATGCATTTCAGGGCCTGCGCTTCGTTCATCACCCATTCCAGAGTCATTTGATAGGGCATTCTGGGCATCACCTTCAGAGAAATTTCCGCCAATACGCCCAAAGAACCCCAAGCACCTACCATCAGGCGAGATACATCAAAACCGGCGACATTTTTGATCACTTGACCACCGAAAGTTAAGTCCCTTCCTTGGCCATCGACCATACGCACACCCAGAACGTAATCACGTACCGAGCCATGGGTCATGCGTCGTGGGCCGGACAAACCAGCCGCCACCATCCCTCCTACAGTCGCCTGCAAACCAAGGTGTGGAGGTTCAAAGGGCAAACATTGTCCCCGTTCTTCGAGCAGCCGTTCCAGAGTGATCAAAGGCGTTCCCGCGCGCGCTGTAACCACCAGTTCACTGGGTTCATAGGAAACAATGCCCGAGAACAGACGCATGTCGAGTATATTCGGAGCGGCAGAACTGACCAAAAAATCCTTGCTTCCTCCCCCACGGATTTTTAAAGGACGTCGCTCAGCAAAGGCTGACCGCACCTGCTCACAGATCGGTTCGAGTTCACCACTCATGATTTAAAACCGAGGCAGCTCGGGATGAGGCAATTGATTGTGATGAACGTGCATCCGCCCCCCTTCAGCACAACGCTGCAAAGAGGGTATGGCCTTGCCGGGATTGAGTAATCCCGCAGGATCAAAAGCCTTTTTAATCCCATGAAATATTTCCAGTTCTGCTGCACCAAATTGAACACACATCTGATTGATTTTTTCCACTCCAACGCCATGTTCTCCCGTGATGGTACCGCCCACCTCCACACACAGCTCCAGTATTTTACCGGCCAATTCCTCGGTGCGCTCAAAAGCACCAGGAATAGAGGCATCGTAGAGGATCAGGGGATGGAGATTGCCATCTCCGGCGTGAAATACATTTGCCACTTCCAAGCCATAAGACTTTGACCATAGGTGAATACGCTGCAGTACCTGGCCCAAGTGACGTCGTGGAATCGTCCCATCGATACAGTAATAATCGGGAGAAATGCGTCCGACCGCAGGAAATGCTGCCTTGCGTCCAGCCCAGAATTTTAATCGTTCTGCCTCGTCGCGAGCCTGACGAATCTCGCTGGCACCGCATTCCTGCAAAATTTGCGTCATCTGGCGCAATTCTTCAGTGACCGCCTCAGGTATGCCATCAGATTCGCAGAGCAATACGGCTGCAGCTTCCACTGGGTACCCTGCATGCACAAAATCCTCGGCTGCCCGTGTTGCCAAAGCATCCATCATCTCCAACCCCGCCGGAATGATCCCGGCAGCAATAATCCGCGCCACAGCGTTTCCTGCCTGCTCCACCGTTTCAAAAGAAGCCAGCAGAACCTTGGCCGATATCGGTTTGGGAATGACGCGAACCGTGATTTCCGTAATCACAGCCAGGAGTCCTTCACTGCCCGTAATCAATGCCATCAAATCAAAACCCAGGGAGTCCGGGGCTTCAGAACCGAACTCTACCGCCTCCCCAGCCATGGTAAAACCGCGAACCCGCCAAATGTTATGCAATGTCAATCCGTACTTAAGACAATGAACCCCACCAGAGTTTTCTGCCACATTTCCCCCGATGGTACAGGCAATTTGGGACGAAGGATCTGGAGCATAATAAAGACCATAGGAATCCACCGCCTGGGAAATGGCCAGGTTGCGTACCCCAGGTTGCACCCGCACGCGACATCCCTGAACATCAATTTCAAGAATTTCTTTCAGCTTAGCAAGGGAAAGCAACACCCCGCAGGCATGAGGCAAGGCCCCTCCTGATAGTCCTGTTCCCGCTCCCCGGGCCACCACGGGAATTTTCTGATCATAGCAATAACGCAACACTGCTTGAACCTCTTTCTCGGTAGCAGGCAAAACCACGACATAGGGCATTTGACGATAGGCAGACAAACCGTCGGTTTCATAGGGTCGTTTCGATTCCGCAGTCGTCAGAATGGATGACGACGGCAACCATTGACCCAAAGCCTGCCCGATCTGTACTTCAGTTAGTTTCGAAGAATCAGCCATAATCAAATGTAAAGTATAACTATTTTCCGTTAACCAAAGGCTCTGAAGAGAGAAGAAATTGCACGGGATCACGTTCGCCGAATCCTGACAGAATGACCTGTTTGCGGCGTCCCGTCAAACCCGTGCCGATGACCACTGCTCTGAGGGGCAGACGACATCGATCTGCCAAAAAACGACAAAGGGTGTCATTGGCTTTGCCATCGACAGGAGGAGCCGCCAACCGAATTTTAAGAGCCTCTCCATGTAAACCAACGACTGCAGAACTCTTGGCACCCGGCTGAATATGCAACCGAATCACCCAGTCACCGGTGCTCTCATGACGTCGACATACCTCCATGCTCAGGAAGTCTTCTTCAGCAAGCCCCCCAAGAGGGCGGGAATTTCGCGAGATTTCTTGATACCGTTCAGCCCCAACGGGGGACGACTGAAATGCTGATGAGAGAACACTGAGCGGGGAGTATGCTTGGGTTGCCGAGGAACTTTAGCCTCTTGTCCCTCGTCCGTTTCTTGGTGCGAAATTTCCACGGGGGCAGCACTGGGCCTTTCCCCACGCCGCTCAGGACGAGGACGGGAATCTTGAGCGCGCTGGCGACTCTCCCCCCGCACTTCCCGGACTTCCTCCACGGGTTGACCAAACTCTGCCAAACGCTCCTCAGGAATGGGTTGTTTGATCAGTTTCTCAATGGCTTCGCGTTCTCGAACTTCCTCTGGACAAACCAGGGATAGGGCATGGCCCTTGCTACCGGCGCGTCCTGTTCGACCAATGCGGTGTACGTAATCTTCGGGCACATGGGGCAAATCAAAATTGATGACAAAGGGAAGCTGATCAATATCCAACCCACGCGCTGCGATATCCGTGGCCACCAGAATATTCACCTCTCCTGCCTTGAACTGCTCGAGACTACGCATCCGATGAGCCTGAGTTTTATCACTGTGAATCGCCGCAGCAGGAATCCCGTCTTTTTCCAATTGATGACAAAGTCGATTGGCTCCATGCTTGGTGCGACTGAATACAATGGCCTGAGGAATGGGCAGAGTGCGAATCAAGTGTATCAATAATGCCCGTTTGCGCTCCTGATGCACCGGATATACCACCTGCGTGACCAAGGATGCGGTCTCATTGGGGCGCGCTACTTCTACGGTCACGGGGTTGTGCAGAATCCCCGCTGACAGTTTTTTGATGTCTTCAGAAAAAGTCGCCGAAAACAGCAAATTCTGGCGACGGGCAGGCAGCAAGGCGAGGATGCGCCGGATATCCGGGATGAAGCCCATATCCAGCATCCGATCCGCTTCATCAAGCACGAGAATTTCCACCTGCGACAGATTGATCGTTTTCTGCTGAACGTGATCGAGAAGTCGGCCGGGTGTTGCCACCACAATTTCCACCCCAGCCTGTAACGCCTTGATCTGAGGGTCCATATTGACCCCCCCGTAAATTACCGCCGTTCGCAAAGGAATATGCCGACTATAAGTACGCACGCTTTGTTCCACTTGCGCCGCCAGTTCACGGGTAGGGGTCAACACCAAACAGCGGATAGGGTGACGCGCCGGAGAAGGACTGGAACTGGCCATGGGTTGCAAGCGATGCAAAATTGGCAGAGTGAAACCGGCAGTTTTTCCGGTTCCGGTTTGCGCCGCCGCCTGCACATCCTTGCCTTCAAGAATTAACGGTATGGCCTGGGACTGCACCGGAGTAGGAGTGGTATAGCCTTCCTCATGAATTGCGCGTAACAGTTCGGGGGACAACCCCAGTGAATCAAATGTCATCAAATCAACTCCGACCAAGGCCTTACGAACTCTGCGAGTTCGAACCGGTCAAGGCGGATCTCAATAATTTCAAGGGTGGATGGAATACGCGACCGGAAGACGAATTACTGTCTGATTCTACCAGATTTGCGTCACACTGCTTCAGCCGACCTCACTTCGCCATGGCATGCACAGACGCACAAAGAACTAGGAACCCCCACAACAGTCATCATTGAAGAGACAATTACCCCGAATTCAGGCATAATCAAAGGTCGAGAAATGGCTTCTCGGTCTTTGAAACTGGGGGCGACCTGGCTTCGACGGCGGTTGCAAAGCAATGTAGTGCATACCGAGGACCAGTGACCTCGCAAATCCATCTGGAAAACATATAGTTGCCAACGACGACAACTACGCCCTAGCCGCTTGACGGCTAGGCTCTGCACCAGTTGGTCTCTGGGTTGGAGTCTGGGAAACCAGATCGCAGAGTCATTTACAGGGACTCGCACGCCAGATGGGGCTTCTTCATCGGCTGCTAAAACCAAGGAAGCTCGCCCAAGCGCAGTTCGTCGGTTGACGGCGTGAAGGTTAAATCCAAAGAGCCAGACTAAGTATGTAGATCTGCTTGTAGAGGACTTCCGGACGCGGGTTCGATTCCCGCCGCCTCCACCACCGCCCCAATAAACATGGGGGTTTCAAGGCAGTTTTTTTAGCCGCCCATCATAACGCCCCCCATAAACGAAAGTGCTTGGGTGATCCAGAGTGATACGGTATTCAGGTTGGGTATGCGAAGGAATAGAATTTCGTCACAGTGGCAAAAAGGCTTTATGGTGCTGGCGCCCAGTGGCCAGTGTGGAACGGACTGAATCCCTATTGACGACCGTCAGCACATCCAAAGCCCCCATACTTTCCTGCCAGATGTTCGGTCAGGATCGTGAGTATTTCCGGTCTGGGTCAGAAGTGTTTGACCATCGCCATGATGGTGTGAATATCGTGCTTGGGTTTGGTCCCAAGTCGCTCCAGCGCGTTCTGAGCATCGGTCAAGGCTTTCCGGGCATCTGCCACCTGTTGCCGGGCAAGGTCTAAAGCCTTCTGGCGGTTCTTTGAGGATGCGTGCTTGCCTTCATCTGTCTTGGGTCCGGTGGATCGCTCCCAAGGCTTCCATGAGCGAATAAGGGCAGATTGCCGGGCCTTTCGTTCTTCTGTCCATGCCGCCATGATGATTCCCCTTCTCAAAAGTTTGTTGATTCTGAAAATGCGAACTTATCGTTTAGTTTCCCCCTGCAAGTTCCAGCGGTAAGCCCATGCCGGTATTGAATATCCCACTATTCCAAGTGCGTTTTTATGCGAACCTTGAAACCGGCCTACTCGTTCAGTCCCGAATTGAAAATGACGCGATATTCACCCCATGCTTTTTCGTCAGGGATCAGGTCAGGTGTTGCTACCGCATAGAACCGATGCCCGGCCATAAAACGCATCAGGTCAGGATCAAGCCCGTGATCCAGGCATACCTCGGTATAAGCGCCCTCCAGCGCCATGAGGATAGCCTCAGCCGCTTCAAAGCGCTCAATGATGGGTTTGTATGCTTCGGGGTCGCTGTCTTTCAGTGAGACGCCCACGCCTCCCATGAGGGCCAGACACAGGGATACCCTCCGCCAATACTCGACCGCGTAAAGTAGGCTTAGGTTTCCCATGTCGTTTATTTGCCGTCGATACCCGATAGGCAGGCCGATGAAACTCTGCTCAGGCATTGTCGATTCAATACGCAACTTTTCCAGAATGTCATTTTTCAATGAGTATTGAAAAGCCAGGTTCCCGCGTTCTCGGTCGGTCAAGCCTTCGTAAAGTTTTGTAATAGGGTCTTTCATGGTTTTTTCCTTTGGTTAAGTGTTTGCTCGATGGCCTCAAGTCGTCGTTCTTGGGCGGTCTGCTCGAATAGCCGAACCATCTGACCCAGCACATAGGCCATGCGTGTACCGTCTTGGGGGTCGATAGAACCGGATCGCATTTCTCGATAGACCTTTCCCATCTCCAGGCGAATGTCATCCAGGGTATGCAATCGAATGGGGGGAGTAGGGTCGCGCACCAATTCCACTACTGAGCCGTGTTCAAGCGTTTTCGGTTTCGTTGTGACTGTCACGACATAATCCAGATAATCGTCACCGTGACGCAAAGGAAACAGAGGTCAGGGCTATGCGGAAACCAATTGTTCACCAGGCGTTTAACCTGAATCGTCAGTTCATCAATCATTTTCTACTCCTTGATCTGGGGAATATCTGGAAGCCTCTCAGCCTTCACCGCTTGCCAGGCCTCGATGACCTGCGCCCGTGTCTCTGGTGGCGATATAACAACCTCGATCCTTCTCCCGTCTGATAGGGTGATTCCCCAATGATTGCCGAAGGCTTCCGGGTCGAGTGCTGGTGGTGTTTTCACAATCTGGGGCCCAATGAACTTCGGTTCCGGTGCATGGACTATTCGCGCTGGGGGCCAATGCCCGGAATCAATGTTCATCAAGTTCATAATGTTCATGCCCCCGAGTTCGGCCAGCAGATCGGCCTTGTGTCTGCGCAGTAAATCGCGGTCAGCATCCGTCAGGGCATTCGAGGGAGTAACTTTGATCGTGCCGTGGTCCGTATAGGCCAGGTACACCCCCTTGGCCGTGAATTCACGAATAATAGTTGCCGCGTCCATTTCAAATTTCCTCAGCATGAACTTCATGAACTTCATGAACTTCGTTTCCGGGGTCCAGGGGTTGGCGAGAATAGTCCGCAGGCTGTTTTCCAAGTTCACAATGAATTCCATCCATGCGCCGTATGTTATCCACGCGGGCAGTGATGCC
>VFSW01003129.1_pt1 | contig 24809 bp, 21 predicted proteins | sample 5358111 | NCBI WGS metagenome assembly VFSW01 (sample SAMN11554181, study PRJNA540505) | mine drainage metagenome | isolation source: sediment from site ElyBrook_90M | place: USA: Ely Copper Mine, Vershire, VT | collected 2017
TTCAAGAACCCTCGTTTTCGCCCTCTCCAAAAGTGTGAACGCGCGAAGCCCGGCCTGGCGTGTTGCTGCCCTGCAGTAGCCCGTATTGCGCCGCGCAAAGCGAGGGTGTAACTGGCATGCATTCCCCCTGTTTTTCGCTCAAGGAAAGCAGCCTCACCGCCCCATATCGCAGGATCTTGCCATGCCATCGCTCGATAGTTTCAAAGCCCTGAAAAAGCTGAAAGTGGGGCCGCGCAGCTACCATTATTACTCCTTGAAAGCGGCGGAGAAAAACGGGCTTGCCGGCATTTCAAAGCTGCCTTTTTCCATGAAGGTGCTGCTGGAAAACCTGCTGCGTTTCGAGGATGGCCGCACGGTGAAAAAGGCTGATATCGAAGCCGTCGCCGCCTGGCTGGTCAATCGCGGCAAGGCGGAGGCCGAAATCGCTTTCCGCCCGGCGCGCGTTCTGATGCAGGATTTCACGGGCGTTCCGGCCGTGGTTGATCTGGCCGCGATGCGTGATGCCATGATCAAGCTGAAGGGTGACCCGCAGAAAATCAACCCGCTGGTGCCGGTTGATCTGGTGATCGACCATTCGGTGATCGTCGATGAATTCGGCAATGCCAAATCTCTGAAAAAGAACGTCGATCTCGAATATCAGCGCAATGGCGAACGCTACCGGTTCCTGCGCTGGGGGCAATCGGCCTTTGCCAATTTCCGCGTGGTGCCGCCCGGCACCGGCATCTGCCATCAGGTCAACCTCGAATATCTCGCGCAGACCGTGTGGACCCGCAAGGAAAAGCTGCGCCAGAAAAACAAGGCGACCACCATCGAGATGGCCTATCCCGACACGCTGGTGGGCACTGATTCGCACACCACCATGGTCAATGGTCTTGCGGTGCTCGGCTGGGGTGTTGGCGGCATCGAGGCAGAAGCTGCGATGCTCGGCCAGCCGCAATCCATGCTGCTGCCCGAAGTGGTGGGCTTCAAGCTCACCGGCAAACTCAAGGAAGGCCGTACCGCGACCGATCTGGTGCTGACCGTGACGCAGATGCTGCGCAACCTCGGCGTTGTCGGCAAATTTGTTGAATTTTATGGCCCGGGCCTGGCCGCCCTGCCCCTGGCCGACCGCGCCACCATCGCCAATATGGCCCCCGAATATGGCGCAACCTGCGGATTTTTCCCGATTGACAGCGAAACGCTAGTCTATCTGAAGACCACCGCCCGCAGCCCGGCGCGGGTGGCGCTGGTCGAGGCCTACGCCAAGGCGCAGGGACTTTACCGCACCCAACGCACGCCCGAACCGGTTTTCACGACCGAGCTTTCGCTGGACCTTGGCGAGGTTGTGCCCTCGCTGGCAGGGCCGAAGCGGCCTCAGGATCGTGTAACACTGGAAGGCGCGAAAGCGAATTTCGAGGCGGCGCTGACATCGGATTTCAAAACCAAGGGCCCGCACGGCCAGCGCTTTGCGGTGCAAGGCCAGAAATACGACATCGGCCACGGCGATGTCGTCATCGCGGCAATCACCTCTTGCACCAATACTTCCAATCCCAGCGTCATGCTGGCGGCGGGTCTGGTAGCGCGCAATGCCAATAAGCTTGGCCTGACAGTGAAGCCGTGGGTGAAAACCTCGCTCGCCCCCGGCAGCCAGGTCGTGAGCCAATATCTCGACGCATCCGGCCTGCAAAAGGAACTCGACAAGCTCGGCTTCAACCTAGTTGGCTATGGCTGCACCACCTGCATCGGCAATTCCGGCCCGCTTGAGCCGGAATTGTCTGAAAGCATCAACAAGAATGACGTGGTCGCCGGTGCGGTGATTTCCGGGAATCGCAATTTTGAGGGGCGCGTCCATCCCGACGTCAAGGCCAATTACCTTGCCTCGCCGCCCCTGGTTGTGGCCTATGCTTTAGCTGGCTCGATGAATATCGATCTCGCCCATGAGCCGGTGGGTCACGACAAGCTCGGCAAACCGGTCTATCTTGAGCAAATCTGGCCCAAGGCTCAGGAGATCGCCAGCTACGCCCGCAAAAACGTCACCCGCGCCACTTTCAAAACGCGCTATGCCGACGTCTTTACCGGCGATGCCCATTGGAAGAAAATCAGCGTCTCCGGGGGCCAGACCTATGGCTGGGAGCACGCATCAACCTATGTGCAGCACCCGCCCTATTTTGAGGGCATGACCAAAAAGCCCGAGCCGATTGCCGACATTGTCAACGCCCGCATTCTGGCACTGTTTTTGGACTCGATCACCACAGACCACATCTCGCCTGCCGGTTCGATCAAGGCGGACAGCCCGGCTGGCCATTATCTGCGGGACGCGCAGGTGCGGCCAGTTGATTTCAACCAATATGGCACACGGCGCGGCAACCATCAGGTGATGATGCGCGGCACTTTTGCCAACATCCGCATCCGCAACCAGATGCTGATGGATGGCGCGGGCAATGTCGCCGAGGGCGGCTATACCAGGCATTACCCCTCTGGCGACAGACTGGCGATCTATGATGCCGCCATGCGGTACAAGGCTGAGGGCGTGCCGCTGGTGGTGTTTGCCGGCAAGGAATATGGCACCGGTTCGTCGCGCGATTGGGCGGCCAAGGGCACGCGCCTGCTCGGTGTGCGGGCGGTCATCGCCCAGAGCTTCGAGCGCATTCACCGCTCGAACCTGGTTGGCATGGGTGTTTTGCCGCTGACTTTCGAATCCGGCACGTCATGGGAGAGCCTGAAACTCAAGGGCGACGAAGTGGTGACGCTGCACGGCCTTGGCGACGACCTGCAACCGCGCCAGAAAATGAAGATGAGCATCGCCAGCGGCGGCAAGGTGAAAGAGGTGCCGCTGCTTTGCCGCATCGACACGCTCGATGAGCTCGAATATTTCCGCAACGGCGGGATTTTGCAATATGTGCTGCGGCAATTGGCCGGGTAGGCCTGGCCCCATTCGATAGAACTCACGCGCCCCCGTTCCTGGGCGCGCGGGGGCGGAACGCCAGGCCCCGGCTGATGGCGTCTTCGCCGAACCTGGCGCGAAGCTGCATCATGGCAGTTTCGGTGGCTTTCTCGCGAATAAGGCCTTGGTTGAGCAGGTTTTGCGGGTCGGCCGCTGCCAAAGGCTGCAAATGCGAGACACCTATGCCGATGAGGCGGAATTTGGTGCCGTCAAGCTCGGGCTTGAGCAGGGTGCGCGCGAGGGCGAAGATTCTGGTTGAGAGGGCTGTGGGGTCGCTCTCGGTGATGGCGCGGCTGCGGGTGGCAAAAGTTGCGGTCTTCAGCTTCAACGTGATCGTTGCCCCGCAAAGCCCGGCTTTGGTAAGCCGCAGCGCCACCCTTTCGCTGAGCCGCAGCAAGATCGGCTCCAACGCCTCGGCAGTGCTGATATCCGTGTTGAACGTGGTTTCGGCAGAAATGCTTTTGGTCTCGCGCTGCGGCGTAACGCGGCGCTTGTCATCGCCGACGCTGAGTCTCGCGAGGCGCTGGCCTTCCTCGCCAAAGCGCTGCATCAAACGCTCTGGCCCGGCATCCTGCAAATCACCAATCAGCCGGTAGCCGGCCTTTTCGAGCCGCCCTTGCGTGACTGCGCCGACACCAAAAATCAGCCCAACCGGCTTGTCGCGCAGGAAGGTGCGGGCTTCGGCGCGACCGATGATGGTGAATCCACGCGGCTTTTGCATATCGGAGGCAATTTTAGCCAGAAATTTGCAATCGCTGAGGCCAATCGACACCGTTATGCCCAGCTCCGCTTCAATAGTGCGGGCAAAACGGGCCAGCGACAGGGCCGGGCTGGCACCGTGCAAGGCTTGTGTGCCGCTGAGGTCGAGAAATGCTTCATCAATCGAGACCGGCTCGACGAGTGGCGTCAATGTCTCCATGAGTGCGCGCATCTCGCGGCTGACGCGGGCGTATTTGGCCATGTCTGGCTTGATAATCACCGCTTCGGGGCAGAGCTGGCGCGCCTTGAACATCGGCATGGCGGAGCGCACGCCATAGGTGCGGGCGATGTAGCAGCAGGTTGAGACAACACCGCGCGTGGCGCCTCCGATGATGACGGGCCTGGTCACCAGCGCCGGATTATCCCGCTTTTCGATGGTGGCATAGAAAGCATCGCAATCAATATGGGCGACGCTCAGACGATCTCGCTCGGGGTGGGCGAGCAGGCGCGGCGAGCCGCACTCAGCGCAGCGCAGCGCGCCGGCACGACCCAGGCTGAGGCAGTCGCGGCAGAGTGCGGGTGCGGTTTCACGGGTCGATCCAGACATCACCCTCCCCATAAGGGTTTTCGTGCGAAGCTTGGCCTGCTTGCGGATCCGCAAGCTGCATCAATGCCTTGCCGAGCGCTTCGGGCGTCATCGCGGCCTTTGTCGCCACCAGACAGAGCAAGGCCTCGTCGGCGAGCGCATAATCTATCACACCGATCAGAAAGGCAGGATCGGCGACTGCAGCCCGCAGGCCCGCACCATTGACACCGCTCAGTGCCAGAAAGCGCTCCAGGCTTTCAGGCGTTTCGGCCAGCGTTGCCAGCACCAGGGTTGAGGCCTGTTGCAGCGCCAGAGGCGCTGGTCTCGCTTTTCCACCACGATTGCGCACTTTAGTTTCCGCCCCTCTTCTTTCATCAACTATTATCGCTTATTGGGACAAAGTGGAAACTCCGTTTCGCCCTCGGCTGGCCCGAGTTCGCGTGCCAAGCAGGATAGCAGGCTGATGACAAAAACCGTACTGGTGGTCGAGGATCATGAGATGAACATGAAGCTGTTTCGGCATTTGCTGGAATCGCTGCATTACCGCATTCTGGAGGCCCGCAATGGCGTCGATGCAGTGAAATTGGCGCGCGCGGAAGTGCCGGATCTGATTTTGATGGACATGCAGTTGCCAGGCGGCGCTTCGGGGACCGATGTGACGCAATGGATCAAGCAGGAGAAGGCGCTGGCACATATTCCCATTATCGCGCTCACTGCATTTGCCATGAAGGGCGATGAAGAGAAATTCCGCCAGAGCGGCTGCGACGCCTACATGTCCAAACCAATATCGGTTGTTAAGTTTCTGGAAACAGTGCGCACTTATCTTGGGGACCTGCCCGGAGCTGCGACTTCATGACCGCGCGCATACTTGTTGTCGATGACCTTGCCGCCAATACCAAGCTGCTTGAAGCGAGGCTGAGTGCAGAATATTTTGAGGTCATTGTCGCCAACAATGGCGTTGATGCCCTGCAAATCTGCCGCAACGGTCGCTGCGACATCGTGCTGCTTGATGCGATGATGCCCGGAATCGACGGTTTCGAAGTGTGTCGCCGCCTCAAGGCTGACAAACTGACGGCGCATTTGCCGGTAATCATCGTCACAGCGCTGGATGAAGTGCGCGACCGGGTGCGCGGCCTGGAAGCGGGCGCTGATGATTTCCTGAGCAAGCCGGTCGATGAGATGGCGCTGATGGCGCGGGTGCGCTCGCTGACGCGGCTCAAGGTATTCATGGATGAATTGCGCGCCCGCGCGCAGGCCTCCAATAAAATCGGCACGCTGGAACTGCTGCAATTATCCGCCGACAAAGAGGCGCTGGGTGGTCATATTCTGATTGTGGACGACCGTGCCAGCTCGGCTGAACGCGCGGCAGCAGCGCTCACCGACCATTATAAAGTTGATGTCGAGACGAGCCTCCTAGGCGCGCAAGCGCGGCTGGCGGAGCAGGAATTCGATCTTGTCATCATCGCGCTTTCGGTGCGGCTGTTTGATCCGTTGCGGCTGTGCAGCCAGATTCGCGCCGCCGAGAGAACCCGGCAATTGCCGATTTTACTGCTGGCCGAGACGGAAGATCGCACCCGCGTGCTGCGCGGCCTCGATATGGGCGTCAATGATTATCTGATGCGCCCACTCGACCGCAACGAGCTGCGTGCCCGCGTTCGTACGCAATTGCGCCGCAAATATTACACGGAAAGCCTGCGCGACAGCATGCAGGCGACCATCGAAATGGCGGTGATTGATCCGCTCACCGGCCTCAATAACCGCCGCTACATGGAAAGCCAGCTCGCGAGCGTGTTGCAAAAGGCTGAAGCGCGCCGCCGCCCGGTCTCGCTGATGATTCTCGACATCGACCATTTCAAGCGGGTCAACGACACCTATGGACATGGTGCGGGCGACGATGTCCTGAAGGGCTTTGCCCAGAGGGTGCGCCATGTGATCCGCGCGCCGGATCTGATGTGCAGGCTTGGCGGTGAGGAATTCGTGATCCTGATGCCCGACACCGACATTGACTACGCCTCGCTCATCGCCGAGCGCGTGCGCGCCAGCGTCGAGGATTTGCCGTTTCCGGTGGAGGGTGGACGGCAACTGCCGGTGACCGTGTCGATCGGCCTTGCCGATAATTCCATCAGCGCAGCACCGGATGAATTGCTCAAGCGCGCTGATATCGCGCTTTACCGCTCGAAAACCAACGGACGCAACCAGGTGACCAAGGCTGCTGCCTAAACGGTTGTTCTTACTTGATTTTTGTTTCCTTGAATTTCACGTGCTTGCGCGCCACAGGATCATATTTCATCATTTCGAGCTTGTCCGTCTTGGTGCGGGCATTCTTCTTGGTGACGTAAAAGAAGCCGGTGTTGGCTTCCGATTGCAGCTTGATCTTGATGGTGGCGGCTTTTGCCATGATAAAATCCAATGTTCTCGCTGTGCCGGGCTTCAGCACAAAAAATCCCGCCAGCACCGCCGACAGGACGTTAGGCCCCTTCTAAGCCGCCCTGCCCGCTTGTCAAGATCAACGTGGCACGCTGCGACAGGTGAACATGGTTCTGCCGCGATGTCACAGGGGAAAAAGAAGCGCGTGGCCTGTTCAACACACTTGCCAGCCTTGGCACTCGCAAGCTTTTACGTGATGCTGCCGGACGTTATAAAGCTCGCGGCTCTGGCTGCCTGATTATGGGCTCAGCCATGTCATGGCGTAATGTGTCGGTATGACCTGAACACGCCTGCCCATGCAAGCGGCGCGGCGATGGGGGAGGTTCTGGATGCATACCTATGCCATTGTGGATTTCGAAACCACGGGCCTTTCGCCGGAGGTGGGCGATTGCGCCACTGAAATTGGCATTGTTCTGGTGCGCGATGGCCAGATCGTGGATCGCTATCAAGGCCTGATGAATGGCGGCGTGCGCCTGTCGCCCTTTATCAAAAGATATACCGGCATCACCAATGCCATGATCCAAAAAGCGAGGCCGCTGACGACCGTCATGGCGGAAGCCTGCGCCTTTGCTGGCACCTATCCGCTGGTGGCACATAATGCCAGTTTTGACCGCAAATTCTGGGATGACGGCCTGGGCAAAATCGGCCAGCGGCGCAGCCAGGAATTTTTGTGTTCCGTGCGCCTGTCGCGGCGGGTGTTTTCGAATTTGCCCGACCACAGGCTCGGCACGATGGTCAAATCGCTCAAATTGCCGATGTCCGGGCAGTTTCACCGGGCACTGGCAGATGCGGAGGCTACGGCGCATCTGTTCATCAGGATTCAGGCGGAAATCAAGGCGCGGCTCCAACTAGCTGACGTCACGCACAAGCACCTGCTCGCCGTCCAGAAGCAGAAAATTGGCACCTTTTAGGTCAAGAGGGCAGCGCGGCACTTACACTGCCGTGCCGAATAAATCATAGGCATCGCTGCGTTCGATCTTGACGCTGACAATATCACCCACGCGCAACGGGCGGCGGCTGGTAACATGCACCGCGCCGTCAATTTCGGGCGCATCCGCCTTGCTGCGGCCTTTGGCGATGAGGCCGTCGGTGGCATCAATGATCACAGGCATGTGCCGCCCGACCTTGGCGCTGAGCTTTTTAGCGCTTATTTTTTGCTGGTGCGCCATGAAACGGGCATAACGCTCGGCTTTCACCTCGTCGGGCACGACTGGCAGGCCAAGATCATTGGCCTTGGCCCCGGTCACCGGCTCATAAGTGAAGGCCCCAACCCGGTCGAGCTTTGCCTCGGTGAGCCAATCGAGCAAAAAGCTGAAATCAGCCTCGGTCTCGCCGGGAAAACCGACAATGAAGGTCGAGCGGATGGCCAGATCAGGGCATTGCGCGCGCCACGCCGCAATCCGCTCCAGCGTCTTCACCTGATTGCCGGGGCGCTTCATCGCTTTGAGCACAGACGGGCTGGCGTGCTGGAACGGAATATCAAGATAAGGCAGGATTTTGCCGTCGGCCATCAGCGCGATGACATCATCGACATGCGGATAGGGATAGACGTAATGCAGCCTGATCCATGCGCCCAGACTGCCCAGTTCGCGGGCCAGATCGAGGAATTTGGTGCGCACCTCGCGGCCCTGCCATGAGCTGCTGGCGTAGGCGACATCCAGCCCATAGGCGCTGGTATCCTGCGAAATCACCAGCAATTCCCTGACGCCCGCCTTCACCAGCTTTTCGGCCTCGCGCAGTACTTCGCCCGCCGGGCGCGAGGCCAGATCGCCGCGCAGTTTCGGGATAATGCAGAAGGAGCAACGGTTGTTGCAGCCCTCCGAGATTTTCAGATACGCGTAATGGCGGGGCGTCAGCTTGATGCCTTGCTCGGGAACCAGATCAAGGAACGGGTCATGCAGCGGCGGCGAAACCTGATGCACGGCGGCCATGACGCTCTCATAGGCCTGCGGGCCGGTGATGGCGCTGACCTGCGGATAGGCCGCGAGGATCGGCCCCGGCTCAGCCCCCATGCAGCCGGTGACAATCACCTTGCCATTCTCGCGCATAGCGGCACCAATGGCGGCGAGTGATTCCGCCTTGGCACTGTCGAGGAAGCCGCAGGTGTTGACGATCACCGCATCAGCACCTTCGTGATGTTTGGTGATATCATAGCCCTCGGCGCGCAATTGGGTGATAATGCGCTCGGAATCGACCAGGGCCTTGGGGCAGCCGAGGGAGACGAAAGAGATTTTGGGTTGTAATGATGTCATGCCTGCTCGCTTGCCATGGTCTTAACGCCAAGGCAACCATGCTTGTTGGCGCGGCGGTAAGGCGGCAGCGCTACAGATTGTTGCTCGACCCGCGATTCCAACTGAAAGACACGTCATGGACGCACAACTTCCACCCGTCGATGCGCTGGCGATCAGCGGGCTGAAAAAGTCCTTTGACAAGCCGGTGGTGAAGGGACTTGATCTGCACGTGCGCGCTGGCGAGCTCTATGCGCTGCTGGGCTCCAATGGCGCGGGCAAGACCACGACCCTGCGGATGGTGGCGGGCCTGATGGCCGCTGACTCGGGCTCGGTGCAGATTTTCGGGATTGATATCGAGAAAAATCCGTTGGCGGCGCGTGCCATCACCGCCTGGGTGCCCGACGAGCCGATGATCTACGACAAACTGACGCCCTCCGAATATATGGCGTTGGTGGCGGGCTTGTGGTCAGTGGCACCGGACGTCGCAGCCAGGCGAACTGGCGAACTCTTCACCATTTTGGGCCTGAATGATGTCGCGCATCAGCGCTGCGAGGCGTTTTCGCGCGGCATGAAGCAGAAGGTGGCCCTGGCCGGGGCTTTGGTGCATGAACCGCGCCTGCTCCTGCTGGATGAGCCGCTGACCGGGCTTGATGCCGCCATGGCGCGCATCGTCAAGGACTTGCTTGATGCGCGGGTGCGCGGCGGGGCGACCATCATCCTCACCACCCATATTCTGGAAGTCGCCGAGCGCATGGCCAGCCGCATCGGCATCCTGCATCAGGGCGAACTGATTGCCGAGGGCACCTTTGCCGAGTTGCAGGCCCGCTTCGGGCGCGGCACCAGCAGCCTTGAAGATGTGTTCGTGGATCTGGTCACTGACAACAGAAGCGCAGCTTGAACATGCCCCGCCTGCCGCTTGCCCTGCTGCTCGATCATGAGTTCCGCTTGTGGAGGCGGCGCTTCACCAGCGCCACGTCCCCCGCAAAACCCTGGTATTTGACTCCCTTTGTGCTGGTGCTGGTCGGCTTTTACATAGTTGTGCAGGCGCTTGATTTTGCCATCATGTGGTCCACGCATGCCCGTGGCCCGCAGCCGCAGTTCACACAGTTGGTCGAAGTTGATTTGTTGATTTTCGCCGTTTTAATCTTTGTGACCATCACCGAATTGTCGTTCGTGGTTGCCCGCGCCTATTCGCCGGGCGAGGCCGATTTGCTCTATGCCGCACCGATCCCGCCGCAGTTGATTTTTGCCTCCAGGCTTATTCGCGGGGCGATTGGCGCGGCCCCGACGTGGCTGCTGCTGATCTCACCCGTCGTCAATGGCTATATCTTGTTCGATGGCTTCAGATATGCGTCAATTTATGTCACCGCCTTTCTGATTTTCGGGCTGGCGCACATTATCGCCAATTTGCTGCTTTTGGGGCTTTATGGCCTGCTCGGGGCGCGCCGCACCAAAACGGCGGGTAACCTGCTGGCGGCGCTGGCCTTGATCAGCTTCATCGTCTGTTCGCAATTTGCCCGCTTTTCCTTTGGCGCACATATCGCGGCAGGGCTCTACCGGGCGCTGGCCGCCTATGCCTTCACGCCGCAGAGTTGGTGCCTGCTGCCCGCGCGCGCATTACTGGGCGCTGCACCCGACACATTATTGCTGGCGCTGTTTGCCGTGCTGCTGCTGGGACTTACGGTGCTGGCGTTCAGCCAACCTTATGAGCGCATGATGCTGGATTGCGGCCAGGCGCATGAAGGCCAGGCGCGCCGCCGCCATGGCGCGGCCCCTTTGCCGGTGCGCGGTCTGCGGCCGACCCTGCTGCGCAAGGAATTTGCCGCCATGCGCCGCAATCCGACCCTGTGGATGCAGTTGCTCTCCTCAACTGCCTATATTATTCCCGCCGCCATGAGCATCGGTCGTGGCATGTTCACGGGCGATCATTTTGATCCTGCCATGCTGACGGCAATGCTGGCGTTTTTGTCAGTGACAGCCTCAAGCCCGGTGATGCAGTTGGTGTTCCTCAATGAGGGTGCCCCCGAATTGATGGCTACCGCACCGATTACACGCAGCTTTGACCTTGGTTGCAAATGGCAGATATCGGCGCTGTTCACGCTGGGGTTTCTCAGCCTGCCTCTGGTTCTGGTGGCATTTCTGTCGCCGCTGGCGGGCCTCGCCGGACTGTTGTTCTGCATCGTGGGCGTCGCCTGCCATGCCATTGTCTATGTCAGTTATGTTGATCATGCCGTGCCCTATCGCAACTCCAAAAAGATGCATCTGCCGTTCGGCGCAGGCATGCTGACCATTTTGCTGGCGCTCACCATGGCTGCCATCGCCTTCACGCTGATGCGCCATACATTGCTGACGCTTGTGCCCATGGCGGTGCTGATCATCACTTTGGGGGCGCTTCTGCCGACCAGACAGAAACGTCGGCGCGTACTGGGCATCTTTGCGGTGTGACCCCTTGCAACGACGTGTGCGATCTTGAGGCGTCTCCCCCGGCAGGTTGATTGACCATCAGGCCGCTTGCCAAAGCCCGGCGTTTGAACGACATTCTGATGGAACCTTTCTTCCAGCCGCATCAGGCCGCATGTCCTCTGCCCCGCCGCTCGTCAGCCTCGATCATATCACCCGCCGTTTTGGCGCTTTGGTGGCCAATGATGATGTCAGCCTTGCTCTGCGCCCTGGTGAAATCCACGCGCTGCTGGGCGAAAATGGTGCCGGCAAGTCAACGCTGGTCAAAATCCTTTATGGGCTGATCCAGCCCGACAGCGGCACGATCAACCTCGATGGCGTGGCGCGCCGCATCGCCTCGCCGCAAGAAGCGCGCGATGCTGGCATCGGCATGGTGTTCCAGCATTTTTCGCTGTTCGACAATCTCACGGTCGCCGAAAACATCGCGCTGGTGCTGCCCGCCAAAGCCGGGCTGAAACGGCTGGAGGCGCGCATCCTGGCCATTGCCGAGCGCTATGGCCTCGCGCTTGATCCGTCGCGCCCGATCTGGAGCCTGTCGGCGGGCGAGCGCCAGCGCGTCGAGATTGTTCGGGCCTTGATCCAGGAACCGCGCGTTCTGGTGCTCGACGAGCCGACCTCGGTTTTGACCCCGCAAGAGGCCGAAACCCTGTTTGCGACGTTGAACCGGCTGAAAGCCGAGGGCAAGGCTCTGGTCTATATTTCCCACAAGCTCGAAGAAGTGCGCGGGCTTTGTGACTGCGCCACCATTTTGCGGGCCGGGCGCGTGGTCGCCACCTGCGACCCCAAAGCGTATTCCGCCCATGCTCTGGCTGAATTGATGATGGGCCGTGATATTGGCGCGGTGCGCCCGCCAGGTGGCGGAGCTGGCGGCGCAGTGCGGCTGCGGCTGAACAGGTTGAACCTGGCCTCGCCCGACCTGCACGGCATCAGCCTGAAAGACATCAGCCTTGAAGTGCATGATGGCGAGGTGGTTGGCGTGGCTGGCATTGCTGGCAATGGCCAAAGCGAGCTGTTTGCCGCACTTTCCGGGGAGAGTAGCACAGCGCCGGATGCCATTGCCATCGATGGCCACAATGTCGGCGACAGCGACATCAACCAAAGGCGCGGGCTTGATGCGGCTTTTGTGCCTGAGGAGCGCAATGGCCATGCCGCCGTGGGGGCCATGAGTCTGGCGGACAATCTGCTGCTGTCGCGCCATGCCTTGCCGGGCCTGCTGCGCCATGGCTTGATCGACAGGGCCGCGCTCCGGGCACGGACGGTTGAGGTCATCGCCAGCTTTGATGTGCGCACCTCGGGGCCAGACGCCCCGGCGCGTACGCTGTCCGGCGGCAATTTGCAGAAATTCGCGGTTGGCCGGGAACTGGCGCGGGCACCCAAGCTGCTGATCATCAACCAGCCGACCTGGGGCGTCGATGCGCTGGCCGCCGCCGCCATCCGGCAGGCGATTGTTGATCTGGCTGCCAAGGGCGCGGCGGTGCTGGTCATCAGCCAGGACCTCGATGAACTCTACGAAGTGTCGGATCGGCTCTGTGCCCTGGCGCATGGCCAGCTTTCCGCGCTGCACGCTGCAGCGGCACTGGATCGCAGTGCCATCGGCCTGTTGATGGGGGGCTCCGGCCATGCCACGCGTGAGGTGTCGCATGTCGGCTAGTGCCTTGCGCTTCAGGCTCATCGCCCGCGCCCGCCCGTCGCGGACGCTGGTGCTGCTGGCCCCGGTCCTGGCGGTGGTGCTGGCGCTGGCCTTTGGCGCGCTGATGATTCTGGCGCTGGGCAAATCGCCCTTGCAGGCCTTCAGCGTCTATTTCGCCCGGCCGCTGGCTGACCCCTTCAGTCTCGCGGAAATCGCCGTCAAGGCCTCGCCCCTGGTGATGATCGCGCTTGGCCTTGCCCTTTGCTACCGGGCCAACCTGTGGAATATCGGGGCCGAGGGACAATTTGTGATCGGCGGCACTTTGGGCGGCGGCATCGCCGTCGCGACCCACGGCATGACCCATGCGACTTTCTGGATCCTGCCTGCCATGCTCATGGTCGGGGCGCTGGCGGGGGCGCTTTATGCGCTGATCCCGGCCGTTCTGAAAGTAACGCTCGGCGTTTCCGAAATCCTGGTCAGCCTGATGCTGGTCTATGTCGCGCAGCTCTTTCTGGATTATCTGGTACGCGGGCCGTGGCGTGACCCCAAGGGTTTCAATTTCCCGGTCACTGCGGGGTTTGACACAGCGGCCATCCTGCCGCCGCTATGGCCAGGTGGGGCGGTGCATGCCGGAGTTGGCCTGACACTGCTATTGGTCGTGATCATGGGCGTGGTGCTGGCCTCTACCCGCTTTGGCTATGCGGTGCGCATCACCGGGCTCGCACCGCGTGCGGCGGCCTTTGCGGGCTTTGACCAGCGCCGTCTGACATTGGCTCTGTTCGCACTTTCGGGCGGCCTGGCGGGACTGGCGGGCGCGGTTGAGGTCAGCGGCGTCATCAACCAGTTGCAGCCGAGCATCTCGCCCGGCTATGGTTTTGCCGCCATCATTGTTGCCTTTCTCGGGCGTTTGTCCCCCTGGGGCATTCTCGTCGCGGGGCTGGTGCTGGCGCTGACCTATATTGGCGGCGAGGCGGCGCAGATTGCCATGAAACTGCCGCTTGATCTCACGACCGCCTTCCAGGGGGTGCTGCTGATGTGCGTGCTGGCCGCCGATGTGCTGACGCATTACCGCGTGACCATCACGAGGCCAGCCGCATGAACAGCGTGTTCTTTCAGGCAGTCGCCGCCACGATCATCGCCTCATCGATTCCGCTGATTTTGGCGGCGATCGGCGAACTGGTGGCCGAGCGCTCCGGGATGCTCAACCTTGGGGTTGAGGGCATGATGCTGGTTGGCGCGGTTTGCGGCTTCATCGGCGCCTATGTGTCCGGCTCCACCCTCATCGGCGCGCTGTGCGGTGTGGCGGCGGGCGTTTTGATGGCAGCGCTGTTTGGCCTGCTCACCATTGGCTTTGCCGTCAATCAGGTCGCGGCAGGCCTTGCTTTGACCATTTTCGGGCAGGGACTGTCGGGGCTGATTGGAGCGCAATTTGTCGGGCTGAAGCGCGATGGCGCGCCGCATCTCGACCTGCCTGTCCTGTCGCAATTGCCCTATGTCGGCCACATCCTGTTTGGCGAGGATGGCTTTGTCTATGCCGCCGTGGCGCTGGTGGCCGGCGTCGCCTGGTTTTTGCGCCATAGCCGCGCCGGGCTCAATCTGCGCGCTGTCGGCGACAATCCCGCCTCCGCTCATGCGCTGGGCCTGGCGGTCGGGCGCATCCGCTTGCTGGCGGTGCTGTTTGGCGGCGCTTGCGCTGGACTGTCGGGTGCCTTTCTGACACTGGCCTACACGCCCTTCTGGTCGCCGGGCCTGTCGGCGGGGCGCGGCTGGATCGCGCTGGCTTTGGTGGTGTTCGCTTCCTGGAAGCCGTGGCGCCTGCTGCTCGGCGCGCTGCTGTTTGGCGGGGCCACCATACTGCAATTGCAAGCGCAGGCCCTGGGCGTGCGCCTGCCTTCCCAATTGCTGTCGTCTTTGCCTTATGTGGTGACGATTCTGGCATTGATCCTGCTGAATTTGCGCCGTAATCGTGGTAGCCTGACGCCAGCCGCGCTGGGGCAGCCTTTCGTTGCCGACGCTTAGGGCCCATCATGTAAGGTCATTCACCACTTAAGGTGTTTCACAAGGAGGAAATCGCAGATGACACAAGTTTCCCGCCGCAGCCTGCTTTCGGGCGCTGCCAGTCTCGGACTCGGCCTTGCCGCCGGTGGCCGGGCGCTGGCCGCCGACAAGCTGAAAGTTGCCTTTGTTTATGTCGGCCCGGTTGGCGATTTCGGCTATTCCTATCAGCATAATCTCGGCCGCCTCGAAATGCAGAAAGCGCTGGGCGACAAGGTCGAAACCAGCTTTCTCGAAAGCGTGCCGGAAGCTGGCAGCGAGCAGACCTTCGCGCAACTGGCACGCAGCGGCCATGATCTGATCTTTGGCACCAGCTTTGGCTATATGGACCCGATGGTGAAGGTCTCGAAGCAATATCCCAAAGTGAAATTCGAGCACGCCACCGGCTACAAGCGCACCCCCAACCTCTCGACCTATTCGGCCAAGTTCCACGAGGGGCGCTATGTCATTGGACAAATTGCCGGCAAAATGACCAAGGCCAACACCATTGGCTATATCGCCGCCTTCCCGATCCCCGAAGTGGTGTCGGGCATCAATGCCTTCATGCTCGGTGCGCAATCGGTCAATCCCGGCGTCAAGCTGAAAATCATCTGGGCCAATGTCTGGTTTGATCCGGGCAAGGAGGCCGATGCCGCCAAGGTGCTGCTGTCTCAGGGCTGTGACATTATCTGCCAGCATACCGACAGCGCCGCGCCGTTGCAGGTGGTGGAAAAGGCCGGCAAGCATGGTTTTGGCCAGTCATCCGACATGGCGCGCTTTGCGCCCAAGGCCATCCTCACTTCAATCGTTGATCATTGGGGCGGCTATTACATCAAGCGCACGCAGGCAGTGCTCGACGGGACATGGGCCTCGACCGACACATGGGGCGGCATGGATCTCGATATGGTGCGGATGGCGCCGTTCATGAACATGCCCGACGACGTGAAAGCCATGGCGGCGGCGACCAGCGCGGCGATCAAGGCCGACAAGCTCAACCCGTTTCATGGGCCGATCATCAAGCAGGATGGCACGGTTGCCGCCAAAGCCGGCGAAGCGGTGCCCGACAAGGACATCCTGTCGATGAATTGGTATATCAAGGGTATCGACGACAAACTGCCGTCATGAGCCGGGCTCGCTCCCGCACTTGAAGTAAGCGCTATGCGCCACGCTGTGAGGTTTTTGCTGGGTGACAGGCTGATCTCGCTCGAAGGGATCAGCCCGTCGCTGAGTGTGCTGGAGTGGCTGCGCGGCCCGGCGCGGCTGACCGGCACCAATGAAGGCTGCAACGAAGGCGAGCCCGCGCCCCCCCCGGGGGGGCCCGCGCGCCGCGGCCACGGGCGGCTGGATTATCGCGCGGTCAATGCCTGCACGCTGCTGGCAGGGATGCTCGATGGCGCGCAGGTGCTCACCGTCGAGCATTTGCGTGAAGGTGCGAGGCTGCACAAAGTCCAGCAGGCGATGGTTGATGCGCATGGCTCCCAATGCGGGTTCTGCACGCCGGGCTTTGTCATGTCGCTGTTCGCGCGGGCCAAACAACCTTTGGCGACCCGCACCCCTGCCGCCGAAACGCTGGCGGGGAATCTTTGCCGCTGCACCGGCTATGCGCCGATCCTGAAAGCTGCGGCCCTGATTGATGCCGATGCGACGCCTGACGCGTGGGACGCGCGCGAGGCTGAAACGCTGGCACGGCTCGAAGCGCTGGCGGATGGCGCAAGCCTGTGCGTGGGCGATGGTGCCGCAAGTTTCTTCGCGCCGGTGAGCGAAGATGAACTGGCGGGCCTGCTGGTGCGCCATGCGGCGGGCGAAGCCAGTCCGGCGCGCCCGACGCTGATTGCCGGCAATACCGATGTCGGCCTCTGGATCAATAAAAAGCTGATGCAACTGGACCCGATCATCTGGCTGGGGCGGGTTGCCAGCCTCGGCACGATTCGCGATTTTGCTGACCATATCGAAATTGGTGCCAGCGTCACATATTCCGACGGCACAGCGGCACTGACGCGGCTTTTACCGGAAACTGGCGAGGTCATCGCCCGCATCGGCGCTGTGCAAGTGCGCAACAGCGGCACTCTGGTGGGCAATATCGCCAATGGCTCGCCCATCGGCGACATGTCGCCGCTGCTGCTGGCGGCGGGTGCCAGCATCGGGTTGCGGCGAGGCGATGCACGCCGCAGCGTCGCTCTGGCGGATTATTTCCTGAGCTATGGCGTGCAAGACCGTGCCAGCGATGAATTCATCACCCATGTCAGCGTGCCAAAGCCCGCCTCTGGCGCGGTGCTGAAGGCATGGAAAATCAGCAAGCGGTTTGATCAGGATATTTCCAGTGTCATGGCGGCGTTTTACCTGGTGCGGGAGGGCGGGCTTGTCCGTGACGTGCGCCTCGCGTTTGGCGGCATGGCGGGGGTGCCATGCCGGGCTTTGGCGACCGAAGCCGTTTGGCGCGGCGCGTCCTTGAGCCGCACCACTTTGCAAGCCGCGCAGGCGCAATTGCGCGCCGAGATGCACCCAATCAGCGACATGCGCGCCAGCGCCGCCTATCGCATGGATGTCGCCTGCAATCTGCTGGAGCGGCTTTATCTGGAAACGGTAGCGGAGGGGCCAACCCGGCTGCCGGAAAGGAGCCTGGCGTGATGCTTCAGCGCACAATCTCCTCCACGTCAGTTACCCCACACGAATCAGCCGCGCGGCATGTGGCAGGGACGGCGACCTATATCGATGACATGCCCGAGCCCGATGGCTTGCTGCATATTGCGTTGGGGCTGGCAAGCGAGGCCCATGCCGAGATCAGGAGACTTGATCTTGAAGCTGTTCGCAGGGCCGAAGGCGTCGTCGCGGTGTTGACCGCTGCCGACATTCCCGGCGTCAATGACATCAGCGCCACCCACAAGCATGACGAGCCGCTGCTGGCTGACTCTTTGGCAAGCTATCACGGCCAGCCGATTTTTGCCGTTGCCGCCACCTCGCGCCTCGCGGCGCGCCAGGCAGTGAAGCTTGCCAAAATCGACTATGCGCCACTGCCCGCCCTGATCGACATTGCCGCGGCCAGGCACGGCGGCGTGCTGGTGACCGCGCCGATGTGCCTGCAGCGCGGCGAGGCCTTGCCGGTGCTCGCCGCCGCGCAACATCGCCTTCATGGCGTGATGCACATTGGCGGACAGGAGCATTTCTATCTTGAAGGACAGATCGCTTTGGCGTTGCCAGGCGAGGCCGACGAAATCATCGTGCATGCCTCGACCCAGCATCCCAGCGAGGTGCAAGCCATGGTCGCCGCTGTGCTCGGCGTTGCACGCCATGCGGTGAATGTCGAAGTGCGACGCATGGGCGGAGCGTTTGGTGGCAAGGAGACCCAGGGCAACCTGTTTGCGTGCGTTGCCGCGGTGGTCGCCAAAGCCACCGGACGGGCTGCCAAAATCCGGCCGGACCGCGATGATGATTTCATCATTACCGGCAAGCGCCATGATTTTCAGGTGGATTACACGGCCGCCTTCACGCCGCAGGGGCGCCTTGAGGCGGTGGTCATGCGGCTCGCCGCGCGCTGCGGCTTCAGCGCCGATCTTTCCGGCCCGGTCACTGACCGGGCGCTGTTTCACGCCGACAATGCTTACTATTATCCGCATGTGACGCTGACCTCGCAGCCACTCAAGACCAACACGCCGTCCAATACTGCCTTTCGCGGCTTCGGCGGGCCGCAGGGAATGCTGGCGGCCGAGCGGCTGATCGAGGAGGTGGCCTTCGCCACGGGGCACGACCCGCTCGATGTGCGCAAGGCCAATCTTTACGCCGAGGGGCGCGATGTCACGCCCTATCACCAGACGATTCGCGATTTTAACGGTCTCGCCATCATCGAGGCGCTTGAGCGCACCAGCGACTACCGGGCGCGGCGTGACGCCATCCGCGCCTTCAATGCGCAAAGCCCGGTCATTCGCCACGGCATCGCGCTGACGCCGGTAAAGTTCGGCATTTCGTTCACGGCGACGGCCTATAATCAGGCGGGTGCACTGGTTCATATTTACACCGATGGCTCGGTGCAGGTGAACCATGGCGGCACCGAAATGGGCCAGGGCCTGCATAGCAAAATTGTTGAAGTGGTGGCGCGCACGCTGGTGCTGCCCCCTGCGGCCATCAGGGTGAGCGCCACCAGCACCGGCAAGGTGCCCAACACCTCGGCTACCGCCGCCTCGTCGGGCGCCGATCTCAATGGCAAGGCGGCGGAAGCGGCGGCGCTGACGCTGAAAGCCCGCCTGATCGACTTTGCCTGCCACCATTACAGCCTCAGGCCGGAGCAGGTGCGATTCACGCCGGAGGGTGTCGTTGTCGGAGCGGACGTCATGGCGTTTGCCGCATTGGTGCAGGCTGCCTATGGCGCAAGGGTGCAGCTTTCCGCCACCGGCTTTTACGCCACGCCCGAGATTCACTGGGATCGGGCGGCCGGCAAGGGCCAGCCGTTCTATTATTTTGCGTGGGGCGCGGCGGCAAGCGAGGTGGCGATTGATACGCTGACCGGCGAATACCGGGTGCTGCGGGTCGATATTCTGCATGATGTTGGCCTGTCGCTCAACGAGGCGATTGACCGGGGCCAGATCGAAGGCGGGTTCATTCAGGGCATGGGCTGGCTGACCACCGAGGAACTGGTGTTTGATGACAAGGGCCGCCTTGCCACGCACGCACCCTCAACCTACAAAATCCCGGCGTGCAGCGATACGCCACCGGATTTTCGCATCGCTCTGGCGCAGGGCCTGCCCCATAGCGCCGCCACGATCCACCGCTCCAAGGCGGTGGGCGAACCGCCGCTGATGCTGGCGATCAGCGTGCTGCATGCGCTCAGCGATGCCGTGGCAAGCGTGGCCGATTACCGTATTTGCCCGCGTCTTGACGCCCCCGCAACGCCGGAGCGGGTGCTGGCCGCAGTCGCGCGGCTGAAAGCCAGCGCTACTCTGCTGCCAGAGCGGCCACATCCGCCCCGATGAAACCGCCTGACTGGCGCGCCCAGAGGCTGGCATAGAGGCCGCCCCTCGCCAACAGCGCGGCGTGGGTGCCTTGTTCAACGATTTTGCCGCGATCCATGACTACAAGCGGATCCATCCGGGCGATGGTGGACAGCCGGTGGGCGATGGCGATGGTGGTCTTGTGGGCCATCAGGTGCTCCAACTGCGATTGAATGACGGCTTCGACCTCGCTATCGAGCGCGCTGGTGGCCTCGTCCAGCACCAGAATCGGTGCGTTCTTCAGGATGACTCTGGCGAGCGCAATCCGCTGGCGCTGCCCGCCCGAGAGCTTGACCCCGCGCTCGCCGACCTTGGCCTCATAGCCGCGACGGCCTTCGTGATCGACCAGCCCCTGAATGAAATCATGCGCCTGGGCATCGCGTGCGGCCTGCTCGACCTCGGCGTCGCTGGCATCATGGCGGCCATAGCGAATGTTGTCAGCAATCGAACGGTGCAGCAAGGACGTATCCTGCGTCACCATGCCAATGGCCTGGCGCAGGCTCTCCTGCGTGACGCTGCTAATATCCTGACCATCAATCAGGATGGCTCCAGCATCGACATCGTAAAAGCGCAGCAGCAGGTTGACCAGGGTCGATTTGCCCGCTCCCGAGCGACCGACCAGCCCGACCTTCTCACCCGGCGCCAGGCGCAGGGTGAAGCCGTCAATCACCGTCTGGTTGTCATGGTAGCCAAAGCCCATGGCCTCGAAGCTGATTTCACCCCGCTTGACCACCAGGGCCGGTGCGCCGTTGGCATCAATCAATTGGTGGGGCACGGCGATCGACAGCTTGGCTTCCTGCACATGGCCGACATTTTCGAAAATGCTGGCCACTTCCCAGGCGACCCAACCCGCCATGGTGGTAATGCGCCAGACCAGCGGCAAGGCAACCGCTATGGCGGCAGCGGCCAGCGCACCCTGCACCCAAAGCGTGATGGCCAGCGTGGCGGTCGCGGCCAGCAGGGCCATGTTCATCAGGTTGAGCGCGACCACAAAAATTGTGTCGAGCCGCATCTCGGCCTGCAGGGCCCGCAAATTGGTATCAAAAGCCGAGCGGATATAGCTGTCCTCGTCCGAACTGCGGGCGAACAGCTTTACGGTGAGGATGTTGGTATAGGCATCGACGACGCGGCCATTCGACAGCGAACGGGCCAGCGAGCTGGTTTTGGAGCGGTCGCGCATTTTCGGCACGATGAAGCGCAGCAGCACGCCATAAGCTACAAACCACCCAAGCACCGGCAGAATCAGCCGCCAGTCGAACGTGCCAAGCCAGAAAAGCGTGCTGATCGCGTAAATCAGCAGATACCAGACCGCACGGATGGAGGAGAGCACGGTTTCGCGCAGCGGGCCGGCTACCCCCATGACCCGCGAAGAAATGCGCCCGGCAAAATCATTCTGGAAAAAGGGCAGGCTCTGGCGCACGACATGCCAATGCGCCTGCCAGCGCACCAGCAACGTCGTGCCAGGCGTGATCGCGACATGGCGAATGAGGCTGTCGAGCAGATTGATAGCCGGCATCACCAGCACAATCAGCGCGCCAAGGGCGAGCAGGCTGGGCAGTGCGGCATGCAGCGCGGCGGCGCGGTCGCTGGCCCCCACCAAGGTCACGACACGACCGATGAACACCGGGATCAATGTATCAAGCCCGGCGATCAGCGCACCCGTCACCAAAAGCGCGCCATAGAGCCAGCGGGTCTGGCCAGCATAAAACCAGTAGAATTTTCCCAGATCCTGCGGCGGCGTGACGCTGCGTCCATCCTCCAGCGGCGGATTGGTGATCTTTATGAGATTTTCAAAGAAACGAAACATCAATGAGCCTTGCAACGCACGCCATCTGCGGATGCGCTGTCCTCTTATCTAACCATGCTTTGGCAAATTGCCATGGCGACAAGGAGGCGCGCTCCTCATCCCTCGGGCTGCGGCAGGATCTTGCCGAGTTGCCGCGCGAGCTTGCGGGCGCTGTCTTCATCCAGATGCGCGCCCATTTCCTGCATGATGACGCGGGCATAGACGACATACATGGCCTGTTGGCGCTTCAACCCGCTGGCGGTGAGCACGATCCAGTGGCCGCGATGGTCATCGTCGCAAGGCACGCGCGCCACCAGACCTTCAGCTACCATCCGGTCAATCAGCCTTGAGAGATTATATTGCGCCATGTGCAGAACGCCGACAATCTCGACCGCGCGCAGGCGGTGTTCGGGTGCATGCACCAGTTCAATCAGCACGTCATGCCAGGTCAACGGCGGCAGGCTCGCCCCTTTCAGCGCTGATTCAATGGCACCGTTCACTTTTTGATGCACACGCATCAACCTTGTCCAGGCGCGCAAAAGCTGGTGGGGAAGCTCGTCCTCGTTCATGGGAACAAAGGCTAACCTGTCTGAAACATCTTGCCTAGAGGCAATTTGGCAAGCAGCACTATTTGCAAATGCCGCAGCGCTGGTTTAGGCGGGCACAACTTCAAAACAGCATGACGGCAGGCAGGGCATGACGGATTTTCAACCCTTGGTATTTTCCGGCGTGCAGCCGACCGGCAATCTGCACCTTGGCAATTATCTTGGCGCGCTGAAGCGATTCGTGGAAATGCAGGCAACGCACCGCTGCATTTATTGCGTGGTTGACCTGCACGCCATCACCAACGCCTTGCCGGGAAGCCCGGAGGCGCTGCGCGCAGCCACGCGCGAAGTGGCTGCCGCCTTCATCGCCTGCGGCATTGATCCCAAGGCCCATATTGTCTTCAACCAGAGTCAGGTCAGCGGCCATGCCGAACTTGCCTGGGTGTTCAACTGCGTCGCGCGCATGGGCTGGCTCTCGCGCATGACGCAGTTCAAAGACAAGGCCGGCAAAGACCGCGAAAACGCCTCGGTGGGGCTGTTTGACTATCCGGCCCTGATGGCCGCCGACATTCTGGTTTACCGCGCCACCCATGTCCCGGTTGGTGATGACCAAAAGCAGCATCTGGAACTCGCCCGCGACATCGCCCAGAAATTCAACCTCGATTTTGCCAAAGCCATCGCCGCCAATGGCCATGGCGAGGCGTATTTTCCGCTACCCGAGCCGCTGATTCAGGGCCCGGCAACCCGCGTCATGAGTCTGCGCGAGGGCACGAAGAAAATGTCGAAATCCGATGCCTCCGACAATTCACGCATCAATCTGAGCGACAGCACCGATCAGATCGCCCAAAAAGTGCGGCGCGCCCGCACGGACGCCGCGAACCTGCCGACAGAAATCGCCGGGCTGGCCAGTCGGCCGGAAGCCGACAATCTGGTGGGGATTTATGCCGCGCTCGCCGACATGACCAAGCCGGATGTGCTGCGCCAGTTCGGCAATGGCCAGTTTTCGACCTTCAAGGCGGCGCTGGCCGATCTGGCCATCGCCAAATTGGGGCCGATTGCCGAAGAGATGCGCCGCCTCAACGCCGATCCCGGCTATATGGACGTGGTGTTGCGCGATGGGGCGGCGCGGGCGCGGGCGCTCGCTACCCCCACCATTGATCAGGTGAAAGATATTGTCGGCTTCTTGCGCTGAGGCGTGTGGTGATTTGCGTTGATAGATTTGCGTGGGCGCAGTTGCCGATGGCCGCGGGAATGATTATGTAAGCGAGGTCCTATCCCCGGCCTCGGCCTTGACCCGAGCGCACAGGAGCCGCTGCGATGTTTATTCAGACTGAACCCACTCCTAATCCTGCCACGCTGAAGTTTTTGCCCGGCCGCACGGTGCTGGATCACGGGACGCTTGATATGCAATCGCCCGAGAGCGCGAGCGTCTCGCCGCTGGCCCAGGCGCTGTTCGGCGTGGAGGGCGTCAGCGCAGTGTTTTATGGGCAGGACTTTATCGCCGTTTCCAAGGCTTCGGGCGAATGGGCGCATCTGAAGCCCGCCGTCCTTGGTGCCATCATGGAGCATTATGTCTCCGGCGCGCCCTTGCTGAATCATGCCGGCGCCCCGGTTGATACAGCCGAAATATTCTTCAAGCCGGAAGATGCCGAAACGGTTGAAGCCATCAAGGAATTGCTCGAGACCCGCGTCCGCCCGGCCGTGGCCGGCGATGGCGGCGATATCACCTTCAGGGGTTATCGGGATGGCACGGTCTATCTGGCCATGAAGGGTGCCTGCTCAGGTTGCCCGTCGTCCACCGCCACACTGAAACACGGCATTCAAAATTTGTTCAAGCACTTCCTGCCGCAAGTGCAGGCGGTTGAGCAAATCTGAACTATCTCCACCTTTCACGATTATCCCAAATGAAAAGGTTTTCATGACCAAGCTTGCTGACTCGACGCTTGACCAATTGTTCCGCACCGCCCGCACCCACAATGCGTGGCTGGCCAAGGACGTCCCCGACGCACTGCTGCATGAACTGGCGGATTTGCTGAAAATGGGGCCAACCAGCGCCAATTGCTCGCCCGCCCGCATTGTTTTCGTGAAATCCGGAGAGGCCAAGGCAAAATTGGCAGCGCTGGTCTCGGAAGGCAACCGCGCCAAGACCATGGCGGCTCCCGTCTGCGCCATCATCGGTTACGACACCGAATTTTACGAGCATCTGCCCAAACTGTTTCCCCATGCCGATGCGCGCGCTTGGTTCGTTGGCAAACCGGCCTTCATTGAAACGTCGGCCTTCCGCAATTCCGCGCTGCAAGGCGCTTACCTCATCCTTGCCGCCCGAGCGTTGGGACTTGATACCGGCCCGATGTCGGGATTTGACAATGCTGCCGTTGACGCTGCGTTTTTCCCCGGCGGCAAGATCAAATCGAATTTCATCTGCAACCTCGGCTATGGCGACCCCAAGGGCCTGTTCCCGCGCAGCCCGCGCTTTGCCTTTGAGGAATTCTGTCAGATCGTGTGA
>VFSW01003130.1_pt1 | contig 24809 bp, 18 predicted proteins | sample 5358111 | NCBI WGS metagenome assembly VFSW01 (sample SAMN11554181, study PRJNA540505) | mine drainage metagenome | isolation source: sediment from site ElyBrook_90M | place: USA: Ely Copper Mine, Vershire, VT | collected 2017
TTCTGGACACTTTCACCGAACTGACCGCCGAACTGACCGCAGAACTGACCGCCAGCAAAAAACAATACAACTACTATCGCGACCAGTTGTTGAGTTTTGAAGAAGGCGAAGTGGAGTGGAGGACGTTGGGAGATGTAACCAAAAAATGGTACTCAGGCGGAACGCCAACAGCTGGTGAGCCGAAATATTACGAGGGTGGCGAGATTCCATGGTTAAGAAGCCAAGAGGTCAAGTTTTCCGACATCGAGAGCACAGAAGTAAAAATAACTCAGGCGGCGATAGAAAATTCGGCGGCAAAATGGATTCCTGCGAACTGTGTAATCGTTGCGATCTCTGGTGCAACAGCGGGCAGGTCTGCGATTAATAAGATACCTTTAACGACTAATCAGAGCTGTGGTTGCTTGGAAATTGATAGCTCCATGGCGTTGTATCGCTATGTATTTCACTGGGTGAGTTTTAACTATGAAAACATTAAGGCGCTAGGGCAAGGGGCTAGAGGCGACCTAAATTCAAGCATCATCAAGGGTTTTAAGCTTCCCCTTCCGTACGCTGACAACCCTGAAAAATCTCTTGCAGAACAAGCCCGCATTGTCGCCATCCTCGACAAATTCGACGCCCTGACCAACTCCATCACGGAAGGCTTGCCGCGCGAAATTGCTTTGCGCCAGAAGCAATACGAGTATTACCGCGACTTGCTACTGAGCTTCCCCAAGCCGGAAGAAGTAGCCGCCTGATATGAGTTATCAACCGCCTTTTACAATTACACGCGATATCCTGAATCTGGTAGCGGACATCAGCCAGCAAGTCGGTCGGCTGGATGCCAGTGCGCTGAATGCTTCACCTCAATTACGCAAGCAAAACCGCATCAAAACCCTGGTTGGCACTCTGGCGATTGAAGGCAATACGCTCACCGAAGAACAGATCACGGCGATCCTTGACGGTAAGCCCGTGATGGGCAGTGTGCGTGAACTGGCGGAAGTGAAAGGCGCGATTGCGTCCTATGATGCCCTGCCCACCTGGAAGCCGGACAGTATTGAGGATTTGCTCACCGCGCACGGCTTGATGATGTCGGATATTCTGGTCAATGCAGGACGATTTCGTGACAAGGCGGTGGACATCCAGAAAGGCAAGGTGGTGCATCATGTTGCCCCGCCCGCGCATCAGGTCTCAGGATTGATGGCCGATTTAACCCAGTGGTTAAAACAGACAAAAGATCACCCATTGATCACCAGCAGCGTGTTTCATTACGAGTTTGAGTTTATCCACCCCTTCAGTGATGGCAATGGCCGTATGGGGCGCTTGTGGCAAACTCTGATTTTGTCGCAATGGCATCCCTTGTTTTTGTCCTTGCCGCTGGAAAGTGTGATTAAAGACCACCAACCACTCTACTATCAGGCACTGGAAGAGGCTGACGAAAAAGCCGATAGCACACCCTTTATTCACTTTATGCTGTCGGTCATTACCGAAACCCTGGCACAAAACGCCCCCGTAAATGCCCCCGTAAACGCCTCTGTAAATGTTCCGGCAAATGCCTTAGTTTCAGTGGCAAGGCTTAAAACACCTGAGGCTATTTTGGCATTGCTCGCGGCGAATCCTTTGCTGACCCGCAAGCAACTGGCTAACGCCATCGGTAAAGACATACGCACGATTGGCCGAGCACTGGCCAAGCTGCAACAAGCGGGAAAAATCAAACGCATCGGTGCTGATAAAACCGGCCATTGGATGGTTCAACCATGACGGACTACAAAACCATTGCTGAATCGAAAAACTTCATCGTTCTGGACAAATATGCTCCGGAATGGAAGGTCGCGGAAGGCTACCAGAGCGAGAGCAAGCTGGAGCGTGAGTTCATCCAAGATCTGGTCAATCAGGGCTATGAATACCTGCCCGGCCTGAACACGCCAGAGGCCTTGCTGGCCAATGTGCGCGTGCAGCTGCAAACACTCAATAACGTGCAGTTTGCGCATGGCGAATGGCTGGGCTTTGTCGAGACCTGGCTGGACAAACCCAGTGATGGCATCGTCGAGAAAACCCGCAAGATTCACGACGATTACATTCACGACTTTGTGTTCGACGACGGGCGCATCCAGAACATCTACCTGCTGGACAAGAAAAACATCGCCCGCAACAAGGTGCAGGTGATCAAGCAGTTTGAGCAGACCGGCAGCCATGCCAACCGCTATGACGTGACGATTCTGGTCAATGGCCTGCCGCTGGTTCAAGTGGAGCTAAAAAAGCGTGGCGTCGCTATTCGGGAGGCCTTCAATCAGGTGCACCGTTACAGCAAGGAAAGCTTCAACTGCGAGCATTCCTTGTTCAAGTATTTGCAGCTGTTCGTGATCTCCAACGGCACCGATAGCCGTTATTTTGCCAACACCACTAGGCGTGACAAAAACAGCTTTGACTTCACCATGAACTGGGCGAAGGCGGATAATAGCCTGATCAAGGACCTGAAGGACTTTACCGCCACCTTCTTCCAGAAGAATACCCTGCTCAATGTGCTGCTGCATTATTCGGTGTTTGATGTCAGCGATACTTTGCTGGTGATGCGCCCCTACCAGATTGCCGCCACGGAACGCATTCTGTGGAAGGTTAACAGCGCGTATCAGGCAAAAAAATGGAGTAATCTTGAAGGTGGCGGTTTCATCTGGCACACCACCGGCTCGGGAAAGACCCTCACCAGTTTCAAGGCGGCGCGTCTCGCCACCGAGCTGGATTTCATCGACAAGGTGTTCTTCGTGGTGGACCGCAAGGATCTGGACTACCAGACCATGAAGGAGTACCAGCGCTTTTCGCCAGACAGCGTGAATGGCTCTGACAGCACCGCTGGCCTGAAGCGTAACCTGGACAAGGACGATAACAAGATCGTCGTCACCACCATCCAGAAGCTCAACAATCTGATGAAAAGCGAAGCCGACTTGCCCATCTACGGCAAGCAGGTCGTGTTCATTTTTGATGAGTGCCACCGCAGCCATTTCGGTGAAGCACAGAAGAACCTGAAGAAGAAGTTTAAGAAGTTCTATCAGTTTGGCTTTACCGGCACGCCGATCTTCCCCGAGAACGCGCTGGGCGCGGAAACCACCGCCAGCGTGTTTGGCCGTGAGCTGCATTCTTACGTCATCACCGATGCGATACGAGATGAGAAGGTGCTCAAGTTCAAGGTGGACTACAACGATGTGCGCCCGCATTTCAAAGCCGTTGAAACTGAGCAGGACGAGAAAAAGCTCAGTGCCGCAGAAAACAAGCAGGCCTTGCTTCACCCCGACCGCATTCGTGAGATCACGCAGTACATCCTGAATAACTTCAGACAAAAGACCCATCGCCTACAACCGGGCAATAAGGGCTTCAACGCCATGTTTGCGGTCAGTAGCGTAGATGCTGCGAAGCTGTACTACGAATCGTTCCGTGAGCTACAGAAGGGCAGTGACAAGTCGCTGAGGGTGGCCACCATCTTCTCGTTTGCGGCCAACGAAGAGCAGGATGCTGTAGGTGACATTCAGGACGAAAGTTTTGATGTGTCCGCCATGAACAGCAGCGCTAAGGAGTTTTTGAGCGCAGCCATCGCCGACTACAACGCGCTGTTCAAGACCAATTTCAGCGTGGACAGTAATGGCTTCCAGAACTATTACCGTGATCTGGCCAAACAGGTTAAAGCCAAGGAAATCGATCTGCTCATCGTGGTGGGCATGTTCCTGACCGGCTTTGATGCCCCCACGCTGAACACCTTGTTTGTCGATAAAAATCTGCGCTTTCATGGGTTGATGCAGGCTTACTCTCGCACCAACCGCATTTTTGGCGCCACCAAAACCTTCGGCAATATTGTCACCTTCCGTGACCTCGAGCAGGCGACCATCGACGCTATCACCCTGTTTGGCGACAAGAACACCAAGAACGTGGTGTTGGAGAAGAGCTACAAAGAATACATGGAAGGCTTCACCGATGCGACCACCGGCGAGGCGCGGCGTGGCTTTGTAGAAGTGGTGAAGGAGCTGGAGCAGCGTTTTCCTGATCCCGCTGCCATTGAAAAAGAGGCGGATAAAAAAGCCTTTGCGAAACTGTTTGGCGAATATTTGCGCGTTGAGAACGTGCTGCAGAACTATGACGAGTTCGCCAGCTTGAAGGATATGCAAAATGTCGACATGACCGACCCAGCGGCAGTGGAGGCGTACAAGGCCAAGCACTATTTGAGCGATGACGATCTAATCGCACTGCAATCCATCACGCTACCTGCTGAGCGGAAAATCCAGGACTACCGCTCCACCTATAACGATGTGCGCGACTGGCTGTGCCGGGAAAAATCCACCGCCGAGAAGGATAAATCCACCATTGATTGGGATGACGTGATCTTTGAGGTGGACCTGCTGAAATCACAGGAAATCAATCTGGATTACATCCTGGAGCTGATCTTCGAGCACAACAAGAAGAGCAAGAGCAAATCGGAGCTGGTGGATGAAGTGCGCCGGGTTATTCGCGCCAGCTTGGGCAACCGCGCCAAAGAAAGCCTGCTGGTTGACTTCATCAACCAGACCGATCTAGACCAGATTGGTGACAAGGCCAGTGTGATCGAAGCCTTCTTCACTTTTGCCCAAGCGGAGCAGCAGCGTGAAGCGCAAGAGCTGATCAGCGCCGAAAATCTGAATGCCGAAGCGGCCAGACGCTATATCACCACCTCGCTCAAGCGGGAATTTGCCAGTGACAGCGGCACAGAGCTCAATGCTGTGCTGCCCAAGATGAGCCCGTTAAACCCGCAGTACCTGGCCAAAAAGCAAAGCGTGTTCCAGAAGATCGCGGCTTTTGTTGAGAAGTTCAAAGGCGTGGGCGGGCAGGTCTGAGAAATGACTATGAGCAGACTCCGTGTCATCCGTACCGCGTGCTCCTTTGCCAACGACATGGTCAAGCCCTATATTGTGGTCAACAGCCAACTTGCCGCGTTGCGTTCACTGCCGCACAGGCAGCTTAGAAAATCCCGAACGGTGGTGCGCTGGGGGTAGTGACTAAGTAAGGGTTCGGTAAAGGCACCTATTATTTGTCGCTTGATGAAGGCACTCTGTGGTTTTGCACAGGGGAACTGGAAATGGAGCGGGAATCGATAAGGGGCGAATGGCAACAGCGGGTGGTGGATTGGAAAGCCAGCGGTCTGACGCAAAAAGAATACTGCTTACAGAAAAGGGTGGGGTTTGGCCGTTTGGGCTACTTTTCAGCACGACTGCAGCGTGATGAGAAGAAATTGACGCTGGTTCCGGTTGTGCAAGTATAACCTTTGGTAACTAGCACAATCGAAAACCCCCTGGTTCGTTGTTTTTTATTAACGGCATTTTTGGGTGGTTGTTTCGATGTAACCCAAACCCCCACCCCCTTAGCCTGAAGGTGGGTCGTTCCAGGCGCGTAAAGGGACGCTACGCTCTTCTGGGTGGCCCGTGTTCTCGCCTTCGGCTGCGGGCCGCGCCAAGCCACCCATACGACCTTGACCCGCCCTCTACTCTGTCCGTCAAACGATCGTTAGTTGGTCATGCCGGATATTGTCTAGAAACGTGCTTAATTTAGGAGTTATCGGACATTGTTATAGAAGGACAGGATATCGGATAAAAGCGGAGGCAAATGGCACAGTTTGGTGATGCGCGGATATCGACAGCGGAACAGGACACCGCTTTGCAGACGGATGCGTTGCATAAGGCAGGCTGCGAGCGGGTTTTTGAGGACACGGCTTCCGGGGCCAAGGCCAACAGGCCACACTGATGCGCTGACCTACCTGCGCGATGGTGACGTGCTGACCGTCTGGCGGCTGGATTGACTCGGGGATGCTCGATGTCACACCTCATGGAGACCCTAAGCGCACTGAAAGCGCGGGCCTCAGCTTAAAATCGCTGACTAAAGCCATCGACATTAACATGCCGAGCGGACGACTCATCCTCTACGTCTTCGGAGCACTGGCGCAGTATTGCTTGAATTTAGGGTTTAGCGATTGATTTAGTTTAGCTAGTACTGAGATTTTTTTGGGATGTTCCCTTTTGTATTTGAACAGGTCTGGGGCAAATAAGGATAGAAGATGATAAAACCATGGGGGATCCAAATAAACGGTGTGAATAAAGTTGATAAAAGTATAGCCTTGATGTAGGAGTTAAGAGGCCACGTACTTTTGTAAAATATTCTTAATGTCCTCTTCTTTCACTTTTCCCAGTTTTTTATAAATAACTATGCCCGAGGGTGAGATTACTAGCGTAAAGGGAATACCTTGCTGTTCATTGCCTAAAGCTCTTGTCATCTCAAGGGTACTATCATTACCCACCAGTATAGGATAACTAATAGATCGCGTTTGTAACCATGCCTTAAGATCTTTCTCCTCATCCACCCCAATACCAACAAATTGAACTTGTTTATCTCTTAAGTCATTTTGTAGTTGGCTTAACATGGGCATTTCTTCCTTACAGGGCTCGCACCAGGTTGCCCAAAAATTAATCACTAGTGTTTTACCAGGCCATTGGTTAAGTGCTTGGGAATGCCCCTTAAGGTCCTTTAGGTTCAGTTGTAAAAAAGGGATGGCGCTTGGGGAGACCTCATTTTGGCTGTGTTGGTGTGGCCCCCAATAATTGAGGCTACGATAGATAGAAACACCTTCAATAATTACCCCTACAATCACAGCAATAACAATAATTTTAAGTACAGATATTTTCATGGAAATTCCTCAATTAACAGCCCAGACAACACTAACATGTTAAACTAACTTTGTTTAATTGTGTTTTTGGATAGATCCCAATTGACACATATTAGTTCATATAAATAATCTGAGCCACTAGCTCTTGAGGAGGAAACTATCTATGCCTGTCGAGGTTAAAGTTCCAGATATTGGAGATTTTAAGAACATCCCTGTCATCGAATTAATGGTTAAAGTCGGTGATCTTGTTAAAAAAGATGACCCCTTAGTCACCTTGGAATCTGATAAAGCTACCATGGAAGTGCCCGCCAGTCGTAGCGGTACGGTGACGGCTTTACATGTTCAATTAGGTGATCGTGTCTCCGAGGGGAGTTTAATTTTAACTCTAGAGGAGGCTAACGTATCGAGTACTCACACTGAGGCTTTGACGCCAATTCCCCAGTCCCCCCAAGATACCCGGAACGAACCTGTTTCCTCAGCTCAAAGTGCGGCTCCAACAAAGCAAACTGGCACCACGTCGTCACAGGCGAGTAGTGCTGAAGAAATTACGATTACAGTTCCTGATATTGGTAATTTTGAGAATATTCCAATCATTGAAATCATGGCCAAGGTGGGAGATAAGGTTGAAGCCAATGCGCCCTTGATTACTTTGGAATCGGATAAGGCCACCATGGAAGTGCCGGCCCCTCAAGGGGGGGTGATTACGGCGTTTCTCGTTAAGCTTGGAGATAAGGTATCTCAAGGTGTGGCGATTGCCAAGATGACCACCGCCTCTCTCGCCGTGAGGGATACTGTGCAAGAAGAGCTTACAGCACAAAGCACAGGAGAGCCCCGGTTAACGAAGGAGGTAACGCAAACTCCCCCTGTCACGGTGCCAAGTCCACAAAAACCCCTTGCTCCAGAGGCTCAATCTGTGATAGATCAAGTGGCTTTTACAAAAGCCCATGCTAGCCCCAGCGTCAGACATTTTGCTAGAGAGCTTGGAGTAGACTTGAGTAAAGTGAAAGGCAGTGCTCCGAAGGGGAGAATTGTTAAAGAGGATGTACAAAGTTTTGTTAAAAGTGCCTTAGCGCAAGTGGTGCAGGGTGCAACCCCTGGGGTGTCAGCAGGTTTAGGACTGGGTTTGTTACCCTGGCCGCAAGTGGATTTTGCAAAGTTTGGTGCTATTGAGGTGCAACCCCTTAGCCGAATTAAAAAAATCTCTGGCGCAAACTTGCACCGCAATTGGGTCATGATCCCTCATGTCACCAATAATGACGATGCTGATATCACTGAACTTGAGGCCTTTCGTGTGCAGCTTAACTTAGAGAACAAGCAAGCAGACATCAAGGTCACTATGTTGGCGTTTTTAATTAAAGCTGTCTGTAACGCTCTGCGTAAGTTTCCACAATTTAATGCGTCATTAGATGGTGATAATCTCGTGGTGAAACACTATTACCATATTGGGTTTGCCGCGGATACGCCAAATGGTTTAATGGTGCCAGTTATTAAGGATGCAGATAAAAAGGGAGTGTTGCAGATCGCTCAGGAAGCCTCTCAACTCGCCAAAAAAGCTCGCGATGGCAAACTGTCTCCTGCTGACATGCAAGGCGGTACTTTTTCCATATCCAGTTTAGGGGGGATTGGTGGCACGTACTTCACACCCATTATTAATGCCCCAGAGGTAGCTATTCTTGGGGTATGCCGGTCTAGTATTAAACCGGTTTGGCGAGAGAATCAGTTTCAGCCACGTTTAATTCTACCCTTATCTCTATCCTATGATCACCGCGTGATTGATGGAGCCTTAGCAGCTCGTTTTAACACTTATTTAGTGGAGTTGCTCGCCGATTTAAGACGAGCCACGCTCTAGGAGACTTAACATATGGCAGAAACAGCAATATTAGAATGTGAAGTGGTGGTGTTAGGTGCCGGCCCTGGGGGATATTCTGCAGCCTTTAGAAGTGCTGATTTAGGACAAAAGACAGTATTGGTGGAACGCTACAATACTTTGGGAGGGGTTTGTCTTAATGTGGGGTGTATTCCTTCTAAGGCACTGCTCCATGTGGCCTCAGTCACGGAAGAGGCGGTGGCTTTAGAAAAACATGGGGTCAAATTTGGTCCACCACAAATTGATTTGGCTGCTTTGCGTCAATGGAAGTCAGCGGTAGTGAGTAAACTCACTGGTGGCCTTGCTATGATGGCTAAGGCTCGTAAAGTTCAGGTGGTAGAAGGAGTTGGACAGTTTCTTGATAGTCAGCACTTGTCCGTGACTCTTAAGGATGGAGCGAAGCAAGTCATTCGCTTTAATAAAGCCATCATTGCAGCGGGCTCCCAAGCCATTAAATTACCCTTCGCTCCACAGGATCCACGGATTATTGATTCTACTGGAGCTCTTGAGTTAAGTCACATCCCAGCTAAAATGCTGGTGGTAGGTGGCGGGATCATAGGCCTTGAAATGGCTACGGTGTATTCAGTCTTGGGGACTCGTCTTGATGTGGTAGAAATGCAATCGGGTCTGATGATGGGTGCGGACCGTGATTTGGTAAAGGTGTGGGAGAAGAGGAATTTAAAACGCTTTGACCGTGTGATGATGAACACCAAAACCACCCACATGGAGGCCACAGAAAAGGGGATTGTGGTGTCTTTTGAGGGGCCAGAAGGGACTACTTCCCAAGAAACCTATGATGTGGTGCTGGTGGCAGTGGGCAGACGTCCTAACGGCAAACTCATTGGTGCGGAGTTGGCGGGTGTTAATGTAGATGAACGAGGCTTTATTCCTGTAGACCGTCAAAATAGAACCAATGTGCCACATATATTTGCTATTGGCGATATTGTGGGGCAACCCATGTTAGCTCATAAGGCGGTACATGAGGGGCATGTGGCAGCGGAAGCTGCCGAGGGGCGACGCAGTTATTTTGATGCCAAACAAATCCCTTCCGTGGCCTACACGGACCCTGAGGTAGCCTGGGCGGGGATCACTGAAGAGCAAGCCAAAGAACAAGGTATTGCCGTTGAAAAAGCTCTCTTTCCTTGGGCGGCCTCTGGTCGCGCCATTGCCAATGGCCGTGATGAGGGCTTTACCAAGTTACTCTTTGATGCCAAGACGCATCAGCTAATAGGGGGCGCTATTGTGGGGACTCAGGCAGGCGACATGATAGGTGAGATTTGTCTTGCTATTGAAATGGGTTGTGATCCCACTGATATAGGTAAAACCATTCATCCTCATCCCACCTTAGGTGAGTCCATTGGTATGGCGGCAGAGTGGTTAGAAGGGGTATGCACCGATTTACCCCCTAAAAAGTAAAAGGCTATAAAGTTTGTATGATGCGTATTTTAATTAGTAATGACGATGGCTACTTCTCTAAAGGAATCAATGTGTTGTATGATCATCTTAAGAGTATGGCTGAGGTAACTGTAGTCGCTCCCGATGCCGAGAGAAGTGGTTCAAGTAACTCATTAACCCTTGACCGTCCTTTGATAGTGAAACAGGCTCCCAACGGTTTTTATCATGTGAATGGAACCCCCACCGACTGCGTGCATATGGCAGTCACAGGATTATTAGATGAGACGCCCGATATGATTGTTTCAGGCATTAATCATGGGGCGAATATGGGCGATGATACGGTTTACTCAGGAACCGTTGCCGCGGCCACAGAGGGATTTTTATTGGGCATCCCTTCCATTGCCGTCTCTTTAGTGAATGAATCGGGAAAGGGTTACTATCACACTGCGGCAGAGGTGGTAGCTAAGTTAATTCAACACATTCATGACAAGAAACTCAGTGAACCGATGCTTCTCAACGTGAATGTGCCCGATTGCCCGATGGCAGAGCTTCGGGGCATGACAGTCACCCGTTTAGGTAAGCGCCATAAGGCGGAACCCGTTATTAAAGCCATGAATCCTCGCGGACAAACTGTCTATTGGGTGGGGGCAGCAGGACCTGCCGCCGATGCGGGGGAGGGCACGGATTTTGATGCCATCAACCAAGGTTTTGTATCCATTACCCCACTACAAACAGACCTCACCCATTACCAACAGTTAGATAGAGTGAGAGATTGGTTAAACTCATGATTGGCTCTCTTGGTAAAGGTAATGGGATGACCTCTGAGCGTACCCGTCAGAGAATGGTGGAGCGTTTGCGGCAGGCGGGCATCTTAGATGAAGCAGTACTTAATGCTATTTTGGCGGTGCCGCGTCATGGTTTTGTGGATGAAGCCATTGCTTCACGGGCCTATGAGGATACAGCGCTACCCATTGGCCATGGACAGACCATTTCAGCTCCCTATATCGTGGCTCGTATGATTGAGTTACTGCGCCAGGCCAACAGCCCACTCACGAAAGTACTTGAGGTGGGAACAGGTTGTGGTTATCAGGCAGCGATACTCTCTAAGTTATTTAAAGAAGTGTACTCGGTGGAACGGATCGGTCAGTTGCTGGAGAAAACTCGCTCCCGGATATGGTCTATGCGTATTCATAATTTGCGTTTAATGCATACCGATGGCAGCTTAGGCCTAACCGAGGCCGCACCTTTTGATGGTATTATTGTGGCAGCGGCACCGCAAACCATCCCCCAGTCACTGCTGGATCAGTTGGCAGTAGGAGGGCGCTTGGTGATCCCTGTGGGTGGGAATAAACAACAACTCACCGTTGTTGACCGCCATGAAGGGGGTTATAGCCAACAGATCATTGAGGCAGTTAAGTTTGTCCCATTAAGAGAAGGTAGCATTTGATGACACGACTCAATATTCTTTTTTTAGTGTGTGTACTGTGTCTGAGTGGTTGTTCCTCAACCCTTAATCCAGCCCCAGTATCAGATCAAAGTATTTCAGGCAAGTCACAAAATGAGCGCGCTAGCCCATCGCATAGCACAGCACAAGCTAGCTCCATTAAGAAAAAACACAGATCATCAATCACTCAAGAGGATAACAGTACTATTCCAGCGGAGGTGTTGTCAGTTCATTGGTTATGGCCCGTGAAGCAATACAAAAGTGCCCGTTATCATCATGAACGCAAGGGGCTTGATATTCAAGTGACAGATAAGCAGGAAGTGACGGCAGCTGCCTCTGGGACAGTGAGTTATGTGGGAGACTCGCTCAAAGGTTATGGACAAATGGTAGTCATCAAACATAACGCTAATATATTAAGTGTTTACGCGGACAATCAAAAAATTGTTGTCAAAGAGGGAGAGTTGGTTAAGGCGGGGCAAGTGGTAGCTGAGCTGATCCCAAAGGATGCTGAGCACACAGCCACCCTACATTTTGAAATCCGTTATCGTGGAAAACCCCTTAACCCCAAGCTAGTGTTAAAAAAATAACAAGCCATTGAGATGCTCTAGGGGGCCTGCCCCCTTCAGGAAAAAGGGGGGTAATATTAATCAGAGTCTTGAGAACGATAATTAGGCAAGTCAAGAGATACCCATCTTAAGCTTGGTTCCTCCTCCGCCACCCGAGTGGTGAAGCCTAGCTTTTGCAATAGGTGCAGCATGATAGAGTTATTACCTAATACCTCACCACTCATGACGGCCAAATGTCTCTTCTTAGCACATAAAATAAGTTCGTTCATTAACACAGTCCCCAAGCCCTCTTTCTGCCATTGATCTGAGACCACCAAAGCAAACTCACAGGACGTGCCGTCAGGATTAGTGGTATATCTCGCCACACCCAGTTGAATGGCTTTGCCCTCAATAAGTGTCGTGGCAATAAAAGCCATTTCAGTGGCGTAATCCAATTGAGTGAAACGTACCAGTAATTGGCTGGGTAACTCTTTCAGGGCATCAAGAAAGCGAAAATAGCGACTATCCTCTGAGAGATGTCTGACAAATTCCTGTTCCATTTCAGCGTCCTCTGGACGAATGGGTCGGATTTGAACCACTTGGTGATTCTTGAGCGTTATTGTTTTAACTAAATCAGAGGGGTAGGGATGAATGGCTAAATGCTTATAGTCAAAGGGGATGAGTGGTGCCGTGTTGAGCGTAATGTGAGCATGTAAAATTTCTATGTAGTCATCATCTTGTTGCCAGAGATTTAATTCTATGCACTCAATGGCAGCTAACTCGCAACACATGTCCGAGAGGCGTAATATAAGATTTTGTAAGGCTGGGTGCTGACTAATGGGCCGCTGCGAGTCATGGTGCGTTAAGTGTGCTAATTGACTGCGACCAATAAATTCCTCAGCTAAAAACTGATTTAAGGGGGGCAGAGCATAGGTTCTGGCCTGTGGCAGATGGGCAGCGAGGCCCCCCGGACTAATATATAGACTGGGTCCCAAGGTGCTGTCCCTCACTACCCCAAGATCTATCATTAACCGTGCGCTCTTGGAGGTATTAGGCGGCATGGGCATATTAGCGCGATAACTCATGCCAAAGGTGGCTAAGAGTTTTTCAGTTTCAAGGGGACTTAAGCTGAGATGATTAAGTGTCACCTGTTCAGTAATGAGCTGACGGGCACGCTCTAGGTTTGGTGCTGTTTCAATCATACTGGAGCTTGGCGTTTGAAATAACATTTGCTGATTATGCAAATATTGATTGATATAGCGAATAGCATCCACGGCAGACTCTGGCGTTCTGAAGTTAGGCACATTGTGAGCACTAAATAAGCGTCTGGCCGGCACCACACTTTGATCTCCCATCCAGCAGGCCATGATGGGTTTATTGGTTTTTTTAGCGAGCTCGGCCATCTCATAGGCCGTGAGGTCAATTTCTGCTCCATGCTGTGGGCATAAAATGACCAGAAGACTATCCACCTCTGGCGCTTCTAATAAAATAGTGGTGACACGGCGATAGTCCTGTGCTTTGGCTGCGGCGCCAAGATCCAAGGGATTGCCAGCGGGCAGTTTGATGATAGCGGCGAGTGCTTCTTGAGTTGCTGTGGACAGGGGTGCCATCGGAATAAAATTATCTAAGGCGCGATCCGTCGCCAGGGCCGCGGGTCCCTCACCGTTTGAGATGATGGCTAAATTAGGACCACTTTTGCGATAGCGCAGTGAGCAGGCTCTGGCGGCGGCAAACAGTTGCGTCATGGTACGCACTCTCACTACCCCCACCCGTCGCAGGGCGGCATTAAAAATACCATCACTTTGCTGGTAAGCCACATCAGAGAGGATATTGCCTGTTTTAAGGAGTGCATGCTTATCAGCTTTTAATACTATTGTGGGCTTGACGCGCGCCGCTTCCCTTAGCGCACTCATCAGTTGACGAGGTTGCATCACTTCTTCCACGAAAATTAAAATACTCTGGGTTTGATGATCGGACACCAGAAAGTCAACGATATCAGCAAAATCAATATCAATGGAGCCGGTAAGGGATACCACGGCAGAGAAGCCTAAGGCGTTGCCGCTCGCCCAATCTAGTACACCGCTAGTTAAAGCGGTGGACTGCGAGAGCATGCCCAGAGTTCCTGACCGGATGAGGCTTGAGCTCATCCCTATTTGCGGTCGCATCACGCCAGAGCAATTGGGCCCCATGACTCGCAATTTATAGAGCTTTAATAGAGCGCGCCAAGCAATTTTATATTCTTCTAGAAGACGCTTATCGAGCTCTGTGACGTTAGTTAACAAGACGATGTGTTTAATCGACAGCTCACCACACTTTTTTAAATAATGCTCAATGTCTGCAGCAGGTACATCCAGTATGAGTAAATCGGGGGTAAGAGGAAAATCTGTTAAATCTGGATAAAAGGTAGCATTCACTCTGGCGGGGGTGAGGGTATCCACCGCTAAGAGTTTACCCTGGTAGTGGTTTAAACTCAGATTGTCGTATACTAATCTTGGCAGTGAATCAGAGCGTGAAAGAGGCCCCACAATGGCGACAGATCGGGGCATAAAAAACGGGGTTAGATAATGAGGTCTCATCACGGGTCTCACAATTAGTTAGAGAATAATTATAATGATCAACACAGCTTACATTACTCATTCCTTGTGCGGTTTACACAATATGGGTGAGCATCATCCTGAAAGCCCTCACCGCTTGGCTGCCATTAATGATCGATTGATCGCCTCAGGCTTAATGAATTTCTTGATTCCCTATGAAGCCCCTAGGGCCCAACTGATTCATTTGCAACAAGTTCACAGTCAAGACTATATCAACCATATTTTTAATGCTTCACCCTCCATAGGATTTCACCACATAGATGACGACACGGTAATGAATGTTCATTCTTTGGAGGCGGCTTTGTGTGGTGCTGGCGCTGGAGTAATGGCGGTGGACCTCGTGATGAAAAAAAAGGTTCACAACGCTTTTTGTGCAATTCGACCACCAGGCCATCATGCCGAACACAACCGGGCCATGGGTTTTTGTTTTTTTAATAATATTGCTGTGGCCACAGCCCACGCATTGGAAGAGTATAAACTAGAGCGCGTTGCAATTGTGGATTTTGATGTGCATCATGGCAACGGTACTGAAGACATTTTCATGGATGATCCGCGGGTACTTTATTGTTCCACCTTTCAGCATCCCTTCTTTCCCTATAGTGGCACGGTCAGCCAGAGCGAACGCCTGCTCCATTTCCCTTTACCAGCGGGCAGCGATGGGACGCTGATGCGAGAGATCATGACGCAGAGGGCATTGCCGACGATCGACGAATTTGCGCCACAATTGGTGCTCATTTCTGCAGGCTTCGATGCTCATAAATTGGATCCACTCGCCCATTTGCGCTGGACGGAGTCTGACTTTATATGGCTCACGCAACGCTTGCAAGAAGTGGCGGTAAAGCACAGTGAGGGCAGAATTGTGTCCATGCTTGAGGGGGGCTATGACCTTGAAGCCTTGGGACGCAGTGCAACGGGCCATATTCGCGTCCTCTTGGAAGGCTAGGCTGTTATGAGAATTTAGACGATTAAAGCGGCCACCACTGCGCGATCTTCACTCACTAGAATATTATAGGTTCGACAGGCCGCTTGGGTATCCATAATTTCATAGCCAATTTGCGCCTCAATGACAACCTTGAGCTGCTCGGCGCGCGGAAAGAGGAGCTTGGCTCCCGTACCAATTAATAAAATAGAGGGCTGCCAAAAAAGGAGTGCTCGGCAATGATCCTCATTGAGTTCATCAAGTGTCGTGAGCCAACTTGTCTCCAGACGGGTGGGACTGATAACCAGACTCTTTTCATGGCGTTCATTGTTGACCGTAACAAAGCCCCTGCCATGACCTGTGATGTTAAAGTTAGCTTGCGGTAAATGATTGATTAGTTTCATAGGACCCACCAATTAAGGTAAAATTATACCTTTTGTAGCCATAATAGACCATATATCATGTCAGAGTTTTCAAGGATAAAGCGCTTACCTCCCTACGTTTTTAACATCACCGGTGAATTAAAGTCAGCAGCGCGTCGTCGCGGTGAGGATATTATTGACTTTAGCATGGGTAACCCTGATCAGCCTACCCCCCAGCATATTGTTGACAAATTAGTGGAGGCGGCGCAACGCAACGATACTCATGGTTACTCCATGTCCAAGGGGATTCCTCGGGTCCGTAAAGCCATTTGTAATTGGTATAAAACTCGCTATAACGTCGAGCTTGATCCGGAGAGTGAAGCCATTTTTACTATTGGTTCAAAAGAAGGTATTGCTCATTTAATGTTGGCCATGCTGGATTCGGGAGATATGGTGTTAGTCCCTAATCCCAGCTATCCCATTCATATCTACGGTCCCGTGATCGCTGGTGCCGATATACGTCACATTAGTATGATTCCAGGGGTGGATTTCTTTGAGGAACTAGAAAAGGGTTTGCGTGGCTCCTACCCGAGACCCAAGTTATTGATTTTGAATTTTCCGAGTAACCCTACCACGCAATGCGTGGACCTCGCTTTTTTTGAACGGATCATCAATATTGCTAAGGAATATGGTATCTATGTAGTCCATGATTTGGCCTATGCCGACATTGTCTATGATGGTTATCAGTCGCCCTCCATCATGCAAGTGCCGGGTGCCAAGGACGTGGCGGTGGAGTTTTTTACGCTTTCCAAAAGTTATAGTATGGCCGGTTGGCGAGTGGGTTTTATGGTGGGTAACCCTACCCTGGTGGCGGCCTTAGGGCGCATGAAGAGTTATCATGATTATGGTACTTTTACGCCTATTCAAGTGGCCTCCATTGTGGCCCTTGAGGGTCCCCAGGAGTGTGTGGAACAAATCAGAATGACCTATCAAAAGCGGCGCGATGTATTAGTGCAAGGTCTTCATCAATTAGAGTGGATGGTAGAAAACCCTAAGGCTACTATGTTCGTTTGGGGTAAAATCCCTGAAAAATATAAAGCTCTAGGATCCCTCGAGTTTTCTAAAAAGTTATTGGCTGAGGCAAAAGTCGCGATATCGCCAGGCATTGGTTTTGGCGAGCTAGGTGATGATCATATCCGCTTTTCGCTAATTGAAAATGAAGAGCGAACCAAACAAGCATTACGAGGAATAAAGGATATGTTCAGGAAGGATGGAATACTATGAAGACTTTGAGAGTAGGATTGTTGGGGTTGGGCGTGGTGGGTGGCGGCACCTTTGATATTCTAAAGCGTAACGGTGAAGAGATTGCCAGACGAGCGGGTAAGGACATTGTGGTCACCTGTGCTGCGGTGAGAGAGAAAGATCTTGAGTTGGTGAGTCAGCGAGTGGGCAATACCATCGAGCTCTTTACTGATCCCCATCAGGTGGTGGAGTCCGCGAAGGTGGATATTGTGATTGAAGTGATGGGCGGTATCCATCCCGCTAAGGAATTGGTACTCAAAGCCATCAGCTTAGGTAAACACGTGGTCACCGCCAATAAAGCGTTGTTAGCCTTGCATGGCAATGAGATTTTTAAGGCCGCCCATGACAAGAGTGTCATGATCGGCTTTGAAGCGGCGGTGGCAGGGGGGATTCCCATTATCAAGGCTTTGCGTGAGGGGTTGAGTGCCAACCGCATAGAGTGGATTGCCGGTATTATTAATGGTACCAGTAATTTTATCCTGTCCAGTATGCGTGAGCGGGGTATCAGCTTTGCTGAGGCTTTGGAAGAAGCGCAAGCCTTAGGGTATGCCGAGGCTGACCCCACCTTTGATGTGGAGGGGGTAGATGCAGCCCATAAACTGTCTTTGTTGTCAGCCATTGCCTTTGGTATTCCTATTCAGTTTGATAAGGCCTATACCGAGGGGGTGAGTGAGTTAACGGCTAAGGATATCAGCTATGCTGAGGAATTTGGTTATCGCATTAAACTCTTAGGGATCACGCAACGCACAGATCAAGGCATTGAATTGCGGGTTCACCCCACCTTAATTCCAGAGAAGCGCTTAATTGCCAATGTGGAGGGGGTCATGAATGCCATTTTAGTGTCAGGCGATGCGGTGGGGAGCACTTTATATTATGGTCCAGGCGCTGGCGCTGAGCCCACGGGCTCAGCCGTGGTCGCCGATTTAGTGGATGTGGCCCGCATGACCGATGCGGCCGCCCATCAGCGAGTGCCTTATTTGGCCTTCCAAGCGGATTGTCTAATGGATGATCCCGTGTTAACGATTGCCGAGGTGTATACCTCCTACTATTTGAGAATGAGTGCTCTGGATCGCCCCGGAGTACTGGCTGATGTGACACGCATTTTAGCTAACTTAAATATCTCAATTGAAGCCATGCTGCAGCGTGAGCCCTCAGTGGGAGAGGAGCGAGTGGATGTGATAATACTCACCCATAGGGCTCTTGAGCGCGATGTGAATCAAGCCATCCAAGAGATAGAACAACTGGATACCATTTCAGGACCCTTGGTGCGCATCCGTCTTGAAAACTTAGCTTCGTAATTGTATTGGGAGAGAGAATATGAGTCACTACCAAGGTTTAATTCACCGCTACCGTCAGCGTTTACCTGTCACTGACAGTACGCCAATTATCTCTCTGAATGAGGGGAATACACCCTTAATTGAGCTTCATCATCTGCCCAAGCAATGGGGGTTTGATGGTCGTATTTTAGTTAAGTTTGAGGGCTTGAATCCTACGGGATCCTTCAAAGACCGTGGCATGACTATGGCCGTAACCAAGGCCGTTGAAGGAGGAGCTAAAGCCATTATTTGTGCCAGCACAGGGAATACCTCCGCTGCTGCTGCCGCTTACGCAGCACGGGCTGGGATCCAGTCCTTTGTCCTCATCCCAGACGGAAAAATTGCGCTGGGTAAACTCGCCCAGGCCATGATGCATGGCTCCACTGTGTTGCAAATTCAAGGTAACTTTGATGATGGCATGCAGCTCGTGCAAGAGCTTGCAAAAGACTTACCTGTGGCCTTAGTGAATTCAGTGAACCCCTATCGCCTGCAGGGCCAGAAGACCATTGCTTTTGAGATTATAGAAGCTCTAGGGCGTGCTCCCGATTACCATGTACTGCCGGTAGGTAACGCAGGGAATATTAGCGCCCACTGGATGGGCTATAGTGAAGCCACCTGTCAGCAAACTGCTGCCTGCGGTTTATGTCATGGTCAGTGTCCCTATCATCTGGAACCCTTAACTACTTCTCGCCCCATTATGGTGGGTTACCAAGCGGCTGGCGCTGCACCGTTTATGCGCGGGGCGGCAGTGAAAAACCCTGAAACCATTGCCACAGCCATTCGTATTGGTAATCCCATGTCCTGGGACTTGGCGTGGGCGGCGGTGAAGGAGTCGGAGGGCTGGTTTGATGAGTGTACCGATGCGGACATTCTCGCTACCCAAAAAGAGCTGGCCCGTTTTGAGGGAGTGTTTTGTGAACCCTCCTCAGCCACATCCCTTGCTGGGCTTAAACAAGATCTCAAGCGTGGTAAATTTAAAGCAGGTGCTGTTGTGGTCGCCACTCTCACGGGTCATGGCTTGAAAGACCCTGATACGGCTATTATGCAAAGTGAACAACCCCATCAAATTGCGGCAGAGAAGGGCGCCATTAGCCGTTTAATGGAACAATACATTCGCTAAAACAGCGAGGAGAAGCTACCATGGAAATGATTGCCATTACAGGACCCAACCACTCTGTGTTGAGAGAGGATTTGTTGCATCAAGCCGAGGCGCTGCATCGAACCCTTCGTCCGGCTATTCCCGAGCCTTACGTGACTTCCATGAAGGCAGTGTTTGGTTCGGGCGCTCAGATGTCTGTGGCCATGGAAGGCGATCATTTATGTGGTTTGGTGGTCTATCGCATCACTACTAACACCATGGTGGGTAAAAAAATCTACAGTGAGGATTTGGTGGCAGATCCTCAAGCGCCCGTGAAAGGGGTAGGACACTTAATGATGGATTATTTGAAGGAGTTGGGTAAACAAGAGGGTTGTGTGAGTCTTGAACTGGAATCAGGAACACAGCGCGATCAGGCCCATCGTTTTTATTTTAAAGAAGGCTTTGTGATCAAGGCTTTTGGCTTCAAGCAATCCTTGAAGGATTGATAGAGGTGGTGGCCCTGTAACACCTTATACATTGCCTGAGGACAGAGCGAGACTCCTCTAGTGAAGAAGTCTAAGGTTGGTGGATTTTGATGACAGACAAAGCGCTCAACGCGCGGGGTATGAATCACTGTCTTTTTGGTCAGGCTGAGTATCAAATTTACACCCGTAATGAGTGCTGGTGAGGTCTTACCCAGCCTCACTATTGGGCAATAGTGTTATCACTCATCGTCTTCTTTATTGTGCGGGGGATGACCATCAAAAATTAAGTTACGCCGGCGTTGAAGATACGCATCACGCACAAAGGTATAGGGATCTAAGGCGGCAGTGTTAAGTACATTCGAGGCGGCTAAGAGTCCGGCCCGAGTATTAACCACTTCGAGGGCCCCAATTTCTGTGAGATGGGTTGTGCTAGCATGACTATTCGCATAAAAACTAAAGGGGTAGGCTGCTACCAAGCCCAAGCCATCGCGAATGGTGGAGGGGCCCAGCAAAGGTAAAACGAGGTAGGGACTGTCCTCCCAACCCCATACCGCTAGTGTTTGACCAAAGTCTTCATTGTGTTTTTCAAGACCGATGTGTTTCGCCACATCAAAAAATCCTACAATACCAGCGGTAGTATTGACCACAAAGCGGCCCGCGTCCTCTCCACCTTGAGTCAATTTACCTTGCAATAAATCATTTATAAAAACTGTGATATCCCCGATGTTACTGAAAAAATTACTGATCCCCTCGCGCATTACATTGGGAGTGACTGCCTTATACCCCTTGGCCACGGGTTTGATGACGTAACTGTCAACTGTGTCATTAATGGAATACATGGTGCGATTATAGCTTTGTAGTGGATCCTTGGGATCCTCTTGGCCCGGTGGAATGCTCACGCAACCAGATAACAGTACCAGCGTGGTACTGAGCAGAAGGATACCGAGCAAAGGATGGTAGCGCATAGTAAAACCCTTAAATCTTAGAGGAAATATTTAGTTCGTATGCTAACATAAATTCCCCTGAACGCCCCTCGTTTTTATCTAAACCTCCCCCATTTATTTATTAACTTAACTCATTATTATAAAAGGATTTACCATGCGCTTTGATAAACTGACTAGTCGTTTTCAAGAGGCCTTTGCCGATGCCCAGTCTTTGGCCTTGGCCCATGATAATGGCTTTATTGAACCCCTGCATTTACTCGCTGCACTGATTAATCAGACCGATGGCAGTACCGCCTCCCTGCTCACTCGAGCGGATGTGCAGGTAAATGCCCTAAAGCGCTCTCTGGAAGAGGCGATCAGTCGTCTGCCCAGGGTGCAAGGTGGCTCTGGCGAGATCAATGTGTCGCGGGATTTAAATAGTCTTCTCAACAACACCGAACGTGAAGCGCAAAAAAGGCAAGATCAATTTATTGCCTCAGAGCTTTTTTTACTGGCGCTCTTGGAAGATAAAGGGGAGGCCGGTCGTCTATTGAAAAGCCATGGTGGCCAGCGCTCAAGCTTAGAGAGTGCCATCACGGCCCTGCGTGGTGGCGAGTCGGTCACTCATGCGGCGGTGGAATCACAACGGGAAGCTTTAAAAAAATATACTCTGGATTTAACTGAGCGGGCCCAAATGGGTAAATTGGATCCGGTGATTGGTCGGGACGATGAAATTCGTCGAGTGATTCAAATTTTACAGCGCCGTACTAAAAATAATCCGGTATTAATTGGTGAGCCTGGAGTGGGTAAAACTGCCATTGTGGAAGGGCTTGCGCAACGCATTGTTAATGACGAAGTGCCTGATTCATTAAAAAATAAGCGGGTTCTCTCCCTAGATATGGCTGCTCTGTTAGCGGGGGCTAAATACCGCGGTGAGTTTGAGGAGCGTTTAAAATCAGTGTTAAAAGAATTGGCCCATGATGAAGGGCAAACCATCGTCTTTATTGATGAGCTGCATACCATGGTGGGAGCTGGCAAAGCTGAGGGTGCTATGGATGCTGGCAATATGTTAAAGCCTGCCTTAGCAAGAGGGGAGCTCCATTGTATCGGTGCCACCACCTTAAATGAATACCGTCAATATATTGAAAAAGATGCGGCCCTAGAGCGACGTTTTCAGAAAGTGTTGGTAGGAGAACCCTCCGTGGAAGACACGATCGCGATTTTGCGTGGCTTGCAGGAAAAATATGAAATTCACCATGGGGTGGAGATAACCGATCCTGCCATTGTGGCTGCGGCGGAGCTATCACAGCGTTACATTACTGATCGTTTTTTGCCCGATAAAGCCATAGATTTAATCGATGAGGCGGCGGCCAGAATTAAAATGGAAATTGATTCAAAACCAGAGTCCATGGATAAACTGTTTCGTCGCTTAATTCAATTAAAGATTGAGCGGGAGGCGGTCAGAAAAGAAACCGATGAAGCCTCACAAAAACGCATGCAATTGCTGGAAGAGGAAATTCAGAAGCTGGAAGTGGAATACGCCGATTTAGAGGAAATCTGGAAAACTGAAAAAGCCCAACTGCAAGGCACACAGCATGTGAAAGAGGAACTCGATCGCGTGCGCGCAGAAATGGAAGCAGCGCAGCGTAGCGGTGATTTACAAAAGGCTTCCGAACTCAAATACGCCAAAATTCCCGAACTTGAAGCCAAACTTGAGCTCACCAGTCAGCATCCTGACGTGACAGCGAATCGTCTGCTGCGCACCCAAGTGGGTGCAGAGGAAATAGCGGAGGTGGTATCACGGGCCACGGGTATTCCCGTCTCTAAAATGATGCAAGGGGAGAGAGAGAAACTCCTTAAAATGGAATCCTATTTGCGCGAGAGAGTGGTGGGTCAGGAGGAGGCAGTAGAAATTGTCTCCAATGCCATTCGTCGCTCCAGATCAGGGTTAAGTGATCCCAATAAGCCCTATGGTTCTTTCTTGTTTTTAGGGCCCACCGGGGTGGGTAAAACGGAATTATGTAAAACCTTGGCTCAATTTTTATTTGACTCTGAAGAGCATTTAATTCGTATTGATATGTCAGAGTTCATGGAGAAACACTCGGTGGCCCGTTTAATCGGTGCTCCTCCAGGGTATGTGGGTTACGAGGAGGGTGGCTATTTAACCGAAGCGGTGCGCCGCAAACCCTACTGTGTAATTCTATTGGATGAGGTGGAAAAAGCCCATCCTGATGTATTTAATGTACTCCTTCAGGTGCTCGATGATGGACGTTTAACCGATGGGCAAGGGCGTACGGTGGACTTTAAAAATACGGTAATTGTCATGACCTCAAACCTGGGCTCGCAAATGATTCAACAAATGGAAGGCGATGATCATGCGGTGATAAAACTTGCTGTCTTGGGAGAAGTGAAAACTCATTTCAGACCTGAGTTTGTGAATCGCTTGGATGAGATTGTGGTGTTTCATACCCTGGGACAAAAACAAATTCGCTCGATCACCGCTATTCAGTTGCAGTCCTTGCGTCAGCGCTTAGAGAAAATGGAGTTTTCCTTAAGTGTGACGGATGCCGCCTTAGATCAGTTGGCGGAGGTGGGTTTTGATCCGGTATACGGTGCAAGACCCCTGAAAAGAGCTATCCAAAATGAATTGGAGAACCCCTTGGCGGTGAAAATCCTAGATGGCTCCTTTGCACCCAAGGACGAAGTGGTGGTGGATGTGAATAAACAAGGAAAATTTGTGTTTACTCAGGTATGATCTGGCATCCTCTACCTAACTGCAGGCAAGCGGGGAAAGTACAAGTCAAGATGCTCTGACAGGAGTGGAGAGGTGACGAGTGTGTTAAGTGACCGTTGCGTTGGAGTGTGATATTGGGATCGGCCTAGGGTACGTGAATCCCACCCTAGGCCAGTTTATAGGCTATGCCCACCCAATCTCTTTGCGTAAGACTCGCTGTCCATTAGAAGTTATGGTGAGGCAACGATCCTGCCTTAAGCCCGAGACAAGATCAGCGGGATCATTCAATAAAGGTTGACAGGCATTGGCGCGCAGAGGAAAATTACTTTTTTATTTTTGTGGGAGTAGATCCATCTTGGATTGTGCGACTGAAATACACTTAACTTTGCCACTTTTTCTTTAGAATTGTCTCCTGTCATCATCTTGTAATGTTTCTATGACTCAATTCTAAAGGTAAAGAATTGAGGAATTATGGACTACATTAACCAATTATTATCACGTTTTAATCCAGGCCAATCCCCCACTCCCAGCTCAAACCATCGGGTTCAAAGTTTGCTCTCTGAGGTGGCCAGCTCGGATGGGGATATTGCTTTGCGTCGCCTAAATAGCTCCATGGAAGGTTTATTGGATCGCGAGGTGGAGGAGAGGTTAGCGCAATACGGTCCCAATGCCATAATTCATGAAAAACACCAGGGTCCCCTGAAGCAATTATTATCTTATTTTAAGAATCCTTTAAATATATTACTGCTTATTCTAGCGGCCATTTCCTTCTATCTCGGTGACAAGGAAGCCTCTCTAATTATCGTCATTATGGTGGCGGTGAGTATTGTTTTAACCTTTGTCCAAGAATACCGCTCCAGTAACGCCGCTGAGCGTTTACGCGCCATGGTGAGTACTACCGCTACCGTACTAAGAAAAGATCGGCGTAGTGGTGTTCCCGACGAGGTAAACCGTTACTTTAATATCCATCTCTCGCCTTCCGGCCCACAGCGCCGTGAGGTTCCCCTTGATACCTTGGTCCCCGGGGATATTATTCAGCTCTCTGCCGGCGACATGATTCCTGCGGATGTGCGTTTACTCACCGCCAAAGATTTATTTGTGAACCAATCCTCCCTCACTGGAGAAGCACTACCAGTGGAGAAATTTGCCAGCACTGAACAGGTGGCGGGCAAGGATCCCCTGCAATTTAATAA
>VFSW01003131.1_pt1 | contig 24807 bp, 29 predicted proteins | sample 5358111 | NCBI WGS metagenome assembly VFSW01 (sample SAMN11554181, study PRJNA540505) | mine drainage metagenome | isolation source: sediment from site ElyBrook_90M | place: USA: Ely Copper Mine, Vershire, VT | collected 2017
CGCGCACAGCGAGGTCGATTTCTCCATCCAGCACATGACCAGCTCCACGGTGCGCGGCCGTATTGGCAGCGTGAACGCCACCATTGCACTCAACTCGGCCAACATCTCCAAGTCGGCCGTGACGGCCACCATCGGCGTCGCCACCATCGACACCGGCGTCTCCGGCCGCGATGCAGATTTGAAAAGTTCGAGCTTCTTCGATGTCGATCAATTCCCCACCGCCACCTTCAACAGCACAAGCGTGGCCAAAAGCGCCAATGGGCTGACCGTCAAGGGAAACCTGACACTGCACGGCGTCACCCAGCCCGTGGTTCTGGATGTGGAAGGCCCCACCGGTCCGATCGTGAGCATCATGGACCAAAAGCTGCACGCCGGTTACACGGCCACCACCACCATCAGCCGCGGCTCGTTCGGCATCGGCACCAAGTATCCGGCCGCCCTGGTGGGCGACGAGGTCAAGCTGACCATCGATCTGGAAGTCGTGAAGCAGTAAGCGCGGGCGGACCGGACATGCCGAAACTAAAGCAGGAAATCGCGCAGCAGCGCCCCTTCGCCAGCCTGGAAGAAGAGGCGCTGCTGAATCTGCTGCGCACCTCCGACTGCCTGAGCCGCGCCTTTCACCACAAGACGCGCGACTGGGGCCTGACTTCGACGCAGTACAACGTGCTGCGGATTCTGCGCGGCGCGCATCCCGAAGGGCTGACCTGCGCGGAGCTCGGCAGCCGCATGATCACCGCCGAGCCGGACATTACCCGCCTTCTGGCGCGGCTCAAGGCAAGCAAGCTCGTCCGCCAGAAGCGCAACACCGAGGACCGGCGCGTGGTCTGGACGCGCATATCCGCGGCTGGCCTCTTGCTGCTCCAGGAGATGGACCCGACAATTCTTGCCGCCCCGGCTGAGCTGCTGGGCGGCCTGAGTCCAGCCGAGCTGGCCGAGTTGATCCGCCTGCTGGAGCTGGCCCGCGAACACTGCGGCGGACCGCAACCGCGCTGATAGAGTGCGTGCGGCACATACTCCGGGCGCCCATCTTTGTGCGTACTTTGCACAGGGTGGGAGACCATGATCCCCGCTGCTGTCTGCAAATCGCAGCGCAGAATACCGGCGGGAATCATAGATTCCGGCGATGCGGATCGTAGATTTCGCGATAGCAGATTGTAGATTCTGCGATAGCAGATTGTAGATTCCGGAGGGAGCAGGGGGCTTCAGCCCCCTGAATGAGAGCAAATTTGTGGGGCCTTCAGGCCGGACCTTTGTATTCTTCTGGAATTTGAAGTGAATATGGCTGCGGCAATTTACTCTCCGCGGACCAATCGTCCAACACACGCGCAGAGCCGGAAATCGCCTACTTGCCCAGCACACTCTGCGCCACGGATTCCTCATCCGCATCCGTGTGAATAATCTTGTTGTGCAAGCAGTAGAGGGCCAGTTCCAGCCGGTCGCTGACGCCCAGCTTGTCGTAAATCTTGCGCAGATAGTTCTTGATCACCTGCTCGGTGGTTCCCAACTGGAAGGCAATTTCCTTGTTGCGCTTGCCCTGGGTGATGCAGGTGATGATGGCCATCTCCTTGGGCGAAAGCTTGGGCTGGGTGCGCGGGTTCACCAGCGCGGCTGCCTGCGCGCGATAGGCCTCGATCACCCAACTGACTGATTGATTGTCGATCCACGTCTCGCCGGCCGCGATCCGCCGCACGCATCTGACCAGCAGGTCGGGCGAGATGGAGCGGCTGACAATGCCCCGCACCCCGCGGCGATAGAGCTCAACCGTCTGATTTTCATCGGCGGCCACCGCCTGCACAATCAGCTTCACATCCGGGGCGGCGCGCAGCAGGTCGGGAATCACGCCGGCCGTGCCGGCCAGCAGGCTCCCCTCCAATAGAACAATGTCCGTCGGGTAGCGATTGATGGCCGCGCGCAGATTCTCCAAGGAATCGGCCTGCGCCACCACCCGCAGATCGTCTTCCAGCGCGAAGACCTTGCGAATCCCGACACGGTAAATGGCCTGCGAATCCGCAAGAATCACCCGGATCGTCCCCGGCTTGACCGGAGCGTCGAGTACTTCGCCGTCAGAAGAATCGTCCAAAAAATCCATAATGATGCCGCTGCCCAATTAAATTTTGTTACTCTGCCGCGCCTGCTGTTACTGCTCGGCGAATTGGTACTCGTCGATGGTTGCAGCCGCCAGGTAGTGACTTTGGTTCATGGAGCAGCGTACCACACGCCCTTGGCAGTGAACCAGAACATCGCGCGGTGTGCCCAGCACGGCGCCCGGCATGCGCAACGAAAAACGAATCTCCAGACCCGCCTGCACCGGGCTGTCCAGCTCAAAAACCACACCGCTGGCGGAGACATCCTGGGTAACGGCGGTAATCTCCCCTTTGGGCGAAGACAGTACCACAGGAAGAGCAAGAGGAAAACGCACAGCACAGCGCACTTCCTGGTGCTCGAAAGCAGGCCGGGAACGAGTGGGCAATAACGGTAACGCGGATTTCAAAGCGTCCATAAGCGGCATCCGTGCCCCAGAGTGGGCCATAGTCACTCTACCCGATTTCTTGTGCAACTCCCATGGCACCAAAGTTTTCATGAAGGTAATGTGCTGCATCTCACAGTTGTTCCAACACATAATACCCATGATGCGCATCCACTAATTTAGCATCATATAGCAATTTTGATGCGTGCCCTGTGTTTCTGCATCATACAATGGAACCAGCATCCGGCCACTGATGGCGGCTCGCCGCGCAGCGTGCCCGGCGAGCGAGGACACACCCATGAGAACCACTCTCGATATAAGGGACGATGTGTTGCAACAAGTGAAAGAGTATGCGGCAGCTCGCTCTCTTTCGACGGGCCAAGCCACTTCCCTGTTGCTGCATCGCGCCTTGAAGCAGCCCACTCCAGTTCACCAGGACGGGCACATTTTTGTCTTCGCTCCCGATGAAGATATGGAAGTGATGACTCTGGAGCATGCCCTCAGAATCGAGGATGAAAGCGAGTGAGCGCCTGGCTGCTGGACGTGAACATTTTGGTGGCGCGGTTCTGGAAGCCGCACGTCTTCCATGCCAGGGTGCGCAACTGGATGGACAGCCATGAAAGAGAAGGCTGGGCAACCTGCCCCATCACCCAGGCAGGTTTGGTGCGCACCATCTCCAACCCTGGATTTTCACCGAATGCACCGCGGCCCGCCGAGGCGATTCATTGGCTGTCGGAGAGCCTGCACCAAGACCCCAACCACCATTTCTGGGCCGACGATTTGCCGGTCTCGGTTGCTTGCGCCCACAGCCTGCCTCGGCTGAGCAGCTTCAGGCAGTTGACCGACGCATACCTGCTTGGCCTTGCCCTCCATAGAAAGGGGCGGTTGTTGACGCTCGACCGAAGAATGTTCGCGATCGCCGGCGAACAAAGCCCTGCCCGAGAGACGATTGTCATTCTGGAGTGAGATCGTGCATTCCACGTTCGGGACAGAATGCATACAAGCCCTGCAAAATACGCCGCATCTCTGCCCTCACTCACGAACACGTACTATTCCTGCTTCAACCTGATCGCTACCGCCTTCGCCTTCTTCTTCGCCGCATTCCCGCGCGCGCTCCCGCGGCCCAAAAACGCATCCCCGCGCGGTTCCTGCCCTCTTGATGCACTCTTCGCCCTGGCAATCGCCAGATCGGCAACCTCTTTAACCGCCCAGTCGAAGCTGGCCTGTCCAAGAGTGCGCGGGTCGGCGTCGGGCACCGGATTCATGAAGTCGATGGCGTAGGGAACCCCGCGCTCAATGGCGAACTCCACGCTGTTGAACTCATAGCCCAGCGCGCGGCACAGACTGATGGCGTCTTTCCGCACGCGCTTCAGCAGCATCTTGCCCGCGAGCGGCGGGCTTTGCAGGTAGCGCTCGGCATGTGGACGGTGCGGATCGTAGGGCAGGATGCGCACCTTCTTCTGCCCTACCACGTAGCAGCGAAAATACTCCGTGTAATCGACCGCCTTCTGGTAGACCATGCACAGCTCGCGCGACTGATCGTAGGCGCGAAAGAACTCCTCGCGGCCATGGACTTCCTGCACATCGCGCCCGCCGCCGCCATCAATCGGCTTGAGAAATCCGTGCTCGCCCACGGCGGCAAAGACCGCCTCCCAGTCCAGCGGGTACTCCAGGTTGCGCATGGAGCGGTCCGTGACGCCGGCCGGCGTCTGCTTGTGCGGCAGCAGCACCGTCGCGGGCACGGCCACGCCCAGCTTTCGCGCCAACGCGTAGTTGAAAAACTTGTCGTCGGCTGAAGCCCAAAAGGGATTGTTGATCACCACCGTCCCGTGCAAGACGGCCTGCTTCAGAAAGGCGCGATAAAACGGAACGGCGTGGGAGATGCGGTCCACGATGACCGCGTAGCGCGGCGCTCGGTCGTGCAGTACGGCGCCGGTCGCAACAAACTCCGCGCGTAGCCCGTCGATGCCGCGAGCGCTGACCTGGGCGTTGATCTCTTCCACCAGTGCGCCCGGAAAGCTGTTCTCCCCGCCAAACAGCACGCCGATCTTCTTGGCCATCGTTCTCCCCTGTACAAGACCCGCAGGCAGCACGCGCTCACCCTGCATACGCTGTGCATCAGCCGGCACGGCGACCAAAGCCAATCGATGCGCGGTTATGCACGCCTATCAGTGTACGGCAGGGAACCTCCGCACAAGTCTCGTTTTGAAAGGGCACGACTTCAGTCGTGCCGCAAATGCAGCAAAAATAAGAACGCGGGCTTCAGCCCCTGAGGGAATGCCCCGCTGAAAATCGAACATCGCCGGAGGTTCCTGATGCGCGCTGGCAGCCTGCGCACGTGAACTGGAAAGAAAGCCGCCAGTGGAGTAACTTGAGTTGTTAGAGCGGTTTTTTGAAAAAGGAAGTTGCGGGAGGATCACGTGGCATACCGCGTCTTGACGGTCAACCGAGAGTTCGGCAGCGGCGGCGGATCGATTGCGCAACTCATCGCCGAACAGTTGGGCTGGAAGCTGCTGGACAAGGAGATCATCGACGCCATCGCCTACGCGGCCCAAGTCGACGCCAGCGTGGTGCGCCCCTACGACGAGCGCGTCAGTTCCTGGCTGCGCCGCCTCAACCAGCAGGCCATGCGCTCGGCCGCCCTGGCCGCGGGTCTAGAACTGGGCGACGACACCGTCTTCGATGCCGATCAAACCGTGAAAATCTCACAGAAAATCATCGAAAAGGCCCATGCCGAGGGCAACTATGTCATCGTCGGCCGCGGATCGCAATGCGTGCTGCAATGCCAGCCAGACGTCTTCCACGTCTTCGTCTACGCGCCGATGAAGCTGCGCATCGCCCGCCTGCGCGAGAGCCTGGAAAAGTGCGCCAGCGACAAGGGTCCGAACCTCGAGCAGAGCATCCGCACCATGGACAACGAGCGCGCCAAGTACCTGCAACAGTACTTCGGCAAGCACTGAAACAATCCCCACCTCTACAACCTTATGATCTGCTCCCACGGCGACAACCAAGCCACCGCGCAAACCATTCTCTTTGCCATGAACGGCCACGCATAGCTGTCTTTACAGGTACTCGCTCGCCATCCGCCGCCAGGTGGGCCAGTCATGCGCGTTATGCGCATCCCAGACGTGGAACTGGTGGGGAATCTCTTTCGCCCACAGAATGCGGTCGAGCAACTGATTCTGCTCCCGGCAGTGATCGTCCCAGCCCGTCGCCAGCACATAATGTGAGCGCCGAAAACGATCCAAATACCAGGGGTCGGTCAGGTTGGGCAGGTAGTGCGTGGGCAGGTGGTAGTAGCAGTCCGGGTCGTAGTAGCCGCCCAGAAAGCCGGTCAGATCAAAGGTACCGGAGAGCGAGACAAAGCCGGTAAAGATCGCTGGATGGCGCAGAGCAATGTTGACCGCGTGATAACCGCCCAGGCTGCAACCCAGAGCCACCAGCCGCGGGTCGGAGTTCCGCTCGCGGATCAGCCTGAGCGCTTCGTCGATCAGGTACCCCTCGTAGTCCATGTGGCGGCTGATGCGCTGGCGCGGGGCGACGCGGCGGTCGTACCAGCTCTCCAGGTCCACCGAGTCCACGCAGAAAAGCTGCAACTGGCCGCTGTCGATCCGGTCGCCCAGGGCCGCCACCATCCCCTGGTCTTCCAGCTCGAAGAAGCGCCCGCCGCTGGTGGGAAAGGCCAGCACCGGCAGCCCGCCGTGCCCGAAGATGAGCATTTCCATCTCCCGCCCCAGGCGGCTGGAATAGCCCTTGTGGTATTCACGAACCATGGTTTGCGCGCCTCCGCGGATGTGGAAACCCGCCGGTTTCATGTTCATGTTACCGCTCATGCCGAGACTGCGGCTCCTGTTTTCAGCCGATAAGGCAAATGGGACTGGAATATAATCAAACTTCCGGAGGGCTTCTCCCTGGAGGTTGAACCATGGCCGCAGCGATTTCACAGCCGACCCACCCGTACTTCGAGGAAATCGACAGTCTGTTCTACAACTACCGGTTAGCACAGTTGAACCGGAGGTATTACACAGTTCTGCTCGCCCGCAAAAAAAGCTGGAATCTTTGGACACAGGTATTTATCGGTTTGCTCTCGGCCGCTGCCGCCGCGCTAATCAGCTTAGCGCTTGCGTTCCATCAGTCAGCCGATATTTATGCCAAGTGCGCTGCATTATCTTCCGCAATTGCCTTTGTTCTCTCCGTGGCAGCTCCAATCTTCGGATGGAACCAGAGTATCGACGAGTACACCACTCGCATCCACGCCTGGCACTATGCCGAACGCCAGCTTGAATCGGGTCTGCGCTTTCTTCGCCACTCCGCCCAATCCAAGCGCGAAGCCGATCTACAGGTTCAGTTTGCCGATGCAGCTTTCCAGACAGCGGACAATTTTCCCGATACCGGCAAACAGGACTTGAATCTCACCAAGACCATCCGACTAGAGGTCGAAAGAGCCATTCCGCCGGACTATGTGGAGGGCGCTTTGAGCAAGACACAGGAAGACGATAAACGGGGAGTCAAAAGAGACGATTCAAATTCGAAAATTGGGCGCACTCGGGATTCCGCCAACTCCAAGGGACAGAGAGGAAGAGCTTTCGATTCTGCGCGATCTATTCTCCCGGACGAACCGTTTCGGCCTATCGAGCCGGAAAAGCCAAAACCCACAAAGCCATGAATTTTGGCCAGAACAAGCAGCGCTTAGCAAATCAAGCCTTTCAATTTGCCTCAGACCCCCATTTTCGGCGATACTTAGGTGTTGTGTCTTGTCGGGCCGGGCGCTCTTGCTTGGCCGCAGATTCGGACAGGCGCGCCGGCTTGAGTCAGCGCCCACCGGGAAGACCCCTTTGAGCCGCAACAGAGCACTGGAATTTGAAAGGAACCGTATCGCCGTGGTGATGATTCGTTTGGCGCGTTTTGGCGCCCGCAAGCAGCCCTACTACCGCATCGTGGTCATTGAAAAGGACCGCGCCCGCAATGGCCGTTCGATCGAGGTCGTCGGCACCTACAACCCGCGCACCAATCCCGCCTCCGTGGAACTGAAGCACGAGCGCATCGCCTACTGGCGCGGCGTGGGCGCGCAGTTTACGCCCATTGTCGAAAAGCTGGTCAGCAAGAATCCCGCCCCCGTCCCTGTCGCGGCCTGATCTAGTCCCTCCCCTGGAGAGCGCGTGCCGGCTGGCGCCTGTTTTCCCAGCCGCCGCGCGTCTTAATTGCTGACGGCCAGGGGTGCGTGCTGATACCATGCGCGCACCGGTTCAGGTGCGGCATCCTTGGTCGTCAATTTCTGGCCGCCCATTTTTGGCTGGCGGATCTGATTGCCAAATCTGGGCTGTCCATTCTGGAACGTATCCGGTCAGAGGCAAGAGTATGACCCAAAACGCGATGGTCGAAGTGGAAGAGCTGGTTCGCGAAATTGCGCGAGCTTTGGTGGACGAGCCCTCCGCCGTTGAAGTGGAGAGCGTGGGCCGCGAGGACAACACCGTCCTCAAGCTGCGCGTGGCGCCAACGGATGTGGGCAAGGTGATCGGCAAGCAGGGACGCACCGCCCGTTCCGTGCGCACCATCCTGGGCGCTGTGAGCATGAAGCTGCATCACCGCTACACGCTCGACATCCTGGAAGAGGACGACGCCTAAAATGGCTCCTGCCACTTCGTCTGCCTACCCCCCGCACACACCTGGGAGGCAGCAATGACCGTGCCCGAGCCGACGGACAACTGGGTCTGGCTGGCGCGGATTCGCCGCCCGCAAGGCCGCAAAGGCGAAGTCTTCGCCGACATCCTCACCGATTTCCCCGAAAAATTCGCCGAACGCAAGCACCTCTGGCTGCTTGCCGATTCCGCAGCCGCAAAGCAGGATTCCGCCCCCCGTTTGCGTCAGAGCACATCTTCAGGCAAGCAAGAAGTGTCAGGGCACAACTCAAGTCGTGCCGCGAATGCCGCAAACTCGAAGGGGTCTTTAGCCCCTGCGGGACCGTCCAAATCCCCCGCAAGCGCCTGCCCCCGTGAAGTGGAACTCATCGCGCATTGGCCGCACAAAGGCGGCATCGTCCTCCACTTTGCCGGCATCGACTCCATCTCCGCCGCCGAAACCCTCAAAGGGCTGACCGTCGCCCTTCCCCGCACCGAGAGGGCCGCGCTTGCCGACGACGAAGTCTACATCGCCGACCTGATCGGCTGCGCGCTCATCGACGTGGCCCCCGTCGAGCCAGTGACCGTCGGCGAAATCGAAAACGTGGACCGCACCGCAGGCCCGGTGGCGCTGCTGGTAGTGCGCGGCGCAGCGGGTGAAGTTCTCATCCCCTTCGCCAAAAGCTTCCTGCGCAAGATCGACCTCGCAGCCAAGCGCGTGGAAATGGCTCTCCCCGAAGGGCTGGTCGATCTGAACGCTCCGGGAAAAACCTAACCAGGCGGGGTCTGGCTAAGCGATAAAGCAGGGTGCCCCATGTCTGGATTTTCAGAGATGGAAACCACAAACCTCGATCCTCCGTTTTGGATTTTTCGAGGTGAAACTACTCGCCTTCCCCCCGGATCGCCTCCAGAATCTTCTTGTCTTCCTTGCTCAACGCCGCCCCCGCCAGCAAATCCGGCCGGTTGGCCAGCGTCTTGCGCAACTGCTGTTCCCGCCGCCAGCGGCGAATCTGCGCGTGGTCGCCATTCATCAGCGCCTCCGGCGCGCGCAGCCCGCCAAACTCCGCCGGCCGCGTGTAGTGCGGATAGTCCAGTAGCCCCCCGGCCCCGTGCTGCGAGCGCGGAACCCCATCCTCGGCGGTCGTAATCTCCGCGTCGGCCACGCCAAAGCTCTCAAACTCGCCTGAAGCCTCATTGCCCAGCACGCCGGGAATCAGCCTCATCGTCGCGTCCACCACCACGGCGGCGGCCAGCTCGCCCCCGCTCAGCACATAATCCCCAATCGACAGCTCCATATCGCAATAAAGCTGGTTGATGCGCTCATCCACGCCCTCATAGCGTCCGCAAACCAGCACCACGCGCTTCACCGAAGCCAGCTCCCGCGCCAGCGCCTGCGTAAACGGCCGCCCCTGCGCCGAAAGCAGAACCACCCGCGGTGGGGCAGTCGCCGCTTGCGCGGCATTCAACGCCTGGCGCTCGGCCTTGGGCAGAACTCCCAGCGAAGCCAGAGCCTCAGCCAGCGGCTCGGCTTTCAGCACCATCCCCTCGCCGCCGCCAAAGGGCCGGTCGTCCACTGTGCGATGCCGATCATGCGTAAAAGCGCGCAGATCGTGCACCCCCACCGTCACCAGCTCCTCGGCCAGCGCCCGGCGCAGAATCCCGTTCTCGAAAATTCCGGCAAAGAATCCGGGGAAAATCGTGACAATCTCGAATCGCATACTCCTTCGATGATATAGGCAGAAATTTCCCCACCCGCATACCCCAAGCGTGTTCTACTGGTGGGCAACTGTCATGGCAGATTTTGAATCGTTCTTAAATCGCTGGCAATCGGCCGGCCTCCTGGATGCGGAGACCGCCGACCGCATCCGACACTACGAGAGCGGGCAGCAAAAGCCCTCCGGCCTGCGCTGGCAAGGCAGCGTCGCACTCATCCTCGGCGGCCTCCTGTGCGGGCGGCATCCTGTGCGAAGCGCAGCGGAGCTGAAGGAGCTGCGTTTCGTTCTTTTGCGGCAAGAGTGGGATACCACGATGCGCGCATCAACGAAAAAGAAGAACTCCGCCTACCGCGCCTTGAATGGCTTGGCCGCCGGCGGCTGCTCCGCGCCTGCCTGGCCGGCCTTGATCGCGGCCTCGTAAAAACTCTCGCCCGGCGTGGGGCTGCCGGACAAGCGCCGCAGCATGGCCAACTGGCCCACGTGAGTCAACGCATCGGCCACCGGCCCCTGCATCAACTGCTCGGCCGAGGCGTGCAGCGGCCCGCCGGTTGCCAGAAACGCATCCAAAGTCTGGAGAGACTCGAAGAAGCGATGCTGCTCCTCGGCCCAGGCCCGTGGTTGGGTCGCGTGCCAACGCGCCTCGCCCATCGCCGCCGTCAGCGCCCAATCGAATAGATCGCCCATGTGGGACAGAATCTGCACCGGCATGCGGCCGGCTCCGGCAAATCCGGCAAAGTGAGCGGGTGCGCCTTGCAGCGCGCGGGCGGCTCTGTAGGCAACCGTTGCCAGCGTATGGCGCAGCAATTCGCGTTTCTCATCCATAACGGGACTATAACGCAACAACCTACCTTGAGACAGGACTATCGCTGAAGCCTCCGCGCAACCCGCTGTTTTGTAGTAAACTGGAAATTCTGAGTCCAAACGTAGGAAACCACAATGTCTATTCATCCCGTAATGCAGCGCTTGGCGGACAAGCTCAAGCGCACAGACCTCCCCGAGTTCGTGCCCGGCGATCAGATTCGCGTCCAAGTCAAGATCAAGGAAGGCGATAAAGAGCGTTTGCAGGCCTTCGAAGGTCTGGTCATCGCCATCAACAAAGGGCCGCAGGGCACGTTTACCGTGCGCAAGATGAGCTTTGGACAGGGCGTGGAGCGCATCTTCCCGTTCAACTCCAAGGTCATCGACAAGATCGAGAAGATCCGCAGCTACAAAGTGCGCCGCGCCAAGCTCTTCTACATCCGCGGACTACGCGGCAAGGCCGCCCGTCTGAAGGAAGTGGGCCGCATCGTGGCCAAGGCCTAGGGAACTTCTGAACTGCTGCGTCTCGAAGCGGCACGACTTTAGTCGTGCCGCAAACAAAACAAAAGAACGAGGGCTTTAGCCTCTGAGGGAATACCCGATAAGGTGGAACTTGATCGAGGCTCCTAAGGCCTCTCCAGCCTTCGTTCACCAACAACCCCGGCTCCGGCCGGGGTTGTTTTTTGTCCTTGGACAGTGATCCACTGTAATCTGTAGCTATGAGTCCGACCCATCCGGCCCGACACCGCGGCTTTGAAGAAACACTCCAGAGCGCGCGCCGCACCATGGTCTTCAGCGAGATTCTGAAGCTGGCCTTCGACAGTTTCAGCGCCAGCAAGATGCGCTTTGCGCTCACCGCGCTGGGCATGGTCATCGGCACCGCCTCGGTCATCCTGGTGGTCACCATCGGGCTCACCGGCAAGCAATACATCCTCCAGCAATTACAGAAGATCGAGACCAACTCGGTCGAGCTCGAATACTCCGGCGGCGGGGCCGTCGGCGCAGAGCGCGCCGTCTACTCCGACTCGCTCACCCGTGACGACGAGAAGGCCGTGCTCCAGCAATTGCCCGGTGTCCTCTACTCCTCGCCGGTCGTGGAAATGCACTCCCCCATCAGCTTCGGCTCGGGCGTCGTCAAAGACACCCTGGTGCTCGGCGTGAGCCCGCAATACCAGAACATCCGCAACCTGCTGGTGCCCCAGGGCCGCTTTTTGGACGACGAGGACGACCAGGCCCATCTGAAGTGCGCCGTGGTCACGGAAAAGTTCGCCCACGACCGCTTCGGCAGCGCCGATCAGGCCATCGGCCAGAGCTTCGAGATCAGCGGCCTCCCCTTCACCATCATCGGCGTCTTCAAAGAGAGCGTGGACGACTTCGGCAATTCGGAGATCCAGGACCAGACCATCCTGATTCCCTATTCCGTCGCCCGCTACTTCACCGGTACCGACAACGTGAAGCAGATTTACTTCTCCATGCGCAGCATGGACGAGGTGCCCGACGCCGCCATCGAAATCAAGCGCATCGTGCAGGCCCGCCACCGGCCCGACTCCATCTACCAGACGCAAACCCTCAAAGCCTACCTGACCATGGCCACGCAGATCGCCAACGCGCTCACCGCCGTGCTGGTGCTGGTGGCTGCCGTCACTCTCGCCGTGGGCGGGGTGGGCATCATGAACATCATGCTGGCCAACGTGCGCTCCCGCATCCGCGAGATCGGCATCCGCAAGGCCATGGGCGCCACCTACCGCGAGATCAAGCTCCAGTTCCTCGCCGAGGCGGTCATCATCTCGCTGGTCGGCGGCGTCGTCGGCTCACTGGTGGGCCTCTCCGTGCCCCTTTCCGTCCGCTTCTTCACCGACGATCAACTGCCCATCTCGGTCTGGTCGGTGGTCATCGCCCTCACCGCCGCCACCGTGGTCGGCGTGCTTTTCGGCACCATCCCCGCCACCCGCGCCGCGCAAATGGATCCGGTTGAGTCGTTGAAATACGAGTAAGCGCACGATCCGTCGCGGGTCTCATCCCGGAGACCTGAGACGGATCGCGCCGCAAGAGCTTCCCAACACGAGCAAGTTCGAATCAGCCAGGCGGAACAAGACCGGAACAGGTCTTATTTCTTCTCATGTTCCTTTTCACCGTCGAATGCGGCGACCGTCTTCTGAATATGTTCGACGATCAGATCGTCATCGGGCTTCTTGTATGTCACCTCGAATCCGCCCGCAATCGGCGCCCAGGGGATGGAGTACTGGCTCCAACTCACCGTCCCGCTCTGGCCGCCCTCGCTGAAATCCAGATAGTAGGGGTCGCCTTCGGAAAATTCGATGAATTTCTCCATGTCGTTTGGTTTCAACTGGAATGAATGCGTAGCCATCATCTTCTCCTTTTGCATTGGATCGCTTGCCAGCGCCTACCAGGCAAGAGGTTGGGGGAGGGGAATCTGCCGCGAAGATCCGCTTGTGATGAACGGAATCCCGCCTCCAGCTACTCCGGCATCACGAGTAGGCCCATCCTAGATCGACTCCCACACACATACTTGGCAGAAATTACGATTCGCATGCTCCCGGAGTTGCCCGCAGCTTGGAAGACGAAAAAGTAAGGAGTATAGTCCAAGATGTAAGGAATTGTCTGCCATGGCCGCTTCTCCAAAATCCGCTCCGGTATCGAGTTTCCGCGCCAAGGTCACCAGCAAGGGGCAGATCACCGTTCCAGTGGAGATTCGCCGCTCTTTGGGCGTCAAACCCGGCGACAATATTCGCTTCGAGCAGCAGGAGGGGGGCATTCGCGTCGTCCGCGACGGGGATGAAAACCCTTTTGAAAAATGGCGGGGGATTGGAACCGGATTCCCTATCGAAGGCAAGGGCCGCGAAGCGATCGTAGCCTACTTCCGGGAAATGCGCGGCCATGACGATCTCGATTGACTCGAACATCATCGTCGCGCTGTGGCGGCAGGATGATCCCGCCAACCACTTGGCATACAGCCTCCTAGGCAAGGCGCGAAAGCAAGAAGGACTGATTGTTTCCGCGCCTGTTTACGCGGAATTGATGGGCGATCCAAGAAGGACGGAATCCGGGCTGAACGAGTTTTTTCGAGAGACCGGAATATCGGTCGACTGGACAATTGACGAACGCATCTGGCGCGAAGCCGGAAGAGCGTATCAAGACTACATTCAGCGTCGCCGCTCAGGGGTGGGAACGTTTCCGCGCCGCATTCTGGCGGATTTTGTGATTGGCGCTCATGCGCTGGCGACAGGCTGTTCCCTGCTCACCTTCGACCGGCGGCTCTATGCAGCGGCCTTCCCGGAGTTGGCTATTGTCGCAGGCTGACGGAGCTTCCTGTCAGTTCTGCGCGTTTTTCTCCCGCCCGGCAATCAGCACCGGAATCCCATCCACAATCGGAAAGCCGCGCCCACACTCCGCGCACGCCAGCCGCGCCGCGTCCTGGCCAACTTCATCTACAAGTGATAGCCCGCCCAAACAGACCGGGCAAGCCAGTTGGCTCACCATATCAGGGTCAAAAGCTGGAAGAGGTTTGGCGTCGGCAGGCATGGGGAGCTACTGGATCATCGCGTCAGGGTTGGATGGAAGCTCGGGAGCGGGGGGATGACCGGGACGCTTGGCAAACTCCGCCTCGATCTTCTGAATCGTGCCCGCTGTAGCCGACTCGTACGCCACCCGGATGCCGTTGAAAATCGCGCGGTCGTTCGAGGAGCCGTGACCGATGATGCACACGCCGCGCACCCCCAGCAGCGGCGCGCCGCCGTATTCCCGGTAATCCAGCCGGTGGCGAAATTCATTGAAAGCCTTGCGTGACAGCAGCGCGCCCACCTGCGCGGTCACGGTGCGCTTCAGCGACTCGCGCAGCACTTCGCGCACAAACCGCCCCACGCCCTCGCTGGTCTTCAAAGCAACGTTCCCCACAAATCCGTCGCAGACAATCACGTCCGCCAGGCCCGAGAAGATGTCCCGCCCCTCGACGTTGCCGATGAACTTGATGGGCAGCGCCTTCAGCAGCGGAAAGGCCTCGCGGGTCAGGTCGTTGCCCTTGGTTTCTTCCTCGCCGATAGAGAGCAGCCCCACGCGCGGCTCGGCAATCTTCAGCACGCTGCGCGCATAGATCTCGCCCATCACCGCAAACTGCGCCAGGTTCTGCGGCTTGCAGTCCACGTTGGCGCCCACATCCAGCAGCACGCAGGGGTTGCCAGTGGCACTGGGCATGGGAGTGGCCAGCGCCGGCCGGTCCACGCCCGGCAGCGCGCCCAGCACCATTTTGGCCGTGGCCATCGCCGCGCCGGTGTTGCCGGCGGTCACAAAGCCCGCCGCCTGGCCCTCGCGCACCATCTTCAGCCCCACGCGCATGGAGCTGTCTTTCTTGGTTCGCACCGCGTGCGCCGCCTTCTCCTCCATGCCGATGCGTTCCGATGCATGGTGGATGAGAATAGGCAGGTCGTCGTTTCCCAGATGCTCGTCCAGAAGGTCGCGCAGCTCCGCCTCGGGGCCCACCAGGTGGACCCGCACAGGCAGAGCCTTGCAGGCCAGAATCGCCCCGCGTATCTCCGCTTCCGGAGCCTTGTCGGTACCTACGGCGTCAAGAACAATGTCGATGAGCATAGGCGCTGAAATTTACTGGGCTGCTTGCTTGACTTCCAGAACAGCGCGGCCCTTGTAGACTCCGCACTTGGGGCAGGCGCGATGGGGGAGCTTCTTCTCGTGGCAGCTAGGACATTCGGAGACGCCCGCGGCGGTCAGAAAATCGTGAGAGCGGCGGAGTGCGGTGCGGCGCGTTGAATGACGCCTTTTCGGATTGGGCATGACAACAATTCCTTTCGTTTGCAGGCTCGTACTACGGACCCGCTTCAATTTCCCTCCGGCTTCAGGCCATGAAAAATCCTGGCTGCCTGCCGGCATGCCCAAGCTCCCTCAATTTCTCTTGGGGCTGGACTCTGCGGACTCGATCCGGCTACGGAGGCCGGCCAGGGCTTCCCAGCGGGGGTCGCTCGGACCCACATCGCAGGAGCAGACCTGGCTGTTGCGGTTTTCCCCACAGCGCGGACAAAGTCCCTTGCAGTCCGGCTTGCACAGCGTTCTGACCGGCAGGGACAAAAGCACCTGCTCGCGCAGCACGTCTTCAAGCAGAAGACTGTCCTCTTGATAATAACCGATTTCCGTCTCCTGCGCAGTAATGGCCCGTTCCGGGTCGTCCGCATCGGCGTTCACCGGCCGGAAGATCAGATCGAAATCGGCGGCCAGCGAAATCTCCACCGGCTCGATGCAACGGGCGCAGGGTACCTGAAAGTCGCCGGCAAAACGTCCCACAATGCGGATGTCGGCCACAATGTTCTTGGGCCCGCGGTGCTCGTGCAGCACCTCGGCCCGGCCACTGGCGACCAGCAAACCCTGCTGCGCCGCCTCCTCGCCAAAATCCACCAGGCCCGGAGCCAGTTCCAGATCGAACTCGATCGGCTCCTTCTCTAACTCGCTCACCTTGAAGTCCATGCTTTGAGCCTACGGCGTGGCCGGGCCGGCGTCAATGCTCGTTTCTCCGCCTCCGGCCAGCTCCAGAGGCGGCTCATGGGCTTCGCCGCAGCCTCAAGGACAAAAGTACTCAAGTCTCAGGCAATTGCGCCGATGAAATTCTCGAGTCACTTAGAAAGGGTACCCGGCATGGACTGGCTGAAGAATCTTCCCGTCTCGCGCAAGTTTGTCTTCGCTTTTGGCACCGTTTGCGGTCTCTGCATTGTGTTGGGGGCCTTCACGTTCATCACCTTCCGCAGCATCGCGTCGCGGAGTGAAAGCGTGAGCAACAACGCCTTGCCCTCCATGATCGCCCTGACGGAAATCAGCTCGGCGGCCAACAATGCGCGCCGCGAGGATCTCGACCTTCTGCTCTGCCAGACCCCGGCCTGCAGCAGCGAACACAGCGCGGCGCGCCAGCAGGACTACGCCGACTACGACGCCGCCATCAAAGTCTACGAGCCGAGGATCAGTTATCCGGGTGAGCGCGAGCTCTTTCAGAAGTTCACCACCTCCTTCGCCCAGTTCCGGGACGCCAGCGGTCGCGCCAACGCCTTGCTGGCCGCCACCAAAATCGGCGATGCCATGGACCTGATCACTGCCCCGGCCACGGTCGCCAGTTTTCAAACCTCATTTACGGCAATCGGCGACGATCTTCAGCTCAACGCAAAGTCCGGCACTGAACAGTCGGTGGGCGCCACCCAGGCCGGCAATCGCGCCACCTGGATCAGCTCCGGAGCCAACCTGCTGATTGTTCTCCTCTGCGCGCTGATCGGCACCTTGCTGACGCGCATGATCGCGCCCCAGTTGCAGGCCGCCACCAACGCTCTGGAACGCATCGCCGAGAAGGATCTGACGGTCAGCGTGGAGGAGTCGGGCAGCGATGAGCTGGGCCGCCTGGCCACTGCGCTCAACACCAGCGTGGGTTCAATGTGCAGCGTGCTGCTCTCCGTGGCCAAGAGCGCGGAGACTCTCTCGTCGGCCACCACAGAGATAAGCGCCCGCTCGGTGCAGGCCGCCGGCAACGCCCACACCCAGTCCAGCAAGACCAACCAGATCGCCGCCGCGGCCCAGGAGATGACCGCCACCATCGGCGAGATCAGCCACAACGCCGAAAGCGCGGCCAGCGCCAGCCGGGCCTCGGCCGAGACCGCCAACCAGGGCGGAGCTGTCATGCAGGCCGCCGCAATCACCATGGAGAAGATCGCCGCCGCTACAAGTTCCGTCTCCGAAAAAATGAATTCGCTGGCCCACCGTTCCGAGGAGATCGGCAAGGTGGTCAACGTGATTCAGGAGATCAGCGAGCAGACCAATCTGCTGGCCCTCAACGCAGCCATCGAGGCCGCCCGTGCCGGAGAGCATGGCCGTGGCTTCGCCGTCGTCGCCGGAGAGGTGCGCCGCCTGGCTGAACGCACCAAGGGCGCAACCGAAGAAATCTCCGGCACCATCCGCAGCATCCAGGAAGAGACTCGCGAGACCCTCCAAGTCATGCAGGACAGCCGCGCTGCCGTCGAAACCGGCATGGGAGAAACAGCCCACGCCCGCAAGAGCCTGGAGGCCATTATCGAGTCCTCCAAGGAGGTCGAGCACCAGATTCACCTCATCGCCACCGCCGCCACCGAGCAGACCGCGGCCTCCAGCGAGATCTCCGAATCCGCCGGTCACATCTCCCAGTTGTCGGTGGAAAACGCGCAGGGCGCCGAAGAAGCCGTCGAAGCCCTCAAGAATCTGGCTGCGCTGGCCAGCGAGCTGGACGGCTTGATCCGCCAGTTCCGCCTGGAAGGCGACCGTCAGGCGGGAGGAAAGTTTGCCAGCAAGCGCCAGCCGATTGGACGCACCGCCTACCGGCCCGCGCACTCATAGACCACTTCAACGGCGGCGCTCCCGCCATGAATATTTCACTCCGCGATGAAGCCTCACCGCTCAGAGCACCGAGGCTCACCAACAATTCTCCTCCGCGCTGCCGGGATCTCTTCCGGCAGCGTTTTTGTTGGGCGCTCTGCAGAATTTTCCCACTCTACAGAAATCGATCATGAGTTCCGGTGGGAGCAAGGCCATCGCCCTGCTGAAGCCTGTCGAGAACAGAAGCGTGCGAGCGCTTCATGGTGCAGGAAGAAATGCCGGTGTCGAGCATATAAACCGCCATCAGAACGAACGCTCCTGACTGCGGACAGGGCCAATCCTGCCAGCTTTTGCGGAACCCCCGCCGCCTTCAGAACTGCCGCGGGTAGGTCTTCGACAGCCGGTCATGCCAGCTCAGGCGGTCTTCGTCGAAGACGATCCAGGCGATGCCCAAACCCACCGGCAGCACCGACAGCAGCAATGCGCCCAGCCGGCTGCGCAACTGTCCGCAGGTGGGTTGCATGCTGTCAAAGGTGCAGAGCGAGATGCGGGCGTAGCGCATGCCCGGCGTGGCCTCGCCCAGGGCGAGAAAGAGCGCCTGGTAAAGCAGCCCGGTAAGCAGCAGCGCCGCCGCCGCGCCAAGTTCCGCGATTCTGGCCGCGGGCGGGTGGCTGATGCTGGCCGTGGCCACCACCGCCGCCCCCAGAAAGGCTGCGCCGATCAGCGCGCCATCCACCAGAACCGCCATCAGCCGCCGGTCGAGGGGCGCCACGTGCAGGGCCGGCAGCGTGGCCTCGTCTTCCTGAAACTCTTCTTCGTCCAGGGTCTGGTCCTCCAACTCGATTCCCGACCATTCCGGTTCAGACCATGCCGTCGCGGCGGCCTCGGGGTGGATAGAGAGCGTTTCCGGGTCCACCTCGAAGATGCTCAACTGCATCTGCGCCTCCGGGCCGGTGCGCGCTACCTCCACCAGCCGCGGACGCATCTTGCGCGTGGCCACCAGTTCGCGCGGAAACTCGATCAGATTGGCTGGAATGGGCAGATCCGGTTCAACCGGCTCGATCGTCTCCAGTTCAATCATCTCCGGCTCGATCATCTCCGACCCGGCCATCACAGGCTCGCCAGTCTGGCTGCCCCGCTTCTCCACCATTGTCTCCGGCCGCATCCACGGTTCTTCGACCGGAAACGCAAAACCCTCCGCGCTGCGCGGCCTGCGGACAGCGACTGGCGCGACCGGGCGCAAAGCAAGGTCCGGCGCCCTGCGGATCTGCGAGGCTTCGCTTTCCCACGCATCCAGCGAGGCAGGCGCCGCTGGCTGCGCGGGCGCCAGAACTGTCTCCCATTCCGCCGCGGAGAACAGCACCGGCGCAGCCGCCCACGTGGATGCAGGCTCCCACCGGCGCGGCCCGGCAGAGGCAATTTCCATGCGGCCCGGTTCCGGCCCCGCCGGCGCTGCCTGCACGGCGGTCGGCGCGGTGGCCCGGATGGCAGTCTGCCCGGCGCTCTGCACAGGGAGGCTTTGCTGGGAAATGGTCTCGCTCTGCGGACCCGCAGTCTCTGCGACGCTGCATGGACCCTCAGCCTGGGCGGCCTGCATCTGGCTGTAGCTGGGCGCCTGCGCAAAGCGCGCGGCCACGCGCGCGGCGGCCTGGGCGGCGCGGCTGTCGGCGCTCTGGAACCGGGATGGCAATGCCTGCCTGGCCGCAAACAGGTCTCTGCGGTTCTGGTGCGCGGCTACGCGCTGGCTCACTTCCTGTTTCCAGGAGGATGCGGAGATGGACGGGCTCGCGGATGGGCTCAAAGTTTCTGCTTCCCTTCTGACACGCCTTCCGGGCTGAATTTTTCAGACCAAAGAGGCTGTTCCGGCCCTCGAAACCCGTCACCAACGGGACTCGCGGACGTTACGTTCAAAAGAGATGAAAGGAAGCGCGAAGATACACAGGCGTATCCCGGATCGCGAGATCCGGGCGCGGTCGAAACCATCCGGGTTTTGCCTGCTGCCAGAGCTGCGTGGCCTACGTTCCAGGAAAGACAGCCGGTTTTGCTATGCTGACCTTGGCCCCGGAATGCGTCCTCGCAACTTACTGTTTATCACGCTGCTGGCTCTCTGTCACCTGTTACTTCAGGGGCAGGCGTTGACCAATGCGGCACCTGCCGCGGCCTCCGGCGCGCATCAGCCAGCCGTGCCCGCCTCTTTGGCTGCGGATGTCCCCAGCCAAACCAGCACCGCCGCCGCGCCTTCCGCTTCCCTGCCCGACGATCCAGGCCAGGAGATCCTGCCCGTTGCCCAACCCGAGCCGCAGCCGGCCAGCGGCATTCCTGTTGAATGGCAGGCCCAGAGCCAAACCCGCGTGGGCGATACCTGGACCCTCTCCGGCGGGGTGGTCGTCCACTACCGCGATTACATCCTCCGCGCCTACAAGGTCGTTTACCACCAGTCCACCACCATTCTGGACGCGGATGGAAATCTGCAATTGGCTGGCGGACCCAACGATGTGCTCATCTTCGCCTCCAGCGGCCAGTTGCGGCTCAACGCCCACACCGCGCGCTTTTTCAACGTGCATGGCTCGCAAGGCGTCCGCACTCTGGGACGCACCACGGTCTATTCCACGACCAATCCCTTCCGCTTTACCGGAAGGGTTCTGCTCCAGACCGGCGAAGGCCACTACCGGATCATCGACGGCGCCATGACCAACTGCAACCTGCCCCGGCCCGACTGGCAGTTGTTTGCCCATTCCATCCGCATGGACGGCAATCAGGCCGCCACCTCCAACGTAGTGTTCAAGCTTCTCGGCGTGCCGATCTTCTATTTGCCTTATCTGCGCCATCCCGTGGATCAGACTGGCCGCGAGAGCGGCTTTCTGCTCCCGGTCGTGAGCACCGGCTCGTCCATCCGCGGCGACACCTTCGGCGAGCAGTTCTACTGGGTGATTAACCGCAGCATGGACATGATCGCCGGCACGGAATACTACAGCAAGCGCGGCTGGGCGCCCAACGGCGACTTCCGCTACAGAGGCCCAGGCCTGGACCACCTGACGGTGAGCGCCAATGCCGTGCTGGACCGCGGCTTTGTCCCGCCGCCTCCCAACAATCCGCCCGCCGCCGATTGCCTTCCCCAACCCAACGCCGCCGGTCTCATCAACCAGGGCGGCGTGGACATCAACGCCCAGGGCCGCAAGGATCTCACTTCTGATTTGCGTCTTGCCGGCAACGTCGAGTTCCTCTCCTGCTACGTATACCGGCTGGTCTTCAACGACAATTTCACCCAGGCGGTCAACTCCGAGGTCAAGAGTGACGTGGGGCTTACTCGCGCCCACAACGGCTTTGTCCCCTCCGTCTCGCTGAACCGGTTCGAGACCTACGCCAGCGCCAACGATGGCGACGAGACCAAGATTCTTCACATGCCCAGCCTGCGCTTCGACGTGCTGGACCGGCCGCTGGGCCCCTCGCCGCTCTACTGGGGGATGGGTTCGTCGCTGGCCTACCTGAGCCGCTCTGAGCCCGGCTTCCAATCCGGCCCCGGATTCCACGCCCGCAACGCCGGCCGCATCGATTTTTACCCCCATCTCTCCCTGCCGCTGACCGGCGGAGGCTGGAGCTTTGTGCCCGAGCTCGCGCTCCGCGAGACCGCCTACACCATCAGCCAGACCCCCGACCTGACCGGCATCCATGGCGGCGTGCCCACCATCAGCCACGACCCGCTCAACCGCGGCGATATTGAAGCTTCAGTAGACCTGCGCGCCCCAGCCCTGGAGCGGGATTTCACCCTCACCCGCTGGAACCGCCAACTCCGCCACGTCATCGAGCCGGAGTTCACCTACCGCTACCTGGCCGGCATCGGACCCCAGGCAAAGAATGTGCTGCTGGTCGATACCACCGACATCGCCACCAACACCAACGAAGTCGGTTATTCCCTTACCCAGCGCTTTTATCTCCGCCCCACAGGTGGCCAGCCCTGCGCTGCCGCCGCCGACGAAGCTGCTCTCCAAAACTGCCCACCGCGGGTGCGCGAGTGGGCCAGTTGGCAGATTGCGCAGAAGCTCTACATCGATCCCAACTTCGGTGGGGCGCTGATCGCCGGCCGCCGCAACGTCTTCGACTCCACACTCGATCTCAGCCCTGTCGCCTTCCTCACCTCGCCGCGCAACCTCTCGCCCGTCACCTCCCGCCTCCGCTTCGAGGCCATCGACAACCTGCGCATCGAGTGGGACATGGACTACGACCCCAAGCTGGGCCAGATGGGCGCAGATAATCTTTATGCGGGCTATAGCTGGGGACGCACCACTGTCGGCATCGGCCACTCCATGCTCAACGCCGTCGACGAAAACGGCAGCTCCGCCTCCACCATCAAGAGCCAGCAGCTCCAGCCCTTCTTTTCTATCGGCAAGCAGAGCGGCAAAGGATTCAACCTGGCCGCCAATGGCGGCTACGACTTTACCCATGGAGAATTGCAATACGCCGGCGCGCAGGCCGTCTACAACTGGGACTGCTGCGGACTCACCGTCGGCTACCGGCGCTTCGATCTCGGCACCGTCCGCAACGAGACCCAGTACCTCTACAGCTTCACCCTGGCCAACTTCGGCTCCGTCGGCGACATTCGCCGCGCCAACTCCGCCTTCCGCGACCCCACCCTTCCACCCGCCTACTAGGCACCCGCGGTGGCAGGTGGAGTATCCTTTCCTGAGAGGATTCGCCATTGACACGCATTCGTATTCTTGCCGGCCTGCTGCTGCTCGGCATGGCCGTGGGCTGCAAAGCGCAAACCGACCAAAAGGCTTCTGACCAGGCGCTGAATCGCCGCATCGAGGTCATGGTCCGCGCCCAGTTCAACGTGCCACAGGACTATAACGTAACCCTCGGTGCGCGCACTCCCAGCCAGGTTCCCGGCTACCAGGAGCTGCCCATCACCCTCTCCAACGGCTCCAAGTCTCAGCTCGTCGATTTCCTGATCTCCGACGATGGCAAGACGCTGGCCCGCCTGGAGAAGTTTGATTTGGTCAACAACCCGGTCTTTTCCATCGACGTCGCCGGCCGCCCCATTCGCGGCAATCCCGCGGCCAAGGTCACCGTGATCAGCTTTGACGATCTCGAATGCCCCTACTGTTCGCGTATGCATCAGACGCTTTTCCCCGCAACCCTGGCGCGCTACAAGGACACGGTACGCTATATCTACAAGGACAACCCGCTGGTCGAGATTCACCCCTGGGCCATGCACGCCGCTGTGGACGCCAACTGCCTGGCCGCGCAGAGCGGAGACGTGTACTGGCAGTTCGTCGATTACGTCCACTCCCATGGCCAGGAGGTCAATGGCGAGCAGCGGGACCTGGCCAAGAGCTATGCGGCGCTGGACCGCATCACCCGCCAGGAGGCCGCCCTGGGCAAGCTCGATGACGCCAAGTTGGATGCCTGCATAGCCAGGCAGGACGAGACGCAGATACGCGCCTCCATGAGCGAGGCTGAATCTCTGGGCGTGGAAGGCGCACCCGCACTGTTTGTGGAGGGAGAGCGGATTGATGGGGCGCTGCCCCAGGATCAGGTGTGGATGGTCATTGATCGCGCTCTGCGCGCGGCCGGCCAGCAGCCGCCGCCTGCCGAGGCTCCGGCTCCGGCTCCGGCAAAAGGCCAGTAATCTGCACGCTTTGGAAACGCCTCTCCCGCCGGTAGCAGCGGGCTGGAGAGGCTGGAATCGGCGTACACAGGAATTTTTGCCCCACCAGGCAGGCTGGGGGATTTATCCTTGAGTGCTGAGGCCTCCGGGCCTTTACAGGAGATGTCAGGTTGCAAATGAAGGCTATTCGTCGCTCTCCTCTCGGTTTGGTTGCGCTGTTTCTCTCCGGACTAACTCTTTTCACCGCCGTCAGCGGCTGCCACCGTTCGCCCTCCGCGGACGTGGTGGCCACCGTCAACGGCAAAGAGATCATGCGCTCGGACCTGGAGAAGTTTTACCAAGCCAGCCAGGGAGACAACCAGCAGAATCCCACCCCCGAGCAGGCCAACATTGTCCGCCTCAACATCCTGCGCCAGATGATCGAGGACGAGATTCTATGGCAGCGCGCCACCAAGCTGAACCTGGCCGCCACCGACGAGGACGTCAACGCCAAGCTGACCGAGATGAAGGCGCCCTTCACACAGGAAGAGTTCGACAAGCAGCTCAAGGCGCGCAATATCACTCTGGACGATCTTCGCCGCGACATTCGCCGCTCGCTCACCAAGACCAAGCTGCTCAACAAAGAGATCGAGTCGAAGATCAACATCACCGATGCCGAGATCAGCGACTACTACAATCAGCACAAGTCGGACTTTGATCTGATCGAGCCCAACTTCCATCTGGCGCAGATCGTGGTCACCACCGCCCCCGCCCAGCAAACCGGCAACCTGCAGGACAACAAGGCCTCCGGAGACGCCGACGCCCGCAAAAAGATCGATGCGCTGCACAATCGTCTGGAAAGCGGCGAGGACTTCGGAACCATTGCCATGAACTTCTCGGAGGATCCCAATACGGCCTCCAACGGCGGCGACATGGGTTTCATTCCGGAGTCGCAACTGCACGCCGATCCAGACTTGTACAACGCCGTCAGCTCGCTCAAGCCGGGCGAGATCACCGGCGTTATTACCCTGTACAACAGCGATGCCCCCGGCCATCGGGTCATCGGCTACGCGGTCTACAAGGTGCTCGGCTGGGAACCGGCTGGCCAGCGCCAGTTGAACGACCCGCGCGTGCAGCAGGCCATCCACACTCAACTGCACAACAATCGCACCCAGTTGCTGGAGAACGCATACCTGGAAGTCCTCCACGACGACGCCAAGGTGCACAACTACTTCGCCGAGCTGATTCTCAAGCAGGGCGCGCAGTAGGCGC
>VFSW01003132.1_pt1 | contig 24804 bp, 31 predicted proteins | sample 5358111 | NCBI WGS metagenome assembly VFSW01 (sample SAMN11554181, study PRJNA540505) | mine drainage metagenome | isolation source: sediment from site ElyBrook_90M | place: USA: Ely Copper Mine, Vershire, VT | collected 2017
ACTCACCGGAGATGGTGGCCGCGACGCCGGCTGCGGCAGCCTTGGTGAAGCCCTGAGTCATCAGGTACCGGGCGATGCCTAGCAGGCTCTTGACGTTGCCTCCCGAGAGGCTGCCGAAGCCGCCCTGTGCCGCCTGGAAGGCGCTGTTGATGTTGGCCACCCACTGCTTGACGGCGTTGGCCGTGGCCTGCTCTGCGCCCTGAGCCATGTGCGGGACGCCTGCCGTGGCGGCATTGGCTACGTCTGCCCAGTTACCGAAGCCGCCACCGGAAGCGAGGCCCGGAATACCCTGACGCTTGGCGAGGTCCATGTGCGAGGCAGCGTGGCTCGTGGGGATGACCAGCTCACCGGGTGCGAGCATGGCAAGGTGACCGTCCTGGCCGGCCGGAGTGCCGCCAGCGGGGACCATGTAGCCTGCCGCGTGGTGCTTGAGGCCGCCCGCTGCCTTGGTGACGGCGTTGGACGCGTTGATGATGTTGGCCTGAGACGCAGCGCCGGCTCCGGTAGAGGCGATGGTGACGGCGGTACCGGACACGGCAGCGGTCAGCTTGCCCTTACCGGAAAGCGTCTCGTTGACGTTGACGCCGTACGGGGAGCCGCCGGCCAGGTTCTTCAATGAAGACCACAGGTTATCCGCCTGCTGCTTGGTCAGCCCGAACTGCGCGGCGACCTTCTCGAAGGCTGCCTTGGTCTCGCCGGACTTGGTAGCGAGGGTGTCAAGGTACTGGTGCTCCAGCGTGTTCCACAGGGTTTTCGCCTGGCTTGTCGTCAGGCCCAGGCCGTTCATGGCCAGGTCGATGAACTTGGCCTTGGCCTTGTCACCCTTGGCGACGAGCATGTCTAGCTTCTGCTCGGCAAACGCCTTCCACAGGTCTTCGGCCTGAGTCTGGGTAAGGTGCAGGCCGTGCTCCGCGAAGCTAATGAACTGGTTCTTCGTGTTCGCGGCCTTGGTAGCGATCATGTCAAGGTTCTGATGCCCGAACTTCTCCCACAGGGCATTAGCCTGGGAAACGCTAAGGCCAAGACCTTGAACTGCGAAAGCGGCGAATTGCTGCTTAGTGTTATTGGCGTTCTTACCGCCCGCGACCATTGCGGCATCCTGCTTTACGATAGCGTGCCACAAAGCATTGGCGGCAACGGACCCCATGTTAAAATTGGCGCTCAGGCTCTTGAAGGTAGCGCCCGAGGCGGCGGTGTCCTTCTGGAAGTTCTTCATCGAGTTGGCGTTGTTCTGCACCGTCTGCTGGTACTTGTTCCACTGGCCGGCCGAAGACCCGAGACTCGCGTCGATCTGCTTGATCTGGCCGGGAGTGTAACCGAGGCGCTGAAGGTAGGCGTTCAGATCTTGCATGGCGTCGTGCGTGGACATACCCGCCTTGTGCAGGGCCGACACGTACTCCCCGGCCAGGGAAACCGACGCGCCGTTCACCTGATGGCCGGACTTCTGGACATTGCTGGCGAGGCCCTGGATAGCCTGGTCCAGCCCGAATGTCTTGGCAATCGCGGCAGCTTCCCCGCTGACCAGGCTGGTGTTCAGGGCGTTGCCCAGGTTCTTGGCCGCCACCGACAGGTTAGAGGCGGAAATGGTCAGCTTGGCTTGCTGGTTGTACAGGTCCCCTTCCGCGCCCTTGGTGTTACCAACCCACTTGGCGAGAGTCTGGAAGTTGTCCGTCGCCGGACCGCCCATAAGCTGCGCCAGGCCCGAGAGCTGCGCCGTAGCCTCCTTGTTACCGGCGACGAACGGAAGCATCTGCGCCACGATGTCCTTGCCGGATTTCGCCAGTTCACGCTGCGCCGCAGAGGTGTTGCCCGAGGCAGAGGCAAGGGTCTGGAGGTTCCCGTACAGGGAGACACCTGCGGAAAGCTGCTGGGCGAATGCCTGCTGCGCGGCGAGAGCCCCTGTCGAGGTACCCTTCATGGACGCACCGGTTGCCGCGTACGACTGGCGAAGCTTGCCCAGGGTGACGTTAACCGTGGCACCGGAGGCTGCTCCCTGCTTCAGGGTGCTGTTGAGGGTGTTCTGGCCCTGCTCGAACGTGGTGAACGCCGCCGTGCCCCCGGTAATGAGGGTGATCCAGCCCGACTCGGCCTGGGTAAGCGCCTGAAGGTTCTTGGTCGTGGTCCCCGAGGCGATGTTCAGGGCGTTGAGCTGGCCGCCGGCCGCACCTGCCTGTGAACCCATGTAACCGTAGCCGGCTGCGAGGCCCTTGAGCTGGATGAGCTGTTGTGCCCACTGTGCGTTTGTTTCCTTGGCGACGTCGCCCGCCTTGATGCCCGCCAGGTTGAGCGCGGTCTGAGCTGCCCCGGCACTGCCGAATACAGGTACAAGGTCGTTGATGCGAGCGGCGTAGTTCTGCGCCTGCCCGGCCACGTCCTTGAGCGTCTGCATGTAAATGCCCTGCTCATGGTTCGCGTTGACCTGCTGCGCCATGCTGGCACCGGAAGCGTGGAGGATGTTCTGCTGCGCGCCCACGGTGATGGCCGCCGACGACGTGGCTGCGGCGGCGTTATGCTGCAAGGCGGCACTCGTCTGGTCCAGCGCGAGCCTGAAGTGCTCCTGGATGTTCGTGAAGTTCGAGTCCGCGATGAGCGCGAGCATCTGCTTGTGGAACTGCCCCGCCGCGTCGGTAGTGTGACGGAACGCGAAGTACAGGCCGACGCCGATCGCCACTGCCGCGATGCCTGCCCAGCCCGCGATGGGGATCTTGGTGACCAGTCCGGCAACGTCCTCGAAGATCTTCGTGCCGACCGCGCCGATCCTCGCCTTGGCCCCGACGTTCTCAGCGCTAGCGCCGATTTCCCACAGGCCCTTGCCGTACCGGCCTATGTTAACCGTGCCTGCGGCCAGGTTGCCTGCGAAGTTGCCGATGGCGAGGCCGAACTTGGTGAACTTGCTCTTTGCCGCATCGGCTGCGGCAGCCGCCGTGTAGGTTTCCGAAGAGGTCTTGGTCAGGAAGGTGGCGATTGCACCTCCGGCGACGGCCCGGCCGAGGGCGATGACAGCAGTGGCCGCCAGTCCGGCGTAGATCATGACGCCGTGCAGGAGCAGCCCGAACTTCAGGGCAGGTGCGATGAACGCCAGGATGTTGCCCGTTATCCGGAGTATCGCGTCACCCAGTGGCAACAGCACGTGCACGATGCCGGGCATGGCCTTGATCAGCTCACCGATGATGCGGAAAAGCTGGTGGAAGCCCTCACCGATCAGGGCGAAGTCCCCCGAGCCGGAGTGAACCAGGTTCACGAGAGACTTCTGGGCCTTGCCCGCCCACTCGACAAAGGACGCGCCCCACTTGTCCACCACCTTGCCCACTCCGGCCAGGGCCGTTCCCAGGGGCGAGGCATTCTTCCCGATGACCTGCATGTACTCACCGAACGCGATAAGAACGCTCGGCTCGATGTGCTTCTCGATGTTGTCGAACTGCGACCCCAGGTCAGGTAGTTTCCCCGCCGTGCTGTCGATGACGGTGTTGATGTTCTTCCACTGACCGTAGATCTTCTCGCCCACGGGGAAGGCGTACGCGGCGAACGCGGCCACGGCGATCAGGGCAGGAGCCCACGCTGCCGCGAACTCGAAGATCAGGTCCGCGCCAAGGTGCCACATGGAGATCGCCCGAGCCCACGAGGGGAGCACAGCATCCAGGGCGTGACCGAACAGGGAAATCTTGGTAGTAGCGGCTCCCGCCCAGCCGCCTACGTTGCTCTTGATGATCATCGAGTCGCCGGCGGCGATCTTGGCTAGTCCCGCAGCGGCAATGGTAGCTATCGGCCCTGTATCGCGCAGGGCCTTGTTCATGTAGTCGGTGTCCATGCCCGCGACCTTGGCCATGGTGGCGTACGCGGCGATGCCCGAGCCGGTTGCGATCTTTGACAGGGACGCGTAGTCCGCAGGATTGCCCTTGCCGCCGGCCACGGGAACCATCGCTGGCATGACCGGCGAGATCTCTATCCTGCCTGCCGCCTTCTTGAGGGCGTCTACCTGGGCCATCAGCTTGAACAGGCTGGCTTCGAACGGCAGCGTGTCGGCCGTGACGGGCAGGTTCCGCAGCTTCTTGGTGAACGCGAGGACCGCCGCCTGCATCGACGCGATCTTAGCTAGCATCGCGTGATCGTCCATGCTGGCCCGCATGTCCCGAAGTTCAGCGCTGAGACTCTTGGCTCCGCCGACCAGGGTGGCTATCTTGGCTTCCATCTTGGAGACGTCGCCGTTAACGTCAATGTGACTGGCTGCGGTCTCCAGGTCTTCAACGGTGGCGATGGCACCGTAGATCTTGCCGATGAGCTTGCTGGTGTCCGCGTCGGCCTCAAGGTTTTCCAGCTTCTTGGCCAGGTCTTCGACAACACCGCGCGCACCGTAGATCTTAGCCAGCATCTTGGAGTCGTTGACGTCAGCCGGGATATGATCCAGCTTTTCCATCAAGGAGATGACCGCCGTCTCCATCTCGGCAACGGTGCGGATGAATCCCCGCGAGTCTAGCTTCACGTTGCCGGACAGGCCCTTGAGGGTGGCGGCCAGGGCCAGCACCTTCTTGTCAACGTCTCCGAAGTCGCCTCGGACCTTGACCTCGGGCCGCATGCTCTTGATGACGGCGTTAACCTTGGCATCGGCATCTGCCCGGAACAGGGAGCTGTCAGCCAGGAGGGAGATATAGGCGTCCCCTATCAATCTTCCGGCCACTGCGAACTCCCAACACTAGATAGTTACAGAGTACAGAGCGGTGGTCATGAAGGGAATGCGCTCAGCGTGGTCGTAACGGCCCCCGCCGCGCTCCAGGAACAGCGTAGGCCCGTACGCGGCGTTGGTACCGCCGTACAGCATGCCGGTCTTCGTGTAGCCCATGTGGGGCCGTACAGAGCCCTTCAGGTACCCGAAGGAACGGGGCATGTACGACGTCGAGTGCTTGCCCCAGGAGAAGTTCTTCGGCTTCTGGATCGGAGCGCCCGCCATGGCTGCGGAAGTCATCTCCAGGGACTTCTCGGCCAGCCACTTACCGACCGGTCCGTCCATGCTGTGGAGGAGGTCGTACAGGGCGGCGTCGTTCCACTTCAGCTCCGACATGCGGACCCCCTCACCCCAGCGTTTCCCGCTTCTCCTGCGCGTCCTTTGCCTTGAGGCGCGCGATCTTGTCCTCGCCCAGCCCCGGCAGGTCCCAGGGGTTGCCCTGGAAGTCCTTGAGGCCGTCGAACTCCTCGTCCTCGAACATCCACCGGTCCTCTTCGCTGATCCCGCGCGGAAGAACGGCCTTGGTGTCCTCCTTAAACATCTCATCGATCTGCTCCTGGGTGTAGCCCTGGGCAGGAAGCATGACATGCTTGTGCATCCACAGCGCGAGGTCTTCGTGAGCCGGCCGCAGGCCGATCTTCTCCTCGAACTCCTCAATGCGTTCCTGGAGAGACTGGTCGAACTGCGCTCCCGCCATGCGAGCCGCTCGGTCCTCCTCGCGCATGTCCTTGACGACGTGGAAATACGCGACGTTGCAGCCCTCGCGCACGGTCATCTGGTGAAGCTGTTTCCCGCTGCCCGCGCCAAGAGACTGCCCGTCAATATAGCCCTGGTTAGAGAGCAGCCAAGCTATGAGCCACTGGGCTCCTCGGTAGGGCGGCCGGCAAGGGCCTCCAGGGCGGCGTTGATGAAGTCCCCGAAGTCCTTGGCCTGCGCCTTGTTCTTCCGGGAGAACTGGCGGAACTCGTCCCAGTCTTCCTCATGCACGGTGTCCTCAAGGACGTGGAAGATCGCGACGAGGCTCTTGGCGTTCTCCCCGCCGTTGTCGGCCGCCGACACCCACTCCATGAGCGGCAGGACGCCCACGTCCTCAGACAGGCGGAAGTCCTGGGAAACGATCTCGTGGAGGAGCTTGCCGTCCTCATCGCGAACGAGCTTGCCGTCCTCATCGCGAACAGGGGCGTTGACCTTCAGCGGAACGGTAAGCTCGCCCTCATCGGCTGCGCGGCTGTCCTTGCCGACGCGAGCGCTCTGGTCTGCGGTCTTGATCTGTGCCCGCGCGGCGCGGATGTTGCCGGAATTACGAGGCGGCACTGGTGAACTCCTCTGTGAGGTGATGTCACGGAGGAGTCTACCAGTACCGCCCCATTGTGCAAGCGCCTACGATCAGCTACCAGCGATGCCGGTGCTCGGGTACCTCTGGACCTGCGACGCGGCGTTCCACGTGCTCTTGAAGGTGACCGCAGCAGCGACACCGCCCGAGGAGCTGAAGTCCGGCAGGATCGTACCGAAGTAGTACTGACCCGGGTTCGCACCCTGGACGCCCAGCAGCGACGGGTAGAGGTAGAAGTTGCGCGGCAGGCCGTCAACGGCAGCCAGGTACGTCTGAGACGTCGCGGTGTCGTAGAACCCCGTGAAGTCACCCGACGCGTCCGGCAGGCCGGCGACCCAGACCAGGTTGGTGTCACCCAGGCAGGTCACGTCCACCTTGGCGACGGTGAAGTTGATCGTCCAGTCGGCTACGAAGGCCAGCGGGGAAGCCGCAGCGCCATTCGTGACGCCGAGATAGCACATCCCGTTCCTACCATGAATCCGCGAAATTGTTCTCACCCTATTCTATCTAAGGTCTGCGGAATACTACCGCAAACTACCCTGTTAGAGTAGGTGTGATGAACCCGGAGGGAGCACCCTACCCTGCACTTCAAGAGTAGTGTGATGCGATGAAACAGGGAAGAGGAGGGCTATGGAACTTACCTGCCTGTATTGCGACCGCACGCCGAAGCGCCTGCGCAGAGGTGTAGCCTGTGATACCTGCTATGCCCGGATGAGGAAGCAAGGCCGCCTGAACGAGCTGCCGGTGACGAGTCCGGGACCGGATGCCTTGTGCAAGCACCCAGAGTGCGAAGACTCGGTAGGCCGCCACGGTGCCCAGGGTTACTGCCCGAAGCACTACCAGCGCTTGACCAAGAGCAGAAACGGGCTGGAGCAGCCGAAGGCTACCGCACCTAATGAGGAACGTTTCCGTTTGTCAGCCAGCCCTCGGGGGTCATGTGCCTGCGGGTGCGCGTGCGAGCGCTGGACAGGCGGGATCAGCAAGAACGGGTACGGGCACTTCTACTGGCGGGGCAAGACCTGGTTGGCACACCGGGCCGCCTGGACGATGGCTCACGACGAAATCCCGGAAGACTACTTCGTGGATCACGTGCGCGACAAGGGCTGCGTGCACACAGACTGCGTACGTGAAGATCACCTGGAAGCTGTTCCCCCGGAAGTTAACGCTCAGCGAGCACAGCACAACAAAGAGGCTATGGCGCGTGGTGGCCGGGAAGGCGGGGCTAACCGGGGACTAGGACTCCGTGAACGCTTCTTGCTGAAGATCAGTAAGTTCCCGTGTCCTTGCGGGTGCGCGTGCAAGCGCTGGACAGGGGCCGTCAACAAAAAGACCGGCTACGGGAACATCTCCGTCAACGGGACCACCGAACTTGCACACCGGATCGCCTGGGTGCTCGCTAACGGACGGCCTGTACCTGACGGCCTGGTAGTCGATCACGTAAAGGAGCGCGGCTGCGTGCACCGGGACTGCGTACATCCCGGTCACCTGGAAGCTGTAACCAGGAAGGTAAACGCACAGCGGGCTACCTGTGAACGGTGAAGTCCTTGGCGCTGTCCTGCGTCGCGTAGCCCACGTTGCTGCTGTAAACTTCCGTGCCGAGGTCGCCGGACGTGTCGAACGGGATGTCGGAGAAGCTGCCCAGCGGCTCCAGCGTGCCGTACGAGGTGTCCTCCGCGATAGCCTCGCCCTGGCTGAGTGCCGGGAAGGCGGGGTTCTTGATGGTCACGACCCAGGTGTTGTGCGGGCCTGCGTCGCGCATCTCCATCGTGTAGCTAAGGCCGTCCCGGAGTACCCGGGTCTGGATGACGTCGCCGCTGGACACGCCCTCGTTCGGGCCGCAACTGGAATCGGTGTCAGGCCACCAGGCGCAGAAGGTGGCCCAGTCGATCTGACCCGCGTTCGCGTTCCAGTAGTCGTACACGCCGATCTGGGCGATGTGCGAGTCACCGGGCTGCGCCAGGGCATCCCAGATCGACAGGATGGCGTCGCCGTTCTTCTCGGCGGTAGTCGGGCTGGGCATCGTCGGCACGGTGAACTGGGCGTCGGCCGCCGATCCGGCGTTCCAGTAGTACCCGGCGTAGTTTCCGGTATCGACTGAGGCCGGGGGAGGGGTGATCATGAAGGTGCCTTCCATCCGTGGGCGAGCAGGAAGTCCCTGAACTCTCCGCCCAGTTCTACGTGGTCTGCGGTAACGTCTATCGCAGACGGTGCCAGGTCTAGTATCAGCCGGGGCCGTGCGGTGGCGCTGATCGCCAGCTTCAGGCCCGTGACGTGCTGCTCCAGGCGGTAGCCGTCGATCGAGATCTCGGCTGCCTCGCCCGGGGTATAGTCGATCTTCAGCTTACCGGGGGTCTGGGGTGCGTGCTCAGGCATTTGGCTTCACGCTCTCGGGTTTATGCTGGCACGGGCAGGTAGCCGGGTGCTTGCACTTCTTGTGCGCTAGAAGCACTTCCGTCTTGGAGTACCTGACCGTTGCCATGCTTCCGGCCCGCTTACAAGGCTGGCAGATCACAGGATGTTGATCCTCTCCATGAAGCGGCAGATCTCCGCCGCGCGGTTGTCGAACGTCCAGTCCTGGATAGCGCCGTACGCTTCAGCGGCCAGGTCTTCGCGCTTCTCGTCGTGGGCGATGTAGTACCGCAGCAGTTCCTCCGCCTCCTGGGGCGTGCTGAACGACGGCAGCATGGGGAACGTCTCATCGGACTCGGGACGCGGGTCACGGACGAAGAACAGGCCGCAGGCTGCCATCTCGATCTCGCGCGGACCCATGGCCCATCCTTCGCCCTTGTGCTTGTCCTCGCTCTCGCGGCGGTAGAAGTTGATGCCGGTCTTGCTGAGGCGGTAGACGCGGGCCGTCTCGTCGTTGTCCACGCACATGTCCGGACGGTGACCCAGGTAGTCGTACAGCTTGCGGAACTCAGGGTCGATGGTGTCCCACCCGTTACCGCCCAGGGAAACTTCCAGCCCTTCGAAGTTCATCTGTGAAAAGAATTCACACCTGCTGCGGAATGCCGTGCCGACGAACGTGAAGTCGCTCTCGTACTGGCGGGGATGCGGGGCCGGGTAGTGCACGTCCGGGTCGTAGCTATGCGGGACATAGGCCGCCGGCCCGAGCTGTGCCCAGCGTTCGAGGTTGGCGGGGTCGTTGAGCAGGTTGAGGTGGGCCAGCCGGCCGCGCGTCATCTGCTCCTCGTCCTGGTACGGGCTCTCCGTGTGCAGCATGACGATCTTCAGGCCGCGCTTGCGGATGAGGTTCAGGGCGTTCATGTTCTGGAAGAACCCGGAGACGAAGAACACGATGTCCGGCGCGAAGGAGAAGCACTCCTCCATGACCCCGGCCGTGGCGAGCTGGGCGATGGCCAGCGGGTCCTCGACTGCCTTCTTGGTATCCAGCCGCCCGCACTTAGTGCAAGCTTCCTTGTCCAGGTCGTGGAAGAGTACCTGGCCGTAGAAGGCGAGCCGATCGTTTGTATTAAACTCCATCACGTCATGACCGAGCCGGCGAAGGGCCTTGGCCCAGCCACGGTACACGTCAGCTACGCTGAAGTCCGGACTAATCCGGGATGAACCAGAAGAATCTTAGCCACCCCTACCCCACCTCCAGGTTGGCTGTTGAACTCACAGCCTGACGGGCCTTACGGCGCTGGTACATCATCGTGCACTCACTCCCCACTCGAAGGACGCGCCAAAATACTGAGCGCCGGACCATTCTATCGGACCGTAGCTGCTGATGATCGTAGTGATGCACCACTCCACCAGGCCGCCTAGCGTCGGGTCCATCTCGATGGCCTGGGCTACCGTGACCGTGGAAGCCGTGCGTACCGACCCGAGCCACTGGTCAAGGTAGTCCTGGACGTTGGAGTCGATGTCGGCCTTGGCCACGACCAGCGCGCCCTTTAGCTGGAACTCGGTCGGGCTCATGGGGTTCCCGTCAGCCTCGATGACGCCTCCGCCAAGGCAGATGTCGAACTTCGAGACCGGGGGCCGGGGGAACACCAGCAGCATCGGCGGGTTGACGAGCCCCTGGAATTCTCCGGACGCGGACAGCGCGGGCAGCGTATTCGCCGCCACCTGGCTAGCGATTGCTTTTCTGATCGCGCGCAGGTCAGCCACTATCGGTCCCTTCCGGGGAGTTAGGCACGTTCGGTGCGGTCGCCTGGCGGATGATGTTCAGCTCGGCGTTGATGTGGGTGAGTTCGCTCAGCAGGGTCATCTGCTGTTCCTGGAGCACGTGGATGTTCCTGGTGATCTCGGTGTTCTCGGCTAGCTGCTGAGCCTGGGCGGTGGCCAGTTCCTCCCGGTGGTGCGCGTTCGCCTCTTCAGCGGCCTTGTCCCGGTTTGCGGCCCTGGTCTGCGCGAGCAGGATGAGCGGCGCGGCGTAGGCGGCCTGGGTGGAGAACAGCAGGTTGAGCAGAATCCACGGGTACGGGTCGAACGGGTGACCGTGCAGCACGCGCAGCGCGACGTAGCCGTTGTAGGCCATCCACAGGGCGACGAACAAGGACTGGGAGACCAGGTACTTCGGAGTTCCGAGGAACCGGGCGAAGCGCTCGGCCGCCACGCCGAACTTGTCCGAGCCGAACGTGCCTTGCAGTTCCGTGTGCTTGCGGTGATGCCGTAGCGGGTCTAGATGTGCCATGTCAGCTCCCACGCCTCCTCGATCAGGGATTCCCGGTCCGTTTCCGTGCCCCAGGATATGACCTTGTTGCGTGGCCGGGAAAGGGCGCAGTGATCCTGCCACCCGTCGTCGGTGAGAACTTCGAACCCGATAACCCGGTCTTCAGTCTCGTCCTCCAGGTAGTCGCCGTGGTCCTCGATCTCACGGTAATTCGTCAGCCGCATGACCTTCCCCGGCCAGCCGGTCCTCCAGACCTCCCACAGGACGCTCTCGATCGTTGGCTTGTCGCCCGCCAGCTCGGTCAGCTCCTCAACCTGCTTCTGCGTCACCCGGACGTTCTTGGCCTGGAGCATGTGATTGGCGATGGCGGTCACGATGCAGTTAGGCGTGAACTCGTTCCCCACCCATTCCTGCCGCGATCCGGTGACCTTCGGAACTTCACCCGGGTACCCGCCGTACATGGCCGCTGCGTAAGCTCCTGCCCATGCGCCGACCGGAGTCGTTGTCATGGCTGCCTCCGTCCTTGGTGCCGTCCGGGTCTTAGCTGTTTTCGCCGGGGCCTTCTTCGAGGACGCCGCAGCTTTCCGGTTGGTTTTGATGTTCGCCGCCCTGCCTTTCGAGCTGGCCGCAGTCTGTGTTGAGCCCCTTGCGCCGGACAGCCCGGTCCCGTAGCCGGAACTGCGGTTAGTCACCTTCGGCGTAGGCGTGCTGTACTTGCTGATCTTGCTAGCGGCCTTGGTTATCTTGCGGTTAAGGCTAAGCTCGTAGCTTACCGCCTGCGCCTGGGTGACGGTTCGCATGACCGCGCGGGTCGCGTACTTCTTCTCTCCGGCCTGAGCGAACTGAAGCCGCCCGAGCAGTGTGGTCTGCCGTACGGTTGACGCGCTGATACGGTTCCTGAGTGCGATGTTCTGGTGTGCCAGGCGCGACTGCTTCAGGGACATGCGCGCGGCGTTCGCGGCAACGGAAGAGGCCCTGGCCTGTGCCTGAGTGGTCCGGTAGCTCTTGAGGATGGACTGCGCGGCCAGGAGGCGGCTCTTGCGGAACCCGGTAGCGAAGATCTGGGTGAGGTTCTTGGCCGCCGCGTTGCTGGCCTGGAGTCCCTTGGGCTTCGCCTTGGCCTTGGTGACTTTCTTGGCTGCCGCCGCCTTCTTAGGAGCCGGCGCTGCCTTGGCTTTAGCGGCCACTGCCGTGCACCCTTACCGGGTCGTAGCATGTTCCGAAGCCGAACGGCGGCCTGGCCTTGTCTGCCAGGTCTTCGAAGTCGCTGCGCCGCTCGAACTGACCGCCTCCGACGCTGTGCGGGTCCACGGGAGCGCGATCGTATTCCTCTTCCCCGCACTGTGAACTTACTTCACCAGCGTCCGTCAGCTTCGCACTCTGGACCGTGAACATCCAAGCCCGGCCGAACAGCTCAACGATTACCCGCATTACTGTCTCCTTGTTCCAGGGACCGGTTTACCGCCTCAACCAGGTCAGTCAAGCCGCCAGGCGTGGAAGTGTCAAGACGGTCGGCTATCTTGGCCTGCACCTTCTTGTGCTTCCTCCACGGAAACCAGGTCGCGGCGGCGGTAAGCAGGCTGAACACGAACCAGCCTACGACTGACTGCCACAGGTTATGGCCGGTAAGCCACCCGTAGGCATGGACGAGCCACACGGTTAGTCCCGCTTGGGGCGCAGCGCGTTGAGGGTCTTCTGGCCGCCGGCGTACAGGCGCGGCGCGTGAGCCGGGAAGTGCGCGGTAGCGCCCGGGTCGATGTCCGTGATCCCGGTCTTCTGGGACTCCACGGCCTCGTCGGCGTCGAACGTGGTCTCGACTTCCAGGTCAAGCGGCTTGGGGTCGATGTTCATCGGGCCTTCTGGCATGGCTAACTCCTCTGTTGGGTTACTACACACCTTACACCCCGCCGACGCGGCGGAAGTTCCGGTACGGGCGCAGAAGCTCGATGATGAACGGGTTGGCCTGAACCTTCGCGATGCCCGTGCTCGCTTCTCCGACCATGCCCCAGGGAGCCTCGCGGGACTTGTAGATGTCCACGCACATCATCAGGCTGGCCTGCTGCACCTCGGGCGGCACGTAGTCCCAGCCCCACGTCGCGGTGACCTGGACGCGGTTGAGGTGGGAGTACGGCCACACGAACGGCAGCCACGCCCCGTTAGTCCCGGTGGCCCCTGGCACCATGAGCGCCTGAAGCTGGTTGTACGGGCGGGGAACGCCGCCTGCCGCGTTGACGTTCCAGATGTCCTCGTAGTTCGAGGGATTGCCGAGCTTCAGCGTGTAGTAGTTGTAGTTCGAGCTGGACCCGAGCGGAGGCGCGGGAGTTCCCCAGTTCGTCTCGTACACGCCGTCGCCGTCGTAGTCCACCGCCACGGTCGTATTGCCTGCCGTGGAAGCCACGATGTCATCGATCGGCAGCTCCCAGATCTCGTTCGGCATGTACGTCCGGGCTTCCTGGAGCTGGTAGAAGTGACGGCCTGTCCAGCGGTTGATCCAGTTCGAGACGGTGTGAATCGCGAGCTGCATCTCGTAGCTGAAGGTGTTGTAGTTCGGGTCCGACGTACTCAGGCCGAGCCGGGACTTCAGCTCCTCCATGCCCGTGTACCAGTACTGCATCCCGTAGCCGACGCTGCTCAGCGGCACGAGCCGGAAGGTGCCCGGGGTGACCTGCTGGACGCTGTTCCCGCTGCCGACCCAGACGAAGGTGTACAGGCCGGGAACGCTGATGCCGTCAACCGTCAGCGAGTAGTTGCCCGTGGAAACCCTGGTGATCTCGTTGAGGCCGCTGCCGGAGGTGTACGTGTAGTTCGTGATCGTGCCTGTAGGATCGGTCAGCACGAGGGTGATGCTGGACGGGTCCGCCGCGTCGCCTGACAGGTTGAGGAACGATACGCTGGTGATCGCGACTGCCTCTGTCGGGCTATTGTAGAGTACCTGTGAACTCACTTCACACTCCCTTACGCGACCCGGTAGGCGGCTAGCTCGATTGGCCCCGTTGACGACGCCCCGCCCGCACCGCACACAAGGGTAATGGACGGGTCCGCAGAGCACAGCGCGTACAGGGTAATCGTCTGGCCGGACCCGACGACCTTCTGCACGGTAACGTTTACGGGCTGCTGCCGTGCCGATGCCACGGCGTCGAACTGGATGGTTCCCAGGATGCCGTTAGTCGCGGTGCCCAGGGACAGGTACAGGATTCCGGCTATGGTCTGGGTCACGGCCGGGATCGTGCACTCGACACGGTACGTGTAGCCGTCATTGGGCAAGGTGATGGACGGAGCGCCGGTAACCGCTGAGTACGAGCCTGTCACGGACGCGTAGGTAACCGAACCGGTTACAGACTGGTACTCAGTCTGGTTTCCGATCGGGTTAGAAGAACCGCCCCCGGCCTGAGCTTCCCAGCCGCTCGTGTCATCGCCCGACGCCTTGTCGTACAAGGTCGCGCCCGCCGACCCGTCCGTGCGGAGGAACACAGACCCGGGAGCCGCCTGAACCGAGCCCACGGGCGACCCTGTGCCCTTGACCCGGATGCGCTGCCCGTTGGTGGTCGTCTGGTACGCGATAACCCCGTCAACGTCCAGCAGGTCACAGACGGCGGCCGGGACGTTCGACGTCACGTACACGTCGCCCACTGAGTGGCCGGAGCCCGTGAAGCCGATGACCTTGATCCCGGCTGTGCTCGCCCCGGTGATGTTGAGGCCCACGGTAGGCGTGGACTCGGTTGTGAACACGGCCCGGCCGGCGGTGATCGTGGTGCTCGTCGCGTTGTTGAGGCTGACCTGGCCGACGTTCCTTGTCGATACCGCAGTCCAGGAGTTATTGAAGTACTCGTTCGGGCCGATGTCCACGTTCGCGCACTGCCCGACGTACAGCCCGCTAGACCCGTTGTGCGAGCAGATGTTGCCCTGGATCACCGACCACAGGCCCGGCGACGCGGTTGACGCGCCCTGGAATACGATTCCCTCGTCCTGGCCGTCTTCCACGATGTTGTCAGTGATGATGATCTGGTTGCCGAACAGCTCCATGTTGTCGTACCGGCCACGGCGCACGCGGTTCCGCGAGACGATGATCTTCTCCGTGGTGGTGTTGACGAACACCGGGTAGGCCCCGGCCGCCGAAAGCACCTCGTACAGGCAGCCTGACGGCGGGGTCTGCGCAGCGCCCGACAAGTCGAACCACCCGCCTCCGCCGCCTCCCGCGCCGTGCTCCACGGTCAGGGTCGTAGACGTGAACGCTGTGATGGTCCCGAGGTATATGGCGTAGGCCACGTAGGAGGCTCCGACCACGGGCGGCGCTGCCGGAAGGTAGGTGGTCTGGTCCAGCCACTCCTCGACGTGAATCGTCGTGGCGGACTCAACGTTGGCCACGACCCCGAACACCGTGCCGCTGCGGATGATCTCCCCGCGCTTGACTCCGTTGACGATGTACGAGGCCGCGCTGTCGGTGACCGCTGTTCCCGAGATCGCCGTGAAGGTGGAGGACTGACGCGGGTTGAGCGCGCGGGCGTACCACTGAGACGGGCTTGTCGTGGCGATGCCGCTGAACGCCGCGCCGGTATCAGTCAGCCCCGTGGACGTGTACGTGACGGTCCCGCCAGAGCCGGTGAATCCTGCCTTGAGCAGGTACCAGCCGCCGTCTATGTCGTTATCGCAGATCTCGATGCGCGAGGCGTGCTCCCCGGTGCTGCCGATGACGATCCCCTGGTACATGTAAGCCATCTTGTTACGGCGGATAGACAGCGACTCGAAGGGAGACCCGGATATGAGGACAGAACTGCCCTTTCCCGTGCCGCCGCCCTCGAAGATGCAGTCCTCCACGACGTAGTTGGCTGCCTGCCCGAACTGGATTGCCGTGGCCGGCTGGTTGATGAACCTGCACCGCCGGATTATGACCCGGCCGACCCGGCTTCCGTACGCGCCGATCCCGAGGGTGGCGATATTGTTGCCGTCCAGGGTCATGTCGGAGATCTCGATCGTGGGGACGTACGTAAGGCCGTAGACCAGCATCGTGCTAGCCGTAGTCGCCTGAAGGGTAGTCGAGTACATCCCCGCGCCCTGGAAACGGAGCCCGTTTACCCCGAGGCGTACCTGGTTGGTTAGCTGGTAAGTTCCGGGCGGCACGTAAACCGGTACGGGCGAGCTGCCCGTATCCGCGTTGACAGCGGCAGTAAGGGCGGCGGTGGAGTCCGTGGTCCCGGTGGGATCTGCCCCGTAATTCAGGGCGTTGATCGGGGCGTAACTGTACGGGTAACCGCCTTGCACCTGAGCCTGGAGGGCGAGCAGGGCGGCGTTGGCCGTGGGGTAGTCGGCCCAGGGCGCGTAGCCGAGGGTAGGGGCCAGGGGAGCCGTAGCCCGGGTAGCGTCCTGGAAGACGATCCCTGTCCCGGTATCGGACCAGCTAGACACACGGCTGAGGTCCACCGCAACCGGGATAGGCGCTGTTGAGAACCTGTTTGACGGCGGGTACGTTGTCGGGTCTCCCACGGCTACCCAGGGCAGTCCTGATGCGACGGTGAAGGCGGCGACGCCTGTGGCCACGGCACTCAGGGAAGAGTAGGCACCTCCGATGCTGAGGAGGTTCCCGGTCAGCAGGTCGCTGGCCACGAAGTTCCACTGCGTCGGGTTCTGCTCAGCGTTGCCTGTCAGCAAGAGAGCCGCGAACCGGGTGAAGCTGACACCCGCGTAGGAAACAGGCACCCCGGCAGCATTCGTAGAAGTCATTGCCGTTTCTCCTCCGGCCCCCGGCGTGAACTTACTTCACCAGCTTAGCCGCCCTGGCCTTAGCCGGGAAGTGCCTGTAACCTGGGGCTGTGAACCGTAAACCTGTCCGGTGCGGCAAGTGGCTACCGCGAGCCAAGGTGAGCTGCCCCCTCCCCGATGGTCACAACGGCAGGTGCCGAACGCAGCAGGCGATGGCGGCGTACTACGTCAGGAATAACACCCGGGTTCGCGGCGTGATTCGCGAAAGACAAGCGTGGCTAGACAAGTACAAGCTAGAACACGGCTGTCTCGCTTGCGGGTACGCAGAAGAACCCATAGCCCTTGATTTCGACCACATTCAGCCAGAGACCAAACGGGCCAGCATCTCCCGGCTTTTGCGCTATGCCGTCTGGGAGGACGTACTGGCGGAGGTGGCTAGCTGCCGGGTACTTTGTGCGTGTTGCCACCGTATAAAGACACAACACGGCTTCGATTACCTCATGGCACGACGAAGGCCCGCCAGTAGCTCTGAAGCTAGTGACGGGCCTTTCGAAGAGATAACAGGATCACCTCCCAGGTTGTAGCGCTAGCATTCACGGCTACCACCTCCTCCCGGTCGGTCTTCCGCTACCCTACATCCTGGACTCCACCCGCCAGGAGCGCTCAACCTGGCGACAGATATGGTCGCGCACACTGTCAGGCTGCGGCCGGGCAACTGCTGCGAACCACAGTGATACCCGGTGCTGGAGGTCCGGATAGCACAACCGGTCCACGAGGGTGGCGTATTCCGCACACTCCCGCTCGGTCAGCTCGATGCTCTCGGCATCTATCACAAAGGCCCGCATGAGGTCAGCTTACCCGAGCTTCGGGGTCAGCTCCAGGTCCCGGTTGTAGAGACTCAGGGGCGTCACGTAGCCGGGCCACCGGCCGTCCAGGAAGACGTGCGCCCTCAGCCGCAGGTAGAACTCGTCGGCCATCTGCGAGCAGATTTGGTGGCCCGAGGTAGCTATCTGGGCCTTGAGCCAGGGTGTCCAGAGGTGGACGCGGTGAGCGAAGATCTCCGCGTAGTCCAGGAAGCTGTACGGAGTGCCCTTCAGGGTCTCACCGATGTGGGCGATCTCGGTGTCGGTGGTGTGCGGGGGCAGCAGCTTGTACAGGCCGTAGCACCAGTGCACGGTCGTATAGTGCAGGGGACGGATCACGGCCCCGCCCGGCTCAGCCTCCAGGATCAGTCCGCCCGGCAGGGTGATGAACGCGTGCTCGAATGCCTTGAATCCGTCGCCGTTGATCCACTGGCCGAACTCGATGAACTTGCCCACGCCGCCCTTGACGGGGACCAGGCCGATGAGCCCTGCGGGGGGCGCGGAAGTAGTCATGCCCCCAGGGTAGACCGGTGACGGGGGTTCGCGCGACCCGATCCTGGCGGCCTGCGGCCGGAGTCCAGGGGACCGCCTGCGGCCTTGTACGTCTTGCCCCGCAAGAGCAGGCTCATGGCTGCCCGGCTGACACCGTACATGACAGCAAGCTCTTGCACGGTCATCTTGAAATCGTGCCGCAGTTCCCGGGCGGCCTTGGCCTCGGCATTGGTCACATGGGAGTTGCCGTTGTCCTGGCCCAGGAGGATGCCGCCGCTGCGGCTCTCTCCCGGGTACCGAATTTCCCGCCTCATGCCGCCTGCGGCTTCCTCCACGCTCCGCGCCAGATGCACCCTGGCCCGTTTGGGTTGTTGAGCGTGTCGTCCACGATCGTCTCCCAGCCGAGTGAGCCGGGATCGGTCTCCCACGAGCCGCCGGCCAGGATGGCACCCGGCTTCATCTCCTGGATGATCAGGGTCTCCAGCTCGCGCTCCAGCCCGGCGTCACGGAACGGCCGGTAGAGCCAGATCAGGTCGAAATCCTTGTAGTGCGGGAAGTCCAGGGCATTCTGGTGAACGGTGAACAGCTTCGCCTCAGCCGCCATCCCGGAATCGATCTCGACACCGCAAACTTCCAGGCCGAAGAGATCCTGGGCTATGTCTAGCTTGGTGCCGGGGCCACTGCCCACGTCCAGGAACTTCGGCGTATGATCCTGGGCCAGGGTCGTAACGACCGGCAGGCACTCCCATATGATCGCGATGAAGTCGGCAGGCTGGTAGGGCATCCAGGGCGTTACCCGGGGGTCGTGGCGGTCGCCGTGCAGAAGGAACCTGTGCTCGGTATCCGCGACGTTGGATACCAGGGCAGCTATGTCCTGTGCGCGTGTGGTCACTTTGAACTCTTCTCACGGTCAGGGACCGGTGGCTTGCCCTTGTCCAGGGACTCCTGGGTGAAGGCATCGAACGGGTGGAAGTCAGGCTTGAACGCGTATCCCGACAAGATCATCGAGATCATGGACGCCTGCTTGCCGGTGATCTTGGTCTTATTGCCGGTCTGGGCGTTCGTCGCTTTCCAGTAGCCGGACTTGAACGGCCCTTCTACGCCGTACTCCAGGGCGATCATCAGGCGTCATCGGTCATGTCGTGACCGCCCTCGTCCTCGTCTACGGTGTCGTCGTCTTCGTGATGACCGAACATCCCGCTGACCTGGTACTTCTTGCCACTCGCACCGGTACCGAAGATTACTTCCTCCGGGATGTAGTCGATGGGCCGGTTACCGCCCCTGATCTCGGGCGCTGGCTTTTCTTGCTCACTCACTGTGAACTCCTTTCACGCCAACCAGGACTGGTTGGACAAGGACCACTCAACAGTACGACGCAGTGATTCGTCAAATGGGACGGGCGGTGACCACCCCATGCTGAGGATCTTGGAGGAGTCCAGGCCGTAGTGAGCGTCATGGCCCTGCCGAGCTGAATGGAAATCCTCCCACTGGTACTTCAGGGGCTTGCCCACGGCTTGCGCGATCATCTGGGCGAGTGTGAAGTTGTCGATCCGGTCGGGCGTGGCGATGTTGTAGCGGTCAGGGCGGTCCGCCTTAGTCGGCCCCGCGAACCTGTACAGGTCTTCCCCGAAATAGGTCGGCCGGTACTTCAACAGGAAGAGGACGGCATCAGCCAGGTTCCTGGCGTGCAGGTAATGCCTCGTGCCAGGTTCTTTGGCGGAGCCGTGGACCTTGACCGTCTTGCCCTTGAGCACCTTATTGATGACCAGCGGCACGTACTTCTCCGGGTCCTGGCGCTCACCGATCATGTTCATGCAGTTGACGATGATGACCGGGACGCCGTACGTGCGCCAGTAGGAAATCGCTATGTCCTCCTGGGCGGCCTTGCTGGCGCTGTACGGGTTACTGGGGAGCATGGGAGCCCACTCGGTATGGCCCTTGAGGTTGTCGGCTTCCACAGGGCCGTATACCTCGTCCGTGGATATCCAGATGACCGCCTTGGGTTTCAGCTTCCGGGCCAGTTCCAGGGTGTTAAGCGCCACGTCCACGTTGTTTCGCACAAACGGCACCGGGTCATCGATCGAGCGGTCCACGTGGCTCTCCGAGGCGTAGCAGACCATGTAGTCGATGTCGCCCATGGCCCGTACCCGCCGGGGCGCGAAGGGCGCAATCAGGTCGTGGGTGATTACCTTGACCCGCTTGTACCAGCAGGGGATACCGTCCAGTATGTGCGTCTGATTCCGGTCTTCGTGGTCTTCGAGAACCTGGGAGATGCGGTCGGTCGTGCCCTTGTGCCGGAAGGAATCCGTGCAGAGTACATCCCAGTTTGTCGTGGCAAGGACGTGTTCGAGGAAGTGATGGCCGGCGAAGCCTCCGCCTCCGGTGAGGAGTACGCGGGTCATTTCCAGACACCACCGTGGTCGTTGTTCTGGCCCTGAGCGTTCCAGCGCTTCTCGAACTCCTGCTTAACCGCCCAGGCCAGGTCTTGCTCTCCCTTGGTCGGGATAGCCTTGTACCCGTCTTCGATGGCGCGGTTGTACGTGCGGTAGAGAATCGTCAGGAGCATGTCCCCCATGACCTCTACGTCGTTGTCGAAATTCCAGCTCACAGTGACTTCTCCCATTCCAGGGCGATCCGCAGCGCGTAAGGGCCTTCCTGCCAGGGGTCCTCGTCCTTCATCTCGTCCACGATCGCGACGAGCCAAGGGAGGCACAACTGCATACGCGGGACAGCTCCCCTGATGTAGTCGTAGCCCTCGCGATTGAGCCGAGGGCCTTCCATGCCTTCACTGAATTCCATCTCAGTCTCCTAACGGTAGACGCTCGGCCACACGTCGATTGTCTCGGCATCCACCCTGGCGAACTTTACCCCTGCTTCTAGCCAGGACTTTACCAGCTCCCAGTCCTCGGTCGCGCTGTCGTAGCCCCAGTCAGCCACTTCCAGGAGTTCACGGCGGTGCACGAGCATGGGAGTTCCCACGTTGCCCTCGACCGGCGGACCCCAGCCGATGACGACCTCTCCACCTGGAGTGCGGCTGACCATCCTGCTGATCGTGAAACCGCAGTCAGGGTTGCCGGCGAGAGACTGTGACATGAGTTCACAGTGCTCGGGCCGCAGGGCGTCGTCATCGTCGCAGTAGCCTATGAAAGCTCCGGCGGCGTGCTCCAGTGCCAGTGACCTGGCCGGGCCTCCCCAGTGCCGGTGCTCAGGGTGCTCAGGCAGCTCGAAGTACCTCACCCAGGGCGTCTCCACGGCAAGGCGCGTACTCAGCTCCACGTCCGGGCCGTCCGACACGATGATGTGCTCGACAGCCGGGTAGGTCTGGGCATCCACGGACGGGATGCAGCGGTCGAACAGGTAGGCGTGCCGCTGCCAGGTGGGCGTGATGATCGTCATCAGCGACGGCTTCGGTGCCTGCTCCTGGTGCGTGGTCGTTCCTAGCATTCCTCACCCCGGGATGAAGAGGTCGGTGTTGAACTTCTGAAGGGACTCGGGCGTGTACGGCGTGCCGCCCAGCTTCTCGATGTCGGCGTTAAGCTGGCCGCCCCGGCTGTACGCGTGCCAGTTAGCGAGGTCAGGCGGGATGAGCGACTGGGAGCCGTTGTAGGTGGAGTCGTTATGCGCCTTGCCGATCGTGAAGTGCATGTGCTCCACGATGACCTCGTGAAGGTACTTCACACCGCACGCCAGTCCCCACGCCATCCAGGCCACGTCCACGTACATGTGCGCGATCTGCGGCGGCCCGACGTAGCCCAGCTTCTCCACGACCTCACGGCGCATGAACATGTGGCAGCTCAGCGAGCCCGGAACGCGCGGATACAAGTCGTTGGTGAATGCAAAGGGTTGCTCCTCCAGGGCCTCCTTGACCGACACGTCCCAGTCCTGGGTGCGCGGGAGGTTGTCATCCCCCAGGCCGGCGGCCACGATCTCGTAGTTCTCCAGCCTGCCCTTGACCAGCTCGTTGTTCCAGCCGGTAACGTAATGCAGGCCGTCGCGGACCTCGTACTCCACGCCGTTCAGGCGCGGGTAGCTGTGCTCATCATCAGTGTCCAGGCCCACGACGAGCTGGGTGTCGAGGCTACAGGTCTGGAGCATGGCGCGGTGCAGGCGCTCGATGTTCCCCGGTCGGCCACGACTCGGCACGACAACCAGCATGTCCCTCACTGGTAGCTCCCTATCTTGGTCAGCCACGGGTAATCCGGGAGCTTCGGGATTGGTTCGGCCCAGGGTTCTTTAGCCCGCTGGAACCCGATATCAGTACGCTCCCGGTAGTAGTATAGTTCTTCATCGATCCACGCTTCGGTCTTGCACTGGCCGGCGTTCCTGACCTGGTTGCCCCATTCGCGTTCAGCCCTCCATCCGCCTGTCCACCGGCCGGTCAGGGCGACTTCGCGCCGCATCGGATTAAACTGAGCGATATCCCGGATCAGTATGTGGTTCAGGTCTTCCCATTTCCCGTGAGCCAGGCGGTGCTCCACCGGCAGTCTCGGCTCGCCATTCCGGGTCCACTTCACCTTGAAGCCCACGTAGTCCGGGAACTGCCCGTCATGCGTAGCCGTATGCGTCCAAACCGCAGCCAGGACCGAGCTGACGAAGTTGCCCGGGCACCAGTCATCATCATCGAAGCTGGACACGTAGTCCGCCGACGAGGAGTTGATGAGAGCCTGGGTCTTGTCCCCGTATGGCGTCTGGAGGTTGTCGTAATAGACGCGGACCCCGACCGTGGGGTGCTTGCTGACCTGCTTGCCCAGGTGCTCCAGTAGTTCGCACAGCATCGCATGCCGGTGAGGGATCGCCGTGATGAGGATGTCCCAGGTGAAGCTCGCCTTCATATCAGGTTCTCCAGGGCTGTTTCTGAAGGCGACGTGGGAACGACAAGAGGCAGGGCGAGCTTGTACGTGTCAGTCGCGTACTTCGCCCCGGAGCGCGGTCCCCTGGTGAACACGAGGACCAGGGTATCCTCCAGGGCCTTCCAGGCGTGGGCTACGCCCGGCTCCTCACAGAACAGCTTGCCCTGCGTGTAGACCTTGGTCTTGACGTTGAGCGGGCTATCGCCCTCGTCCAGGGTACTCACCTGTAGCTTGCCGAAGATGACGTACGTCCACTGGGTGGTGCGGCGGTGAACATGGTTGCCCCTCACGGCCCCCTTGCGGGTGAAGATCTCGGTCACGGAGTCGATCTTCCCGAGGAGATCCTGGATCACCCCGCGCTCATCTTCGAACCTGTCCGGGCTGTTAGCCACTGATTACCTCCACGGTGGGCACCGGTATGATGAACTTCCCCTTGTAGCCCGATGCCCTGAGCTTCGGGATGATCGTATCAGCGATGTGATAGCTCAAGAGTAGGGCGTATTCAGGCTGGTTCTCGATCAGCAGCTTCTCGTCGCGGACCCTGATCTCCGTACCGGGGATGAGCGTGCTGATCTTGTCGCTCTGGGGCACCTCGCACACCATTGTGAGGAAGTCCTTGATGCCCGAGAAGTGGATCAGCGGAGTAGCCCGGGTCGTGGCCCCGATGCCGTAGATCTCCTTGCGTGCCTGCTTAATCCCGGTCAGGAGTGCGAGCAGGTCGGTCTTGGCCTTGATGACGTTGGCCGGGAAGTCCTCGCGGACCTTCTTCGCCGTGACCCTGAACGACCCGCCGTGCGTCGGCACCGACTGTGAACTCACTACACGGAAGCCGTGGTCTTCCAGGATGCGGCTGAGTGATCCTAGGGTGTAGTACCGCAGGTGCTCGTGGTACACGGTGTCGTACTGCGCGCCCTCGGTGATCGAGTAGAAGTCGTGGTTCTCGGTGATGAACTCCCCGTCGTCTGCCAGCAGCTCGTGCACGCCGTCCAGGAAGTCGTCCAGGTCTGGCACGTGGGCGAGGACGTTCGTCGCCGTGACGGTATCTACCGGCCCGTGGGCGGCCTTGATACGCAGGCCCAGGTCGTAGCTGAAGAACTCCTTGTACCTGATGATGTCGGCCGGGGCCTTATCGATCTGGTCGGTGGGCTCTACGGCGATGCGCTTGTACCGGCCCGGGAGCATGTTCAGCAGTGTACCGTCGTTGGCCCCGATGTCCACGACCGTCATCTCTCCGAAGTAGGAGGGCCGCAGGCTCTCGCCCAGCTCACGGAAGTGCTTCACCAGCGCCCGGGTGTTGCCGGTGGAGTAGGGGTGTTCTTTGCGGAAGATGTTCGCCTGGTCCGGGATGTAGCTGAGCTGCACAAGCGAGCAGTCCTCGCACCTGATCAGCTTCAGCGGGAACTTACCCTCACCGCCCTCGGCAAGCGGCTGCACGCCCATGTCCAAAATGGTCTCGAACCAGTTGCGTCCGCAGGAGCCACAGTGCCGGATCTCACCCATCAGAGCTGCCCCTGGTACCACTTGACGGCCTGCTTGATGCCTTCCTCGAAGGGCACGCGCTTGCTGCGGTCCCAGCCCAGGGCCTCGATCTTGGAGATGTCCGGGCAGCGGCGCGGCGGCGACCCCTTGGGGAGCTTGCCCGGCTGGAGGGTGATCATCCGGTTGTAGCAGGACGAGACCCAGTTGGCCACTTCCGCGATCGTCTTCTCGTCCTGGGTACCCAGGTGATAGATGCCGCTGGGAGTTTCCGGCTTGAGCAGGAGCCGCATCTGGGCGGTGAAGTCGTCCACGTAGCAGAACGAGCGTGTCTCCCGGCCGCTGCCCTGGATGGGGAACGGAATCAGGCCCTCGGGATGCTCGGTGACGAGCTTCTTCATGCGGTTCGCGAACTCAGGGATGACATGCTCGTTCCCCATGTCCGGACCGTAGACGTTGTGCGGGCGCGGGATGATAAGGCGATCGAAGTGGCCGGCCTCGAACCAAGCCTGGGCCGCCAGCTCGCAGGCGATCTTCCCGCCGCCGTAGCTGTAGCGCGGGTTGAGCACGTCGGGCACGGAGCAGGGCACCGTCTCAGGCGTAGGCACGGTCGTGGCGACCTGGTAAGCCTCGCTGGAGGACATCATGACCAGTTCGCGAACTCCCAGCTCCTCGCACGCCTCCAGGACGTTGATGATGCCCTTGAGTGCGACGTCGATCACGTCCTTGGGGTGGGAGTAGAACGTCTGGGTTCC
>VFSW01003133.1_pt1 | contig 24783 bp, 19 predicted proteins | sample 5358111 | NCBI WGS metagenome assembly VFSW01 (sample SAMN11554181, study PRJNA540505) | mine drainage metagenome | isolation source: sediment from site ElyBrook_90M | place: USA: Ely Copper Mine, Vershire, VT | collected 2017
GTCGGCCAGAACGATGGCCGGCCGCGTGATCAGCGCACGAGCAATGGCCACCCGCTGCTGTTCGCCGCCGGAAAGTTCCGAAGGACGGTGATGCAGACGGCTTGCGATGTTGAGCATCTCGGCGATATGCCCGAAGTAGTTTTCGTCCAGCGCGTCCGCCCGGGCGGCGATTTCGTAAGCGATTTCGATGTTGCCCCGCGCTGACAGCGTGGGCAACAAATTGAATTTCTGGAAGATGAAACCGATGCGGGCCCGGCGCATGCGCGTACGCTCCACGTCGCCCAGCGTCGAGAAATCGATTCCACCGATGAAGACCTTGCCCGAGCTGGCCCGGGTAAGGCCACCCAGCAGATAGAACAAGGTCGATTTGCCGCTCCCCGACGGTCCGACGATGGAGAGAAACTCCCCGGCCTCGACGGAGAAGGTCGCGTCGCGCAGTGCCGGAACTTCAAGCCTGCCGGATCGGTAGACTTTGCCGAGGTGCTCGGCGCGAATCATCTCACTCACTGTGCGATTGTAAATGGGCCGGCCCGGAACTCCGGCCCACCTTTAGAAAGATGACGGCGACAAGACGTGCCGCGCCGCTCCTGCCGGCGCCTGCACGTCAGGATGCAACGGCATGCTCGAGGGGATCGAAAGCCGCCTCCGCAGCCTCGGGGATCGGCCGAAGGTGCTTTTTGGGGCCGCGCTTGCGGGCGATCATCTGCCGAATCCGTTCCAGCATCTCCACCGGCGACGACGAGCCCTTGGGCAGGAATGCATCCGCTCGATTCGTGTGATCGAACGTCTTGACGCTCCCGCTGATCAGAATCATGGGGATCTCCGGCGCGATTTCCTTCATGCGCCGCACCAGTTCGTTGCCGTCCATGGCCGGCATCACCAGGTCGCTGAGGACGAGGTCGATCCCGCCTCGGCGAAACTGGTCCATCGCTTCTTTTCCTGTCGATGCCGCGACAACACGGTAGCCGCCCCGTGTCTCCAGCAGAAATTTGCGCACAGCGAGGACTTGTTCATTGTCATCGACGCAGAGGATTGTTTTCTTTGGTCTCATTATTTTCCCTGGCGTTCCCGCCTGAAGCGAGAGAGAAGAGGCGATGCTCGGCGGCGAAATGCGCCGTTGTCGTCGTGGTTGAAGGAAGCCGCACCGGGCCCCCGGATGCTTGTGCGCGCGCTCTCGGCTTGTGCCGAAGCGCGCAACGCTGCGTGCCCACCGGGATGCAGGTTACGGAAGAACAGAACGGTCCGGACCAATGGTTTGGTTTGCCGCTCGCGCTGTTTCCGATCCTCCGGAATGATGGCGAGTGGCGATGCCCAGGTGCGGCAGCGTTACTGTTCCAGTTCAGTTTTCAGCGAATGCAATGTCGACGTCCCTTTCGAAACGCCACGTCAGAGTACGGAGCGAGTCGGGGGTGCGCAATAGGGTAAAAAAAGCGAAGAGAAGGATGCATTGCGACCGGCTTTGCACCTCGTTCTGTTATGGCCCGATGAATATTGGCCGCGAGGTGAATTGAGCCTGTGGAAGGGATGTGGAACCCGCAGGGAAAAGACGGACATTTGCAGCAATTGCGGTGCGGCGATTTTCTCGATGATCGCCGAACATCGCACCGAGCCGATTCCGGCCGCGCACTTTCAGTGACGGAAGATCTGCACCATCATCTCCGACTGCACATGATTCAGTTGCCGGATCGTCGCTTCGAGAGTCGGACGATCGTCGACAGAAGCCCCCGTCATCAGTTCCTTCAGACGAAAGGCCGTGTGCCGGATCAGAATCTCCGCGTTCTTCAGCTTCTTCGCGTCGCGCAGCAGACTCATCTGGATTTTGCCCGCGTATCCCTGCGCCGCCTTCAGAGAGGCAGACGCCTGACTCTCGTCGCCGGCCTGGAGTTGCGCCGTGGCGATCTCGGTCATCGAGTGCACCAGCTCCGCATAAATGTAGGGCTGTTCGTTGGGAGACGCCGTTTCAGCTCTTGCTTCCAGATCGGCCAACTGGCGGGCGTCCGGCGGGCGGTCATTCAATCCGTGCGCCCAGGCAAGGGACGCCGAGACCAGCAGAACTGCGAGGACTGCGACGGACCGCATCGCGCACCTCCGGGGTAGTGCGTTCCGAGAACAATAGCGCACATCGCGCCTGCAGCGCTACCCATCAAAGGGTTAAGGCCGGACATAACAGTCAAAGGTAACGGCCGGCGGAACCCGGATAGCCAACGCCGCTGTACCGCGGGACCCAGAACCCTGGTTGAGCACCGTCTATTTGCCGAGAGCGACAAGCCGGTGCTTCGCCTGCCACTCCTGGTCGGGGAATTTGCCCTGGGCGGCGGCGAGGAAGCGATGGTAGTAATCCGCCGCTGCCTGTTTCTGATGAAGATTATCGTACGCCGTTGCCCACAGAAACAACGTCGCCGGACCTTCCGGCGCGTACTTTGATCGCATGGAAAGAGCTTTCAGTTCGTCCTCATACTGGTGCAGCTCCGAGTCGGCAAAGGCAATGCCCGACCAGGCATCGATATCGTCGGCGCGGGCTGCAATGGCCTTCCGAAACGCCACGATCGCATCGGCGTAATGCTGCTGCCGGATCAGTACCTGGCCGTGCGCGTCCAGCAGGTCCGGATCGTTCGGAAGTTTCGTCAGAAGCTGTTGATACAGGGCGTCCGCTTCATCCAGCTTGCCGGCCTGAAGATCGCCATCGGCCAGCATCAGGGCGACCGAGTTGCTGCCAGGTTCCTGCTGGTGCAGCTTTTCGAGCAACGCCAGCGCGTCCGCCTTTTTGCCCTGGGCGTTGAGAATGGTTGCCATCTGGGCGCCCAACGCCGGATCGTTCGGCTCGTGGCGCAGGGCCGCCTCGACGACGGGCTGGGCGTCGGCATAGCGTTTCTCGGCAATCAGCAAATGGGCCAGTGCGGCGCTCGCGTCGGACAAATCCGGCTGGTTGTGGAGTGCCTGGCGGTACTCCTGCTCGGCAATTTCGAGGTCGCCCGCGGCCTCCGCGATCTGGCCCGCGAGCAGCGTGTCCGACGGCGTCTCCGGTGTGATCTTGAGGGCATCCACCAGTGCGTCGCGGGCACCCGTCGGGTCGGACTGCCGCAGCAGCCGCGCCAGCGCGCGGTCCGCCTGCGCCCTGGCCGCCGGGTTGGGAGGATTTGGCTGCAAAGTCACGGCCACCTGAAGCTGGTCGATCGCCGCCTGCTGGTCTTTGGGGTCTCCCTTCGCCGCAAGGATCAGGCCCAGCGCCGAACGCGCCTCAAACTGCTTTGCGTCGGCGGCGACCGCCTTCCGGTACCAGCCCTCCGCAGCATCGGTATGTCCTTGTGCGTCCTCCACAAACCCCCGATCGAACAGAGCCCGCGCGTCGTCTGGATGCGCGGAGAGGTAGATTTCGAGGCGCGCCGTGGCCAGCGTGTAGTTCTTCGCCGCAATGGCGGACTCCACCTCGTCGAGGGGGTTGGTCGGCTGGTCCTGATCGCCTGCGGTGGTTCCCGGCGGCAGGGGAACCGGCTGAGCAAAGGCCACTGCGGAAAGAACCAGCAGCAGGCTGAGGCAAACCGCGCTCAGCCCGTGTCCGACAACGTCAGACATTTGGCACAGCGGGGGACGGGAGACGAACAAAGGGATCGATTTCACTGGAAGACTTCGCTTTCTGCCGCATGCACAGGCTCAGCCACTGCGTGTCCGGCAAGAACGCGGGCCAGCCACTGCCCGGTATGTGAGAGCTCGTTGCGGGTGATATCTTCCGGCGTGCCAACCGCGACAATCTGTCCTCCTGCGCCACCGCCCTCCGGACCGAGGTCGATCACCCAGTCTGCCGACTTGATGATGTCCAGATTGTGCTCAATCACCACCAGCGAGCCTCCGCTGTCGATGAGCTTGCGGAAGGCCATCAGCAGCTTGCCGACATCGTCGAAGTGCAGGCCCGTAGTCGGCTCATCGAGGATGTAGAGAACCCGGCTGCCTCCGCCTTTTTTGCCGTCGGATCCCCGGCTTTCCGAGCGCGTCAACGCAAGATGAGCCGCCAGCTTCACCCGCTGCGCTTCTCCCCCGGATAGCGTGGTGGCCGACTGGCCCAGACGCACGTAACCAAGACCAATCTCTTCCAGAACTGCGAGCTTGTCGACGATCTTCGGATGCCCAACAAAGAAACGCAGAGCCTCGCGAACGGTCATCTGGAGCACTTCATGGATATTCCTGTTCTTGTAATGAATCTCCAGCGTGCTGGCTTTGTAGCGCGAGCCGCCACACTCTTCGCAGGGCAATTCCACATCCGCGAGGAACTGCATCTCGACCGTGACCGTGCCATCGCCCTCGCAGACGTCGCACCGGCCGCCGGGCACGTTGAAGGAAAAATGCCCCGCCGTGTAGCCGCGCCGCTGCGCCTCCGGCTGCGCGGCAAACAGCTCGCGAATCGCGTCGAACGCCTTGATGTACGTGACCGGATTCGACCTCGGCGTCCGGCCGATCGGCGTCTGGTCCACCAGAACAATGTCGTTCAGCCGCTCTACGCCCTTGATGTCCTTATAGACGCCGGTCGGATCGCCGCCTTCAATGCGCCCAAGGCGATGCGCAACTGCTTTGTACAGGACCTCGTGGACCAGCGTCGACTTTCCCGATCCTGAAACGCCCGTGATCGCCACCAGCAGGTTCAGCGGAATGTCGACGTCGATGCCCTTCAGGTTATTCGCCCGAGCGCCCTTCAGCCGCAGCCATTCTTTCGATGGGCCCGGCGTGCGGCGGCGCGCTGGCACCGGAATGGTGAGTTGTCCGCTCAGGTACCGTCCGGTGATGGAAGCCGGATTCGCGGAGACTTCCTGAACCGACCCGGCGGCGAGCACCTTCCCGCCGAACTCGCCCGCCCCCGGCCCCAGATCCAGCAGGTAATCCGCGGCTCGCAAAACGTCCGGGTCGTGCTCGACCACCAAAATCGTATTCCCGAGGTCGCGCAGATCGTCCAGAATGTGGATCAAACGCGAAGTGTCCCGCGGATGCAGCCCGATCGAAGGCTCATCCAGCACATAGAGAGCCCCAACCAGCCGCGACCCGAGCGATGTAGCCAGCTGGATGCGCTGCGACTCGCCCCCGGACAGCGTCGACGCCAGCCGGTCCAGCGTCAGATAGTCCAGTCCGACTGCATCGAGAAATGTCAGACGCTGGCGAATCTCCCCGAGGATGCTGCCCGCAATCTCCTCCTGCATCGGCGTCAGGGTGAGTTTCGAGAAGAACCGGTGCGCCGCATCGATGGTCAGAGCGGCGGCTTCGCAGATATTACGCCCTTCGCCCCCGTCGTTCCCGATTCCTGCCCCAAGTCGCACCGCGCGGGCCTCGGCGCGCAGCCGCTGGCCCCTGCACTCCGGGCAAAGCGCGTAGCCGCGGTATTTGCTCAGCATCACGCGCACGTGCAGCTTGTACTTCTTCCGCTCCAGCAGCGCGAAGAATCCATGCACCCCGGGAAAAGAGCCGTCCCCATCCAGCACCCACGCCTGCTGTTCGGGCAGCAGATCCCACCACGCGATATCCAGCGGAATGCCCTTCTGCCGTGCCGCACGTCGCAGATCCGTCAGATACGACCGGTACTTGGGCCGGTTCCACGGATCGATCGCCCCCTCATCGAGACTCTTCGACTTGTCGGGAATGATCAGATCCAGATCGAAATCGATCGTATTGCCGAATCCCTGGCAGCGCGGGCACGCGCCGTAGGGATTGTTGAATGAGAAGAGGCTCGGCTCCGGCTCGCGATACGGGCGGTGGCAGTTCTTGCACTCGAACGCGCCTGAGAACCGCAGCCGCTGTCGTGGCGCCGTCTCCGGCTCCGAATCCCGAGGCACAACCTCGTACAGAATCTCTCCCGATTCCCGATACCCGATCTCGGCTGCATCCACGATGCGTGCGCGATTGTCCGACGCAACCGCAAGACGGTCGACCAGCACGAAAACCGGCAGCGCAAAGTCAATCTCCAGCAGAGACTCAGGCGTCGAAAACTCGTAGATATTGCCGTTCTGGTACAGCCGATTGAATCCCCGTTTGCGCAGATCCGCCAGCCGCTCCCGCAGCGCGTCCGACAAAGCCCCGGATATCTTCTCGACGGCTTTCGTGGCCGCCTTCCGTGTCCGACGCGCCGGCTTTGCGGTGTCCGTGTCCGACACCGGCTGGGCTGGCGTGGTCGCCGGAGACTGAACCGGGAACAGCGCATACAGGCGAGTTCCCTCCCCCAGCCCCAGAATGTCCGACGCGACATGGGCGACCGTGGCGCGTCGGACCATGCCGCCGCACACCGTGCAATGGACCACCCCGCAGCGCGCCCAAAGAAGCCGCATGTAGTCGTAGATTTCGGTTGCCGTCGCCACCGTCGACCGCGGATTCCGCGTCGAGTTCTTCTGCCGGATGGCGATCGCCGGCGACAATCCATCGATCAGGTCGACGTCGGGCTTCTCGATGCGCTCCAGAAACTGCCGCGCGTAAGCCGAGAGCGATTCCACATACCGTCGCTGCCCCTCCGCATAGATCGTGTCGAAGGCCAGCGACGACTTGCCGGACCCCGAGACGCCGGAGACCACTGTGAGCTTCCCGTTAGGAATCTCGCAGTCGATGTTTTTCAGGTTATGGGTCCGCGCGCCGCGGATGATGATCGCATCGCTCAATGCAGTGGTCCAGGGGCGCGGAGAAAGCCTCCAGGGAAAAGTGCCCCAGTTTGATTATAGGGGTGCCCTGCGCCCAGCGCCCTGGAGCGAGAATAGAGTCCTATGCACTGGACCGGAGCTTTGATTCTCCTGCTGTTTGCCATGATTTGTGCCGGCATCATGCTGGTCTTCCTTTACCTGACCCGCGCCGGCAGGATTCTCCAGGAACGCATCCCGGATCGCCCCCGCCGCCGCCTCTTCCTGGCCGCGGTGGCCTTCTTCATCACCTTCCTCGGTGTCCGCCTGTTAGTCCACGCCATCCGCTCCAACGTCGGGCCCTTCGGATTCGTCATGATGCGCGGCCATCATATTCACCATCTGGTGTGGGGCATCCTCCTGCTGCTGGCCGTCGGCTATGGCGAGTTGGCGGAGGTCGGCACCGGCTCCTCGCCCTCTTCCATCTTTTTTAATCGCCTCATCTCCATCGGTTTCGGCGTGGGCGCCGCGCTGACCCTGGACGAATTCGCCCTCTGGCTCAACCTCAGCGCCGACGCTTACTGGACCCGCTCAGGCCGGGAAAGCATTGATGCCGTCATCCTCTTCGGTGCTCTGCTCGCCATCGGGTCATGGGGTGCGCCCTTGTGGACGAGGCCGACGCACGGCCATCCCGGCAGCCACGCCTGAACGCCTTCTCGTCCTCGCAGAACTTCGGCGGACCCTGACGCAGGGCCCCAATCGCGCCTGTCCCCCCTGTTCCCGCTGCGCAGGAATGCCGATAAGAAGGGATGGAGTAGTGTGCAGCATGGCTCCGGTTGCCCGGTTGACGACTAGCCTGCTGGTCAAAGGCGCTGTCAGAATGGTGGTCATGCATCCCATGGCGGCGGCATGGCTTCTGATCGCGTTTCTGGCCGTATCCGTCGCAGTAATCCTGATCCTGCTGCACCGCACGCGGGCCGGAACCATCCTGCACGAGCGCATCCCCGATCGCCCGCGCCGCCGGCTGTTTCTCGCCGCCCTTGGCTTTGTGCTCACATTTCTCGGCGTGCGACTGCTCGTCCTCCTCATTCTGTTCCACATCGGTCCCTTCGGCTGGGTCGTGCTCGGCGGCCGCCACATCCACCACCTGGTATGGGGCATCGTTCTCCTGCTGCTCTCGGGCTATGCCATGGTCGCGGAGATCGGCACCGCGGGCACGCCCCAATCGCTGTTTCTCGGGCGCCTGATTTCAATCCTGTACGGCATGGGCGCCGCCCTCACCCTCGACGAATACACCATGTGGCTCGACATCAAAGAATCCACCTGGACCTTCTCCGGGCGCGAGAGCATCGACGTGGTGGTGCTCTTCGCCGCGCTGCTGGCACTGGGCGCATGGGGTGCGCCCTTGTGGACGAAACGGCCGCGCAAGCGCAGGAAGCGCAACCGCAATCACGCGCCCGCAGACGCCCACACACATCGGGAAACCAACAGCGCCCGTCAGAATCCGGCCCGCGAATAGTCGGGCTGGCCCACTGCCCGCCTCGATCCACTTCCCGTCCCGCCTGTTCCCTCACTTGATTCCCGGAGTTTTTCCCGGCCAATCCACAGGGGACGTCACGTTATAGTCAATAAGGCGATTCTCACGACCTTGCTCAGGCGTGGCTAAAACCAAAGTAGACAGTGGCGGCGCAACGCTTCTGGAGGAGCCGGCGGACTTTTATCGCCCGCCGGCGAATCAGGACAGCGCAACACGACCGTCGCGTCCGGCTCGCGTGAAAGCCGAACCGGAAGACGACGCAGGAGAGCCGTTCCTGCGCGCCCGTCGCCGTGTCCCCGTGCGGCGCGGTCTGCTTCCTGCCTGGACGCGAAGCCTCTGGGGCAAGCTGGCGCTGGCTGCCGGTCTCCTCGCCGTCATGGGCGCGATCGTGGCGCTGGTGCTCGGCACACGCAGCTTCCTCGATCACGATCCCCGCTTCCGCATCGACTCCTCCGCTTCCATCCAGACCCTCGGCAACAGCCAGCTCACCCGCAACGATCGGCTCTCAGTCTTCGGATCTGACATCGGGCGCAACCTCTGCTTCCTGCCACTGGCCACGCGCCGCGCCGAACTGGAGCAGATTCCCTGGGTCCAGAAGGCGACCGTCATGCGCCTGCTGCCCAACCAGCTGCGGGTAGCCGTCACGGAGCGCAAGCCGGTTGCCTTCGTTCAGGTCCGCGGCCGTGTCGATCTCGTCGATGCCGACGGCGTCATCCTCACCCTTACGCCGCAGCAAATGGAGACCCGCCACTACTCGTTCCCGGTGATCAGCGGGATCAACGCCGCCGATCCCCTCTCCGTACGCGCCGCCCGCATGCAGATCTATCAGAGATTCATCGGTGAGCTGGATGCCAATGGCGAGCACGTTTCCGCACAATTCAGCGAAGTGAATCTCTCCGACCCCGACGACGTGCGTGCGACCGTCACCGCCAATGGATCGGAGTTGCTGCTGCACTTCGGCGAAGAGAATTTCCAGGCGCGCTGGCGCAACTACCAGGCGCACGTTGCCCAGTGGCAACAGCAGTATCCGCATCTCGCGTCTGTCGATCTGCGCTACGACCGCGAAGTGGTTCTGAAGATGGCAGGCGCCCCGGAGGCAAGTGGCAATTCGAAGCCGGACCTCGAAAAGAAGCCAGCCGCGCCGGCGAAGCCCGCACCTGCCGCCGTCAAACCCCATCACGCCGCGGCTGTCGAGCACAAATCCGCGGCTGCGCACAGCACGAAGACGCATAAGCCCCTGGCGGCGAAGCACAAGTCATCCAGCAGGACCCACAGCGCAAAAGACAAGGCGCACGCACGCCGGAGGCCCGCATGAGTCAGCCGGACAACATCATCGCCGTCCTCGATGCGGGCAGTTCGAGGATTCGCGTGCTCGTCGCCGAAATCCACGAAGGAGCGCTGCGCTATCGCGGGCACGGCACGGCGGAGGCCGCCGGCATGCGCAAAGGGATCGTCTCCGATCTCGCGCCTGCCTCGTCCGCCATCGACCGGGCGGCGATTGCAGCGGAGACCTCCGCCCAGACCGTCATCGAACGCTGTGTCGTCGCGGTCGGCGGCCCCCATATTCGCGGCGTCAACAGCCGCGGCGGCATCAGCCTCGGGGCCCGGCTGCGCGAAATCACCAAAGAGGATGTGCGCGCCGCGGTCGATCGCGCTCGCTCCATCGCTCTCCCCGGCGATCGCGAGGTTCTCCACCTGCTGCCTCAGCAATTCATCCTCGACGAACAGCCCGGCATCCACGACCCCGTGGGCATGATCGGCAATCGGCTCGAAGTGAACCTGCACATCTCCACCAGTTCCGCCAGCGCGCAGCAAAGCATCGTCACCTGCGTGAACAAAGCCGGACTCGAGGTCACCGAGACGGTGCTGGAATCTCTGGCCGCGGCTGAGGCTACGCTTTCCGCCGACGAGCGCGAACAGGGCGTATGCCTCATAGACGTCGGCGCATCGACCTCGGAGCTGGTCGTTTTCTTCGAAGGATCCGTGGCCCATACTTCCGTCATCCCCATCGGCGGCGATCACTTCACCAACGATCTGGCCGTCGGGCTGCACGTCACCGCGCCCGAAGCCGAATGGCTAAAGTGCGACTATGGGCACGCCATTGTGACCGCCGTTGGGCAGGAGAATGAAGTGGAAGTCTCCGGCCTGCCCGGCTATCAGCCGCGCATTGTGCGCCAGCGCTTCATTGCCGAAATCCTCGAGCCCCGCGCTCGCGAGCTCTTCCAGATGCTGCGCGACAACCTACGCCAGGGCGGCGTCCTCGAAGCCATGGGCGCCGGCTGCGTACTCACCGGAGGCGGCGCTCGTCTGCTCGGCCTGCTCGAGACCGCCGAGAGCCTGCTCCGCGTCCCCGCACGCCTGGCCTCTCCCGTGCCCCTCTCGCGCATGCCCGCAGAGCTGGCCGGACCGGAATACTCAGTTCTGACAGGAACGATGCTCTACGCCCAGCGCACCAGCGTGATCCGTGCGACGGAAAACCAGGGACTGCGCGCCAAACTGCGTGCCATCTTAGCCGGAAGTGTCTAAAACGAAGGAGTCATCGCCGATGAGAAGCAAATCGATGGGTCAGCCGGAAGAAATCCGTATTCAGTATCACGATGAAGTCCCCCGCGGCGCCAAAATCAAGGTCATCGGCGTAGGCGGAGGCGGCGGCAACGCCGTCAACCGCATGATCGCGGCCAGGATGGAAGGCGTGGAGTTCATCGCCGCCAACACCGATCGCCAGGCGCTCCAGCTTTCCAGCGCCCCGGTCAAACTGCAGCTCGGCGTCAAGCTGACCAGCGGCCTCGGCGCCGGCGCCAACCCCGACATCGGCCGCCAGGCAGCGCTGGAAGACTCCGGCAAGATCCTCGAAGCCCTCGACGGCGCCGACATGGTCTTCGTGACCGCGGGACTCGGCGGCGGCACCGGCACCGGCGCCGCGCCCGTCATCGCCTCCCTCGCCAGCGAGATGGGCGCGCTCACCGTCGCCGTCATCACCCGCCCCTTCGCCTTCGAAGGCAAGCGCCGCATGGCCCAGGCCGAGCGCGGTATGCAGGAACTGCTCGACAGCGTCGACACCATGATCGTCATCCCCAACGAGAAGCTGCTCGCCGTCGCCAAAGACGCCGGCTTCTTCGAGTCGTTCCGTATCGCCGACGACGTCCTGCGCCAGGGCGTGCATGGCATCTCCGACATCATCACCATTCCCGGCATCATCAATCGCGACTTCGCCGACGTGAAGACCACCATGGCCGGCATGGGCTATGCCGTCATGGGCACAGCCGTTCGCAACGGATCGCGGCGCGCGGTCGAAGCAGCCCAGGCAGCGATGGCTTCGCCCCTGCTCGAGGAAGGCGCCATCGACGGAGCCCGCGGCATCCTGATCAACATCACCGGCTCCACTTCGCTGAAGCTTAGCGAAGTCAACGAAGCCTCAACGCTGATCCAGGCCGCGGCTCACGAAGACGCCAATATCATCTTCGGCGCCGTGCTCGACGAGACGATGGGCGAGGACGTCAAGATTACCGTGATCGCGACCGGCTTCCGCCAGGGTTCGGAAGAGCGGCGGGAGCATATGCTGAACTCCGCTCTGCGTGAAGCACCGGCGCCGCGCATCGAGACGCGTCCGGCGATGGCTCGTTTCGCCAGCGAGGAACGGGACGATGAGGACTTTGCTCCGGCAGCCTCTCCGAACCGCCAGGCCCCGGTGCTGATCCCCGTTTCCGCGCGCGAGTTCGTCTCCGCCTTCCGCGTGCACGAGGCCGAGCCGGTCAGCAACGAGACCGCTGCTCCTCAGGAACTCACCTCTGCCGAAGAGGAATCCGACCTGGTCGGCGTCGCCGTTGCCGAACCCTCTGATCACGCAGAAAACGCCGTCATGTCGCATCCTGTCTTTGAAGAAGAACAGGGCGAAAACCTCGACATCCCGGCCTTCTTGCGCAAGGGCACACTCTGAAAATCGAGGCGCACTTTGGCGTGTCCCGGAACGACCACAACTGACGTTCGTCACCGTAATGGGGGATGCATGGCGCGAAAATGTACTGGACAGGCAATTGTTTCCAGTTATATTGAACGAATAGTCCCTGCCACAACCGGGCCCTCAGTATTGTGGGGATTCCCTTCTGCAGCAACTGTGAGGGTGTCTTCAGGGTTTCGAAGACTATGGTGGGTTCTTTGTTCCCGAACGCGGGTTGAAGTTCCGCATCGGGAATGCCGATGGAATGGGTTACGCAGGAACGTACGAAGTAAGGTTTCACCAGACAATCTTCTGCGGCACAATGAGCCAGAGAGTCTGGATTCTTCGAACGAGAGTTCATTTTGATGAAGCGCGTTGTTCTGTGGTTACTGACTGCCCTCGCTGCCCCTGCGCTGCTCTTTGCGGCTTCAACCAGCACTGCGCATCATTCCACTCGCCGCCATGCCCGCGTCCATGAATCGGCTGCGGCGCGCCGCCATCTGGCCACCCTGCAGCACAGCCATCGCGCACCCAAGGCGCATCTCGCCGCGGCCAGCATCACCACCCATCGCACCATCCGCCACCGGCGGCATCGTTATTACGAGCGCTTCACGGCCAGTTCCTTCTCCCACACCGATCAGACTTCAGGCGACATCACGGCGGGCGAGGATCCCGTCGTTCGCCAGGCCGCGATCGATGCCCTCGGCGACATGAACGGGACCGTGGTCGCCATCGACCCGTCCAACGGCCGTATTCTGGCCATGGTGAACCAAAAGCTGGCTCTGTCGAGCGGCGCCGAGCCCTGCTCGACCATTAAGCTCTCGGTGGCCCTTGCCGCCCTCGCAGCGGGCGTCGGCACCAAAGACACCCAGGTGAATCTCGGCGGCTACTTTCACCTGAATCTCACCGAAGCCCTGGCCCACTCCAACAATCTCTATTTCGAGACCCTCGGCCGCCGCCTGGGATTTGATCGCGTCCACCACTACGCCACCGAATTCGGCCTTGGCGAGCTGGCCGGTTACAACATTGCCGGCGAGCAGCCCGGAATCTATCCGGATCAGCCCCTGGCGGAAAAGCTCGGCGGCGTGGGCCGCATGTGCTCCTTCGGCGAGGGCATCTCGATGACCCCCCTCCAGCTCGGAGCTCTGGTCGCTGCCATCGCCAACGGCGGAACCCTTTACTACCTCCAGCATCCAACCACCCCGGCCGAAGCCCTCAGCTTCCAGCCGCGCATCAAGCGGACCCTCGATATCGGCCCGATTCTTCCCGAAATCCAGGACGGCATGGGAGCGGCCGTGCGCTATGGCACCGCCCGTTCGCTGCGCGCCAACTTCAATGAGTTCCCCGTCCTCGGCAAGACCGGCACCTGCTCCAACGATGGCACCCGCTTTGGCTGGTTCGCCTCCTACGCGGACACCCAATACGGGCGCATCGTCGCTGTCTTTTTCCTCGAAGGCGGCCGCCCCACTTTTGGCCCCAAAGCCGCCGAACTGACCGGGGTCTTCTATCGCGACCTCTGGGACTCCAGCTATTTCGCCGCGAAACAGGCTCCCGAGACCCCCGATTCACCCTCCGCCACGTCGGTGGGCGCTCCTCAATAGTCAGGCTCTCTTCCATTCACGCATACGCCTCGCTACGCAGCGGGGCGTTTCTGCTTTTGCCTGATGGATCCCCGCTCCCCTTCCGCCGATCCCACCGCTTCGGATGCAGCAGCCATCGTCAGCCCGCAAAACAGCTCATCGTGCCGCTTGGCGCGCTCGGCATTCAGTTCAGCTCCAATCAGGATCGCAAGGGCAGTGAGATAGACCCAGAGCATCAGGCCGATGATGGCTCCCATACCCCCGTAAAGCCGTGAATAGTGCGCGTAGTGATTCAGATAGAACCCAAGCCCCGCCGACCCGCCAAACCAGAGCGCAATCGCCACCACCGCGCCGGGCAGTGTCGACATAAAGTGCTGCTTTCGGTTCGGTGCAAGGAAGTAGACAAGCTCCAGCGCCACCACGAACGTCACGAAAGCCGTGCCGAGGCGGATCGCCGGCCACATTCTTTCCAGCGATTGGGGGATGGGAACAATCTGGCTCAGAAAATGCGCGAAGTGAGGTCCGGCAATCATGGCCAGCAGCGAAATGGTCAGCAAACCGCCGCTGGTGAAGGCCAGAAAGAGCGACTGAAGCCGGTCGCGCAGCCATGAGCGGGGCCGCGCGACGTCGTACGCGACGTTGAGCGCGGTAATCAGCGCCGTGAACCCGGTCGTGGTGGACCAGATGTAAATCAGAATTCCGAACGACAGCATGCCCCGGTGCGGCCGGAGCAGCCCGCCTATCATCTTCTCCACCAGAGAAAGTGCGTCCGACGGCACCAGCATCGCCATCACGCTGAGCAGTTGCGGCAACAATCCAGGGAGGCGCAGCGTCGCCAGCACAGAGGCCGCCGCGATCAGCAGGGGGACCATCGACAGCATCGACCAGAAGGCCAGACCCGCGGCAACGTCGAAGACCCCGGTGCGGACCAGCTCTTTCGCGACAATGACCACAAGGCTCTGGTTCGCGTACCACCGTCCCTTCGCCTTCGCGCACAGTGCTTTGATGTTCTGGCGCTCACGGGGTCTCTCATCCCCCGGCACACCATGATCCCCCCGCCGCGCAGGATCGTGAGGCTGCGCAGTTTGATTTGAGCCCGAAAACCTTATTTCATGCCCCACGAGGTAGCTCCGGAGTAGCCCGCTACTGGTGCGATGGCGGATTCACCCAGGCGGATGTGCGCGAAATCGGCGATTTGGCTCCGGCTCCGAACGCCGAGGCCTCCGTAGGGCTTTCTGCGATACATGGATGGCTTACCCGAGAGCATCGATCGATGAAGCGCATCGTCTTTCTCTGGGCCCTCTTCGTTCTCTGCGGCGTTGCGGTTTCCGGCGCCTCTGACCCATCGGTCCACACCCAGCAAGTTTCCTTCCCCGGGAACCCAGGCGACGGCGCCGGCTATCGACCCTGCAGACACGCAGAAGTGTTCTCGGCAGTTCCTGGCGGAACATCCTCCACCCGCACTGGCCATGACCGGAGCAGGTGCACGGTCCGTGGTGCAACCCTCAGCGCCGCCCTGTGCCCTCCTTCTTTCTGCGTGCGTAAATGTCTGAAAAATCGTGCATTTTCGCGATCTGGTAACCCACTTCAGTTCCTGTTTCGGTTACCAAAGTCGGGAAAAAACTTCTTGCTTGTGCATCTCCGAACGTGTTAACTATGCAGACAATATCTTGAAATTCCTGCCTTTGCTGTACACAGGGGAAAGTGCGGTCTACAAGGCCACCACATGAAAATTGGAATCATTATCCGGGGATACCGCCTGCAAAAGGGTCTTTCTCAGGGGGACATCGAGAAACGCACCGGTCTGCTTCGCTGTTATTTGTCGAGAGTCGAAAACGGGCATACCGTGCCCTCACTGGACACCCTCGCCAAGATAGCAGGTGCTCTCGAACTCCCGCTTGCTCAACTATTTGCCGAAGATACGCTGGGACGCCAGCTGCAGTCGCAAAAACTCTCTGACGACGAACTCCGTTTCCTGACCCAGATTCGTCGCTACTCCACGAACCTCAACGACAGCGATCGCAAACTGCTCCTGGCCATGGTCAAGAAGTTCGCCACCACTGCGACCCGCTAAGCCCACCTTCCCCTTCGAATCCTGCAAACCACGGCTCCGGACCTGCAACCCGGAGCCTGCGCAGAGTCCTACCCCGCCGCGCCCTGATAGAACCCGCGCAGTCCCCAGGCGATTAACAGCAGGAAGAACACCATCACCCCCACCGCCAGGGCGCGGCGGCGGATAAACGCCTCGCGCGGCGCTCCGATGCGGGGCACCAGCGGGAAACCCAGCGCGATGCCGCTCAAAAACCCGCCCAGATGCGCCATGTTGTCCACCTGCAGGCGCGTATGCGCGATCCACAGCCCTCCATCGATGACGAAATTCAGCAGGGCAAAATACCAGACGCTGCGCCGCAGCTTCTTCAGCTCGATCTGCGGGATCGGCAGCAGCGGCGAGCGCAGCAGCATCAACAGCACGCCTGCCAGCCCAAACACCGCCCCCGACGCCCCCGCGCTGAGCACCCCTCCTGCCTGATCGGGAAACTGTGGATGCACAGCGATGCTGAGCAGATTACCGGCCACTCCCGTGAGCAGATAAGCCGCTACGATCCCAAACTCCCCCAGCAGTGGCTCGCCCAGCAATCCGAGGTTCCACAGGCACCACATGTTGGTGAGGATGTGAATCCAGCCGAAGTGCACGAAAATCGCCGTGATCGGCCGCCACCATTGCCCCCACACCAGCACCGCGCCTCCATTGCACGGCAGCAGCAGGGAGATGTGATCCTCAAAGGTCGGCCCCGCAGCCGACCTGCTCAGAATCAGCGTCAGCAGGAAAACAGCGCAGTTGATCCCGACCAGAGTGTAGGTGGCCGGCGCGGACGCCCAGTGACGCCGCGGCCGAGGCGTTGGCGGCTGATACTGCGGCGGCGGATACCACCCCCGCGGTTCTTCCTGAGACGGCTGAGGTTCGATTCCGGGCGGCAGAATCTCGGGCTGTGAACTAAAGCGTCGACCCTGCTCGGAGTCCATACTGCTACCCTATCGTTCCTGCCCTTCCATGACAAACTCCAGCGCTGCGCCAACCGTGTTGCCGTCAAAACGCCGCACGCCTTAACCGGCACGGACTGCATCGGATCGGGAACGCGTCTGCGCCTCGGTCCTGAGACTGGCGTCTGACTCCCCTCGAATCCAGGCAATCACTGCAAAAGACCCCATCACCAGGACAGAAATGAGCAGGCAGGAGCTGACGATATCGGACAGGAACCACCGCCGGCCTGCAGCATCGACCACCGTACTGGACCAGGACCGCGGTACAGCCGAAGGCACCGCTAACAGAAGATTTCCAGCAGCCACGAGCCCGTACAGCAGAACCGCCAACCGATTCCAGCCCGCCATGCGAACCCGACGCGGTTGCCGTGACAGCCAGACCGCAAAGATCTGGTAGAAGCTCCAGGTCGTGAGAACCCACCCGCAGTAGTTGCTGAACGGCACTCCAAAGTACCCTCCGCCGTCGCGCCACACCCACGCATGATCGATGTTCATCCATACCGGATCCATCGCCAGATCCCATGCAGTCATCACGGCTGCGGCCACGCAGGGCACCACGAATGTACCGGCTGCGGTGCCGGACCGTGCTCCCACAATCACAGTCGCCACCACCCAGGCGGCGTATCCCACGCCCACATACGCAAACGCCAGCAGAACCGGAAGCTGCATGACCTTCGGCCCCATCACCCCGGTGAACACGTAATGTCCGAAGGGGAACCCTGTCCGCAGGCTCAGGCTTTCGAAAAAACTCCCCACCGCCAGACAAAGGACCATGAAGACTGCAATTCCTTTAGCTCCATACACGCGCCAGCCGTGGATGAAAGCGAACAGCGCCGGCGGTACCACGTGCAGTACGACGATCGGCAGGATCGGCATATGCGTCGGGAAAATCTGCAGCACCCGCGCAACTGCGTAGGTCGCCAGCAGCACGACAATCGCTCGGTATCCACCATCCCGTTCCGCCATGCGAGGATTGTAGTAGCGGCGACGGACCGCCCGCGATCTGCCTTTGTTTACAATTTCCTGTTCAACGCCCGCACTCCGGGCCCTCATCCAGGAGCTATTCACTTGAGCGGTGATAAAAAGATTGCCCGCGCTCTGCTGAGCGTGACCGACAAAACCGGCATAGTCGACCTCGCCAAATGCCTCGTGCGTCATGGAGTCGAACTCGTTTCAACCGGAGGCACGGCGCGCGCGCTGCGCGAGGCTCGCCTCGTGGTGCGCGAAGTCGCCGACCTCACCGGGTTCCCGGAGATGCTCGACGGCCGCGTCAAGACGCTGCACCCCAAAGTGCACGGCGGAATCCTCTACCGGCGCAGCAACAGCGAGCATCGCGAGCAGGCCGCGGCCCACCACATCGAGCCCATCGATATGGTCGTCGTCAATCTCTACGCCTTCGAGAAGACCGTCGCCAATCCCGACGCCAGGTTCGAGGACATCATCGAGAACATCGATATCGGCGGCCCGGCCATGGTGCGTTCCGCCGCCAAGAACTTCGAGGACGTCGCCGTCGTCACCTCCGCCGCTGACTACGGTTTTATCGCCGACGAACTGGACCTGAATCGAGGCATGCTGAGCCGTGAAACCCGCTGGCGCCTCGCGCAGCAGGCCTTCGCCACTACCGGAAGCTACGACACCGCCATCGCCAATGCGCTGGAGCGCCTTGAGCCCACCACCCCGGGCTTTCCTTTGCGTACCACCGACGAGTTTCCGCAGCTGCTGCGCATTGCCTATCCGCTCGCACAGTCGCTGCGTTACGGCGAGAACCCCCACCAGCGCGCTGCTCTCTATCGCGACAATTCCGGCGGCGGCATCGCCGCTGCACAACAACTGCAGGGCAAAGAACTCAGCTACAACAACCTCGTCGATCTGGATGCCTGCTGGGACCTCGCCCAGGAATTCGAGGAGCCGGCCTGCGCCATCATCAAGCACACCAACCCCTGTGGCGCAGCCACGGGCTCCAATCTGCTTGAGGCCTACCGCAAGGCACTCGTCTCCGATCCGGTTTCCGCCTTCGGCAGCGTGATTGGTGTCAACCGCGAGATCAACGCCGACACGGCCGAGGAAATGGCGGCCCTGTTCGTGGAGGCCATCGCCGCTCCCGCCTTCACCGAAGATGCGCTGGTGCGCTTCTCCTCCAAGAAGAACCTCCGCCTCATCGTGGTGCGGCCCGCGCCGGCCACCCGCGTGCTGAAACAGATCTCCGGCGGCATGCTGATGCAGGATGCCGACAATCCCAGGTTGTCGGAGACCGATCTCAAAATCGCCACCCGGCGCGCCCCCACAGAGGAAGAGCTGAATGCCATGCTCTTCGCCTGGAAGGTGGTGAAACACGTCAAGTCGAACGCCATCGTCTACGCGCGCGACGGACAAACGGTCGGTATCGGCGCCGGACAGATGAGCCGCGTGGACGCGGCGCGCTTCGGCGCAATGAAAGCGGTGCTGCCTCTCCAGGGCTGCGTTGCTGCTTCCGACGCGTTCTTCCCCTTCCCTGACGGCCTCGAAGTGGTCGCCCAGACAGGCGCCACCGCGGTCATTCAACCCGGCGGCTCCGTCAAGGACAAGGACGTCATCGCAGCCGCCGATCGCCTCGGCCTGGCGATGGTCTTCACCGGCATCCGCCACTTCCGCCACTAACGCGGCTATGCAGAAAAAAAGGGCCAGCCGGAATTCCTCCGGCTGGCCCTCACTTCTTCAGATTGATGATTGCGATTCCGCGCGCTCCAGGACATCGCGGTCATGCATGCACGGCACTGGTACGAGCGTTCAATTTCAACCCAGCTGCTGCACCCCAATCCACTGCCGCGCCTGATGGGAAGCGCCAGGTTCACCCCACAGCGTTCAATTTCAACCAGCTGCTGCACCCCAATCCACTGCCGCGCCTGATGGGAAACGCCAGGTTCACCTCACAGCAAGAAGCAAACTCCCTCGCCATTGGAATATCCACCAATTTCACACGGCGTGGCAGTCGATGGTAATGGTTCACTCAACCACGCCGCTCGCAACAAAAAGACCGGCAGAGATTGCTCCCTGCCGGCCCTCAGTCATTCAGGTTGACGACTACGACTCCGCGCGCTCCAGCTCGCGGATATACTCGACGACCGACTCGCTCCAGCCGTCGATGTGCGTCCACGGGCCATACCCGACGCCGTTCCGGTAGCTGGCCACGTTGACCACGTAGCCGCGCCCCTTCGGCGCGGGAACACGATCGTGCGACTGCTCGTCGGTGATGACGATGATGCGGTCATACCGCTCATCGATCTTCGCCAGCGCCGCGCCCAGCTGCGTGCCGTTGTGCGCCTGGCTCTGGTCGAGCGCGTCGCGCAAGGCAAAACCGCGCCGTGCCGGCACCCGCTGCAGTGCGTCGGAGAAGGTGTACAGGCTCACCTCGTCCGCGATCTCGCGCAACAGCACCGCCAGACCGTACGCAGCGTCCGTGCGCATCATCTCCGAACGGCGAGACAGCGACGCCACCATGCTGCCGGACACGTCCACCAGCAGCACCGTGCGCCCCGTCAGCTTCTCGCGGCCCTGCACCGAGCGGAACATCGCCTGCTCCAGAGCCTCTTCCCACTGCGGCGCGTACCGCGCGCCAGCAAGAAACCGAAACGGCAGAACCCGCTCCGTCTTCATCGCAGCCAGAGCAGCGACCACCAGTTCGTCGCTCACTCCCGCATCCTTCATGTTGCGAAGGTTGCGCAGCAGCGCGAGCGCACCCAGCTTGCGCTCGGCCAGCAGCCGCTCCCAGTGGGCGCGCTTGTCCCCACCGGCGGAGAGTGCCACTTCCCAGGTATCCGGAGTGGCCAGCGCCCCGTCGATCAGCCGCCTCCACAGTGCAGCCTGTTCCGCGTCACGCGGCTTGGCGTGGCACAGGAACAGCACGTCCCGCAGTCGGACAACGCCCGCGCGGTCGTACTTCGCCAGCGCATACTCGTCGAACTTCGGGAACGCGGCCGCCAGGCCCTTCTTCACCTGGCCGGAGAGCGGAGCCCGCCCATCAGCCCAATAAATGGCTACGAACTCGGCCAGTTCGTCCGCGCGCTGGATCACGCGCGCCAGAGTCTCCGCTACAAGCGCCCGATGCGTTGCGTGACGAGCCATCTCGCGAACCAGATACAGCGGCGCGTGCCGCAGCTTCATCGCCCCACGCGCCTCGACGGCCAGAGCCGCGACCTTCGCAGCCTCCACCTTCGGCACCAGCTCGCGAATGCGGCCGGCGATCTCCACTCCGTCTTCGTAGAACTGGCTCTCCCACAACAGGCAGGCCAGTACGCTGCGCCGCAGCGCCTCCTCGTCGGTGAGCCGCTTCGCAGGCGCTCCCTCATGGGTGCGCGGCCGTGCCAGATGCGCCAGCTTCAAAATGTTCAAACGTGCCATTGTTGCCTCCTTACGCTGAAAACATAGCACCGGGGAATATGCGACGACGGCTTTCGTTGTCCTCGACCACTAGACGACATTGAGCTTGCGCTCACGGCAGGATTCGAACCTGCGTCTCCGGCTCTCGAAGCGAAGTATCCGTTGTCTGCGCCACCGGCGCCATTTCTGCTGGTTGTCGCGACTACCGTTGCTGTATACCACGCCGGGGAATATTCGATTACGGGTTGCTACGCGGACTTAGAATCCACGGCAGGACTCGAACCTGCATTGCGACCGTTGATGGATCCGTCCTCTGCGCCACCGGCGTCGTGCTTCGTTGTTAGTCTCCAACTTCGTTGAAATCTGCTTCGTCTTCCATTTCCTTCGTGGCTTCATTGCGCCCGCTTCCCTGCCCGCGGAACCCGACATTCCTGCTCGATCGAATGGCCGGCGTTACATTGATTGCCAGCTTTTTCATCTGCTCCCAGTCCGGCTTCGCCTTGTCGTTCCAGGCCGTGCATTCGCGTACGACGAACGGAACCACGAAGTCCGGGTAGGTGCTGGTCCAGACCACCAGCACCTCGGATTCCCGATATCCGCTCGGGATCTGCGCGTGGCTGCAGGTGCGGCAGCGTGACGCCGTTCCGACCGGTGTTCCTCCTTTGACTTTCATTCTGCCCATCGTCATTTCCAGTCGGCGTCATGCCGAGAGCTGCTGGCCGGGGAATAAGTCGATAACAGACTTTGTCCCGATGCTCTGCCATTGAGCTACGCGAGCTTGCGCCCGTGGCGAGATTCGAACTCGCAACCGTCGGATTAGGCGAAGTAACTGTTATCTGCGCCACCGGCCGAATTTAAACTAAACCACTGAGGGAACCGCCGAAGACAGTGCTTGGTTGTCAAATCGAAGGAACTGTCTTATTCACCACTCAGTGAGTGTGGTTCTTAGCCGCTCGGAGAGTCGTCCTGCACAATCCACTGAGAGAACAAATGAAAACAGTACAGGAATCGATTTACAGTCGATGTAACTGCTCTCTTCACCACTCAGCCAAAATGTGCTGGAATGCACAGGATCGGGAAGCCGGGAGGCTATCGAAACGAAAGATACGACGTTCCGAAGCCGACGCAGACTTCCGTCTGAGGCAGCCATCCAATCGGATTATGCGCTTTCATTCGCATGGAACGTCTCCTGTGCAGTAAGTACTCTGCCATAGTTCGACGCGGAAAAGCAAGCAATGTTGCGACAAATTACAAAGATTTCTACTGAAGTTCTAAGTCCCAAATCCCATCCTCCCTGCCGGCCGCACAGATGCGCATCGACTCTCTGTTGTGATAAACCGAACGCATGCGAGCCGTAGCCGAAAAGTTGCACCTCAGTGAGATCTCTCCCGGGATGGTCCAGTCCGAAATCCGCGCGATGACCGTGGCTTGCGACGTGGCCGGCGGTGTCAACCTCGCCCAGGGTGTCTGCGATACCGAGGTCCCCTCGCCCGTCATTGCGCGTGCCCTCGAAGCCATCACCCAGGGACTGAACATCTACACCCGCATGGACGGCATCGAGAGTCTGCGCCAGTCCATCGCCGCCAAACTCGCTCGCCACAACGGTGTCACCGCCGACCCCGATGCGGAGATCCTCGTCACCTCCGGCGCCACCGCTGGATTCCAGGCCGCCTGCATGGCGCTCTTCGACCCCGGCGACGAGGTCGTCCTCTTCGAGCCCTTCTACGGCTACCACCTGAATACCTTGCGCGCTCTGCGTGTGAACCCGATATCCGTTTCCCTCACCGCACCGGACTGGTCTCTGGACCTCGACGCGCTTCGCAAAACCATCACGCCGCGTACCCGCGGCATCGTCGTCAATTCCCCGTCCAACCCCTGCGGCAAAGTATTCTCGCGCGCTGAACTCGAGGCCATCGCCACGCTGGCGATCGAAAACGACCTCTTCGTCATCACCGACGAAATCTACGAATACTTCCTCTACGATGGCGCGCAGCACATCAGCCTCGCCACGCTGCCGGGCATGGCCGAGCGAACCATCTCCATCTCCGGCTTGTCTAAAACCTTCGCCATTACCGGCTGGCGCATCGGCTATCTGATCGCCGATCGCCGCTGGCTCGGAGCCATCGGCTACTTCCATGATCTGGTCTACGTCTGCGCGCCGGCGCCCTTCCAGCACGGATCGGCCGCTGGCCTGCTGCAGCTACCCGATTCGTTCTATTCCGGCTTGTCCACCGAGTACCAGGCAAAGCGCGACAGGCTCTGCGCCGCGCTCAGCGACGTGGGGCTGCCACCCTCGATCCCGCAGGGCGCCTATTATGTGCTCGCCGATGTTACAAATTTGCCGGGCGCCACGGCGCGGGAAAAGGCCCGCAATCTGCTGCGCAATACCGGAGTCGCCGCGGTAGCCGGAACCGCATTCTTCGCCGGCGGACGCGGAGAAAACCTCATCCGCTTCTGCTTCGCAAAACGCGACGAGGATCTGCAGCGCGCGTGCGATCTGCTGCGAACGCTGTAGCGATCAGGCAGCGGTCGGAACGGTTGCGATATCGACCAGGGGATAGCCCAGCCGCTTCCACTCGTCATAACCGCCGCGCATGGGCCGTACGCGGTGGATGCCCATGGTCCGCAGCCGGAGCGCCATGCGCGCCGCCGTGGCCTCGCTGGGGCAGGTGCAGAAGAGCACAATCTCCTCATCGCGCGGGATCCGGTCGCTCTGCTCCACCAGTTTGTCCGGTGTCAGGCTAAACGCGCCCGGGAGCGTACGCGGATCGGGCAGATAGTCCAGAGGATGGCGCAGGTCCACGATGAATACTCGCTGGCCGGAGTCGATCATGCGCTTCAAATCCTGCGGATCGAGCCGCGCCATGCGCACCGACCGCAGGAAGGCCCGGCGCTGCAGCATGCGCCACACCAAAAATCCGGCAAAGAGCAGCCCGAAGATCAGGCCGAAGAAATGCGCAGTCGTCGAAAGCGCATTGGGATGGTGCTTGAGTATGTCGCCGAAGAAACGGCCCGCCAGGGTCACGGAGAGGATCCAGAGGAGCACGCCGCCCGCATCGAACAGGACAAACTTCCCATAGCCCATCCCGATCTGGCCCGCGATCGGCGCCGCCACCGAGCCGAGCCCCGGTACGAACTTCGCCACCAGCAGTGCCGCAGCCCCGCGTTTGGTGAAATAGCCCTCGGTCTTGCGCACGCAGGCTGTGCTTTCGAGGCTCAGGCGGCACATCATGCGAACCACAGCCGACCCGTAGCGCTTGCCGAAGAGGTACCAGGTCGTGTCGGCCAGTAGACTCGCCGACAGAGCCGCCAGCAGCACGAACGACAACTGCAGCCGATGCGTCGCCGTCAGCGTGCCCGCGGTCAGCAGCAGCGGCGTGCTCGGGATGGGGATGCCGAGTTGCTCCGTGAGAATCCACAGAAAAACAACCCAGTATCCGTACCGGATGAAGAAATCGAGAGCGATCGGCATGGTGGGCCAGCTCCGGGCTGGAGCTTCAGTCTGGAACTCCAGTATAGATGTCGCAAATGATGCAAAGGGCGCGGAGGATTCCCCCGACTTCTCCCCGGCTGGCCCGCCCCGGCAGCCTGAGGGTTCACCCTTTGACCTTTCCGTCCTCCTCCGCGGCTCGCGTGCCCCCGCGCCCTCCACTCCGGCCAATCGCGGGCGTCTGCTGTTTTTTGCGCGCGTCCCCCCGGTCGCGGAGCATCAGGGGCAGGTGGGGGGGCAACACCCGCAACGGCCGCATG
>VFSW01003135.1_pt1 | contig 24776 bp, 28 predicted proteins | sample 5358111 | NCBI WGS metagenome assembly VFSW01 (sample SAMN11554181, study PRJNA540505) | mine drainage metagenome | isolation source: sediment from site ElyBrook_90M | place: USA: Ely Copper Mine, Vershire, VT | collected 2017
GGAGCCGTAGCCGGAGCCGTAGCCGTAGCCGGAGCCGTAGCCGGAGCCGTAGCCGGAGCCGAAGCCGGAGCCGGTGTCCTTAATCCAGCTTGGCTGCTCGCCGTGCAGGATCATCGCGACCATGGGGCTTTCTCCCAGGCCGCAACCGCGGCGTTGGTGCACTCGGCAACGCAGGTGATGTCGCGCAACTCGATATCAGCCGCCGGTCCAATCCTTGAGCCGCTGACCGGGCCTTCCGCCGCGAGTCCAAGAAATCCCTTTTGGCCCGTGGGCCAGTAGATGCAGTTGCGCGCCGCTCGTAGTTTGATCGTCGGCCCGTCTGTGGCAGTTGCATAGCCGAAGAACACACCGCGATGTAACGTCGTGACCAACACCGCGCGTTCGGTCTTTTTACGATTTGGATGATTGACCATTTTACACTTACTCCAATTGCCCCTGAAGCCCGAGGCGCGGCTTGTCACGCTCGCCGTGACCGTTGTGAAAGGCTGCGGCCAACTGACTGCCGCTGATGCTCAAACCGAAATACGGACCTTGCAGACCGAGTTCAGGCGCCTGCCGGTACCAGACCCCGATCAGCCCGCGCCGCCAGAGCGGCTTCGCCGCTTCGCGCTTTCCATCGTCAAGCGAAATGCTCCCGCCGGCTCCGCAATGAACAGCAAGCAGCTTAAGAACTCCGATCTCGGAAGTGCACAGGCGTTTCGGTGAACGCACGGATTCCAGAGTCTCACCTGAACCAAATCTTGCCTGACTCATCTTGGTCCGCCTCCGGTCCAATAGAGCGAGAAGAACAGCCAGGCGGCGAGAACGAGCGCAATGACGAGAATGAAACGCTGATCGATGCTCATGCGCGCGCCTCCCATTCGATGAATTCGGTGTCAGGATGCGGATTGTGTCTTGACTTCGTCATCATTCTACCTTGGGATAGGAAGGCGAGCGGACCACACAGAGGAACTACCCAGGAGGAGGCACCCCATGGATTGCGATCCCCCCAGCTAGACGAAGTCGCGCGGGATAAAGGCGCCGGCCGTGGCGGCTTCGATCGCCGCCGCGAGACGAAGCGAAATTCCCTTCTTGTCGCGCAACACCTCGGACAGGTGCGTTTCCGAGATACGCAATTGTTGCGCGAACTCGCGCTGCGTCATGCGTTCTCGAATCCAGCTGCCGAGACGTTCGCGAGGACTGGTCTTCTGCTTCGCCATAGGCGGATATTTGCACCAGCGAAATTCTAGGTCAATAATGACGGCCTAAGTATTTCCCTGGGGGCTGTGGACCGTGCAGCAGGCGCCCGCCAATGCTTTGCCCATGGCGAAGTCGGCAAAGCAGCGGCTGCGGACACCTGTACCGCCGCGCAACCCGCGCTCGCTGCAGGTAACGGTCCACCGCCGAACCCACAACCATTTTTTTATTCGCCTCTAGCGAAGTTCCGCTTGCGTACCTACTTCGCTTGTGGCAAAGTTTCACGTGCAACATCCCCCCTGGGTAATGGAGACTACCCATCATGGCTAATTCCGAGAAGTTGAATAATACGATTGGTTCACGCGAGAGTTTACCGGGTGAGAGGCCCTCACGGTCAAACGTCGGGGAGGCCTGAGCCATGCCCCGCCCGAAGGAAGGCTATCGCTGCGCCGATGGCGTCAAGGTCAACGGCGCCACCGACCCGATCGGCCGCTATGGCAACAAGGAGCCCTTGATTCCGTGGGCCAGAAAGCAAGGCTTCGAGCAGGCTTTACGCGGCTTGCCCAAGCCGGACCATTTCGACCGCTCCGACCTCGACATCGGCACCGTCGTGCACGACATGGCCGAGCAGCACCTGCGCGGGCAGGACGCCACCACGATCGCCGCCTGCGCCGCGAATAAGCTCAAGGACCCCAGGCACCTCGCAACGGCCTCCCATTCGTTCGAGGCGTTCAAGGCCTGGGCGGCGTCCGTGCAGCTCGAAGTAGTCGCGCTTGAGCCGTCGCTCGTGTCGGAGCGTTATCGCTACGGCGGGACACTGGACATCGTCGCGCGGGTGACCGTCCGCTTGCGCGGCAAGGTGCGCCGCCTGCTCGTCATCATCGACATCAAGCCGTCGCGCTCGGGCAATGTCTATGCCGAGCACCTGCTGCAGCTCGCCGCCTACCGCCAGCTATGGGAGGAAAACGGCGGCCAGAAGATTCAGGGGTTCTTCGTCGTCGTCTGCCCCAAGGATGGCTCGCCGGCCAAGCCGTTCTTCTATGAGCAACTGCGCGAGCAGTTCCGTCTGTTCCTGCTCTATCGCGATGCCTACGACATCGACAAGGCAATCTCAGCACCAGCGGCGCTCGCTGGCGTTCCGATCGCGCCACCGCCCGCCGCAAGGCCACCGAAGCCCAAGCGCGACGTCTTGAACCTCAACGGCCGCGCCCGGCATGCGCGCTTCTTGCAGGAGCGCGCCAAGCTCAATCCGTCGATCTTCACCACCTACGACCTGCGCATCAGCGCCAATTTCCAACCCGCTGCGGGGTCCCATCCCGTAGCCGGTGCTCTGCCGGGCGGACCTACCACCGACCGGACGGCAGGGCCGGGAGCGGCGCGGGCCATCCCTCTGGAACCCCCCGAGGCAAAGCCCGTTGCCGCTCCCAACCAACAGCTTCCGCCCCAAGGTGCCGTCAAGATCCACGGCGCCGACGGGTCAGGCGGCGAGCCGGGGAGCGCCGGGAAGACACTCCCCGGGGATCTCTCGATCCCGGAATTCCTGCGGCGGGCCAACGGCCCCAACCTCAAGTCCGACGGCTGGACGAGCTTCAACGAGGCCAGCAAATGAGCAAGCCCACTCCCAAGACCGACGCACTGCGGGCCATGCGCGAGGCCAATCCCGCCCTCGCCGGCATAGCCAAGACCATCGATCGCATGGACCTCGACGACGACGCCACCGCGCGCGTCGCGGCGCTTCTGGTGCGCGCGCAAGACCGCCTCAGCACCATCTCCGACCCGATGGCCCCGACCCCGGACGAGGTCTTGATCCACGACCTCATGCGCATGCTGATCGCGGCCTTCGACGAGGGGGACGATTATCTCCACGACGATCAGATCGAGCTTCCGGGCTTCCTGACGCGGGAGCCGCGGCCGTGAACCGCATCGAACTCGAGCGCCGGCTGCATCGTCATATCCTCGCGCTCGCGGTCGCCGCGCTGACCTACGGCGCCAGCAAGCGCCAGGGCGACATCGACGCCGCCAAGGAACTACTGCTGGATGAGGTCGAAAGGATTATGCACGAGGAACAAGCCTCCATCGTCACCTCGTTCAGCAAATCGGTGCGCAGGCGATGACCGACCGCCGCCACTTCACGCGCAAGATCAAATCCGCGCGCTACGCCTTCGCGCACGGATGCTGCGAGGCATGCGGCCAACCCGTGCGCCCAGGCCATTTCGACTACCACCACGAGCCGCCCTGGGAGATCGCGTACAAATCGGGGTTCGACGAGTGCCGCCTCCTCTGCGACCTCTGTCACGACCACAAGAGCCAGACCCGGGACATCCCCTGGATCGCCAAGGCCAACCGCCAGCGCGACACGCACCGCGGGGCCATGGAACGATCACAAACGCCACTTCCCTGCGGAAAACATTCACGGCTGAAGAAAACCATCCAAGGGAAAGTGATTCCGCGCGTGTCAGAGCGCGAGAAGGTGCGCGCCTATCTGGCGGAACAAGGCGTGCGGTTCGAGGAGGAGTAGTTTCAGGAGAGAGTACGGGTGCCGTGCGATCACCCCAACACTTCAACGAGGAGCAGAACATGGTTGAAAATCAGCATCAGAAGATCAAAGGTTATCGCGACCTCTCCGAGGACGAAATCGCGCTGATGAACCAGGCGAAGGGAAACGCCGAGAACATTGGCAAGCTTTGCGACGTTCTGAACGATCTCCCAAGCATCGATAAGCGCTGGCTCGCGATCGCCAGAACCGATTTACAGAAGGGCTTCATGGCACTGGTTCGCAGCATCGCGCAACCGACGACGTTCTAGTTAAACCGCCCTGGTGATCACTCGGCACCCGTGCTCTATCCTGAAACTAATTATTCCCATGGCCACGCGAATGACGGGTAGAGTCCTGCCCCGGCGAAGGCCGGGGTCACCGCTCATCCGCGTGGCCGGCGCGGCGGTACTTGTCTCCCTGACACTGGCCGCCGCGCTCTATCTCTACCGAAACAACAACCAAGAAAGGATCGCCCGTGTTCACAAAGCCGATAGGCTATCAAAACTCGCCCCCGATCCGGCCCTATACTTACCAAAGGACATGGTCGCATTCCCTTGTGCGCAAGCGCTCGGTGGTGGTCGGGGGGATGAAGACCAGCATATCCGTCGAGGACCTGTTCTGGTCCGAGTTGCGCCGATCGGCCGCGGCGAAGGGCCGGCGCCTGAACGACCTCCTGGCGGAGATCGAGGCAGCGATGGCGCCCGGACAGATCAATCTCTCCTCGGCGGTGCGGCTTTACGTCCTGGGCGAGCTGCTGCGCGAAAGGAACGCCGTCACCGCAAGCATCGCCGCCATTGAGCCATGTCCGTCCCCGCCTACGTCGACATAGCAAGGCTCTGCCAAGAGCTTTGCATCTGCGAACGCACCGTCGACGCGCATGTGAAGCAGGGCCTCTTGCCGCCCCACTACAAGCTCGGCGGCAAACGCCTCTGGAAATGGTCCGAGGTTGAGCGGTATATTCGCCACGGACCCTCCGAGACAGAAGCCGACAGGATACGCAATGCCACCCGACGCACACTGGCAGCCGAACGACCGTAGGAGGATGAATGACGGAAACCAAAACCAGAACTCGAACATGCGACCAGTGCGGCGCCGATCTCACGCAAACCGATCGCGCGTATGTTTGGCATTATGTGCTGTCTGGTGAATTTACCCCGTCCACGTCATACATTGGATATGATCCGCATCCCACGCCGCCGGAGGACAGTCACCTCTGCGACCATGAGTGCCTGGCACGATTCGTGGCGGCCGCGTTCGGTGGAACGGTTTCCCATGAGATGTTCGACGCTGGCGCTGGCGTTTTGAAAGAAGCCGCCGTCAACCAAGATTTTATCGCCCGCCGAAAATTGGCAATAGCGGTATTCGACGCCATGTGGAAAATGCGTCCCACTAGGTCAGGCGCTCAAGAACGCTCAGAGCTTCCAGGCGACGTAGATGTCACCTCCCCGTAGAATCGCCCCGCACACCTTCGCCTCCGTCATCCGCGCCTATTTGGCCTCCGACAAGTTCGCCCGCCTCGCCCCCTCGACGCGCAAGGGCTACCGATTGCAGCTGGTGCGAGCCCAGTTGCCGGAAACGCTCGGCGCCTATGCGAGCAACGTCATCCGCCCCTCCCTGGTGCAGGCCTTCCTCGACGGTCTCGCCGACCGGCCGGGCGCGCAGGCCGAAGCCCACACCGCCCTCAAATCGCTCGAGCGCTGGGCCGTGGTGCGCGATCTTCTGCCCCATGCCATTACGACCGGCACCGAGGTTTTGCGCACCGACGGCGCGCATGAGCCCTGGAGCGATGCCGAAGTGGCACTCGCCGAGGAACACGCCAAACCCGCGCTCGCCCGCGTGGTCACGCTCACCGCCAACACCGGCCAGCGCGCCTCCGACATCGTCAAGATGCGCGCCTCGGACCTGGAGACCTACCAGGGCGTCGCCGGCATCAACGTCATCCAGCAAAAGACCAAGCTCGACATCTGGATTCCGCTCACCGCCGAGCTCGCTGCGGCCATGGCAACTTGGCAGCGCCGACCCGGATTCCTCTGCCTCAAGGACGACGGCACGCCATGGTCGGCCGGGCTGCTCTCCTGCCACTGGAACCGCGAGCGCGCCGCCAACCCGGCGCTCAAGCCGCTCGAGGAAGCCGGGCGCGTCCTGCATGGCCTGCGCGCCACCGCTTGCGTGCGGCTCAACCGCGCCGGCGCCACCGCCCGGCAGATTGCCGACATGGTAGGCATGTCGGTGCAGACGGTCGAGCGCTATCTGCGCAAGAGCCTGCAGCGGGACAACGCGCTTGCCGCCGTCATCCACCTTGACCTTGCGAACGCCGCAAGAACGCGGCCAAAACGGCCCGAACGAAAATAGCCGCTAAGCTCTTGATTCAACAGCCTGCAAAACTCCGCGTCCGTAGTTGACAGGACGCTATTTCAAGAACTTACGGCAGGCAGGTGGCGCAAAATGCCGCAAAGGTTCCCCTCTAAAATATTCACAAAGACAAATAACAATCGCGCTGCCTAAGGCTGTACCGAAAAAGAGGCCCTTCATAAAAACTTGCATATCGTGGAACTGAATGGCGTCCATCGTTCCCTCGTTCTAAGCGACTCTTGAGCCCAATTCAGCAGAGACCATTGCTCGCCAAACGCCCTCGGCATCTTCATGTTTATCATGGAGCGCAGTCCCGCCCGCCCAGCGCATGGTGTCGGTTGGAACACGCATCGCCTCGATGGCAGCCCGCGCCTCAATCAATCGATTGTGGCGAACATTGTCATGGCCCCACGATTGCTCAAATTCGGCATCACTGTCGCACGTGCTGCGCTCAATTGCGCGAGCGACCCGCTCAAGCATCTCGGTCACGACTTTTCCTCACATTGGTTCTTCGGTTGAACCAGACAGCAGCTTTTTGAAGTATAGCCTATGCAGACGATTGTTCGCATCAACGGAAGTTGCAGCGACTAATTCCCAGCCGGCTTGTCCGGCATTCAACAGAGATTGCGTAAGACTGTTATCATCGCTGGCATCGACCAAACCATTGTAATACTGCCACTGCATTTTGGTTCCTCCGGTTTACGGCTTCGATTGGTCGCCAATCAGCCATCTACGTTCCTCACTTCTATGCCGGGTCGTAGGTCGCAGCGAAGATGTCTGGCTTGCAGGGGTAAATCTCGCCTTTCACGCCCCTGATGATCCAATCTCCTTGATTGGCGTGCATGTCGCCTTCCAGGGTCTTGATCTTCAGCCGTGCCGTTGCTGAGCTTGAGCCCTCGTTGCTCACGACGTCCTGCTCGTAAGCCACCTCCAGCCATTCGGGGAGGTTATTGAAGAACTCACCGCTCCGTGGCTCGTAGCAAACCGCCTCGATCACGACCGGTTTCTTGCGGTACTGCGCCATGGTTCCCTCGTTCTATTGCACCTTGAGCCACATCCCGCATCGGATGGGCTCCGTTGGCTGCCCTCGTACTGAGGAAAACCGATCTTTGCATCCGGGATGAAGCCTTTGCAAATATCGTTCATGGCTTACCTTTCTTTATCGCCTTAGCAATTTGCATTGCCCGGTGCTCCGCCTGATTGGTGTAGCGCCAGGCCCTGCGTTTTAGATGTCTTTCAATCTTCAGTCCACAGGGGCATTCCAGGGCGGTGTTCTGGCGGCCACACGCGCACTTCCAAAACCAGCCCTTGCGTCCGCGCGGCATGGTTCCTCACTTATCGAATTGTTGTCGAGCCCATTCGATGTCCTTGCGTGTCATTGGCCCAGGCTTAATCCGGCCGGGTCCATGATGGTACGACCACCCATAGCGCCAGTTGTTGACATGATACCAGAAATGGCGCCCAATGTTGTTATACCACCAAAGCCGCATAGCTTCCTCCGGTTTATGCTGCCATGATCCAGACTCAATACAGCGTGCGATCTTCCAGCGTCTTGATCTTGGCGAGGTGGACCGCATTGGCCCTGTCAACCAGGACTTCTTCAGCCATGGCGTTCCTCACCTTTGTTCTGCAGTTGAGCCAGACTCAATCTCTCGTAACTCACTAGCCCGCTCATATAGCTCACTCTCGGCACAGTCGAAAACGTCGTCTGCTTTCATGCCGGAGCGTACCGCATCCTTCAGAAGGACAGACAAGGCATTCCGAAATTCGGCCGCAGTCATCGTTCCTCTCACTTGTACCCGCGTTTGATCCAATCGTAGAGAGTCTGATAGCTAATTCCCAGACGCTCGGCGATGCCGCGTCGAGTGTGCTTGCGGCGCTTCACCTTGCGACCGCCGCGCACGACGGTCTTGGTCTCGGCGAGCAGCTTGCGGGCCTGCTTGCGTAGCGGCTCGGTGAACTTGAGCGCAGCGCCGACCTTCTGCCCGCGCGCAATCCGCGCCTGCATCCCGGCGGCCGTGCGCTCGCGGATAAGCTCACGCTCAAACTCGGCGACAGCGGCGAAGATGCCGACGAGAAGGCGGCCCGTCGCCGTAGAGAAATCAAGCGGTTGCGTAAGCGACCGGAACCCAGCCCCGGCATCGGCAATGTCCCGAAGCCGCTCGAAGAGTTGCAGGCTTGTCCGCGCCAGCCGGTCGAGCTTCCACACAACGAGTTCATCGCCCGGCTGCAACTCCTTGATGCAGAGGTCGAGCTGCGGCCGGCGCTTGCTCGCCCCGGATACCGTTTCCTCGTAGATATTGACGCAGCCGGCCTCGGCGAGAGCATCCCGTTGGAGGTCCATATTCTGGTCGTCGGTCGAAATTCGTGCATAACCAACACGTTGCCCTTTGGGGCGTTCCGAGTAAGGACCAATAGCGTTTGCCATTGGATGAACCATACCGGGTCCGAAAATAAATGTCAATAATTGATGGACGCAACTTGACAGTATTTTCTGGACATGCCATATAGAGCCTACCGGCGCCTCGCGGCTCACTCAGGGGCGGATACGAAAAATGACCAATCACCCAAATCGCAGCCGGACTTACTGGCTCTCTTTCCCGCGCAATTTCGCCAACGAGTACGATATCGGCATTGCCACGACAAAAGAGCACGCCGAGCAGTACGAGGCGGAAGGCTACGAGCGCATCGACCGTGACCGCGCCCTGCGCATGCTGTCCGAGCGCCCCGCCTCGCACGAACAGCTCTATGCTGGCGCCACGCTCGACGGCGAGCCCGTGTACAGCCGGCACGAGATCGCCCGCGCGATCCGTACCGGTGGCAACCTGCACGTCTAGATAGAGAGGCCAACTATCTCAAAAATCTTGCGCGTGAAGCGCTAGACAAAAATCTATGAGTGAGGCCCCGGCCATGGCATACCCTCACGAGGACTACGTTCAGCGGCGACTGTATGAGTACGCTGAAGAGGTCGGGCGGCTCCGCATGGTACTGACGATGATGCGGGACAGTCTGCCGAAAGCCTACCGCGAGATGATCGATGCCGCTCTCGCTAAGACTCTGATTCAAACCGAGAAAGCTGAGTGAGGCCCCCAATGCCCGAGCGCATCCAACGCAAGCGAGTGAAGGGCTGGCGCATGCCGCCTAACACGGTGAGCGTGACGCGGCCGGGGCCGTGGGGCAATCCGTTCCGGGTCAACGAGAAGCCCGACAAGCGGACGCTAAAATTGTGGGGATGGAAACTAAAGCCGGGCCATTGGGACGGCGCCTGTCCTAGTTCGGAAGAAGCCGTGAGGCGGTTCCGCGCATGTATCGCCTTCGACGGCGCATCACACTATGCTGCTCAGAAGGAATTGCGCGGGAAGAACCTCGCCTGCTTCTGCGAGATTGGCCAGCCGTGCCACGCTGATGTGCTGCTCAAGCTAGCTAATCAGGCTCAAACCGAAACGGCTGGATGAGCCCCCCCAAAGGGAGAATGACCATGACAACCGGCAACATCACCCTGCGATATGACAGCGTCGACCGTGCATTCCTGCAGCACATCCCAATGGCGCCAGGAGCCTCAACTAAGATCGTCGAGGGCGTGAAGCAGCGGCACGGAATGACCATGGCCGTTTTTACCAACGATGGCGCACTGATAACCGAGGATCGATGGAATAAATGGTCCGAAACGGCAGAAGAATTTGTCTGCCGACTGCTGACTGCAGCATCTGAGCAAACGCACGAACGTCGTCGCCGTTACGGCGCGGCGTAATCAGGGTTTTCCCTGCGGATTGAAATAAGGTGGATCACTGTGTTGTGTCCAGAAACATCCGCGTAATCCAAAACCGGCGACGTTACACTTGCCATACCAACCACCCATAGCTAGTATTGCGCCGATTCTGGGTGCATTTTCGTCTCCGGTCTATTCTGGGTCGGAAGACCGCGCCCCCTTATTGGGGCAGAACCTTGTGCGGCTAACCTACCTCGATGAGGCTGGCACCTCGCAGAGCGAGACCTCGCTTTGCGTTGCGGGGGTCTTGATCCACGGCGATTATCAGTCCGGTTCCGTGGATCAGAAACTCGACGACATCCGGTCAAAGTACATTCCCGAGACCGATCGGCAGCGCGTGGTTTTGCACGCGAGCGATATCTACCACGGCAGCAGGTATTTTGATCGCAGAAAGGCGGAATGGCCGCTGGACAGGCGCTTTGCGCTTCTACTGGAAATCGCACAAATTATATCCTCACTTAGCTTGCCGGTTGTGACTAGTAGCTACGAAAAAATGACGTTCGGCGTGGGGATGGTGCCGGAAATCGGTGTTTTATCTCCGCAGCAGAAGAAACTCATGATTCATGCCGCCGCTGCCAGCGACTGCATCATCTGGGCAGACAGGTGGCTTGCTAAATTTTCGCCGACCGAAAACGCGATGATCGTTGCGGAAGACAATGACTACATAAAAAAAATGCTGAAAGGCGTTGTTCGCGTTCTTCGTAGCCCAACTTTGATGAGACAGCAGGGAATATCCGACGCTATCGCGGTTGAGTTTGGGCTACCGCTCAAGCGTATTATCGACACGCCTCATTTTGCGGCCAAAGAAGACTGTCCGGCACTTCAACTCGCCGACCTATGCGCCTTCATTCTTGGCCGCCTTAGAAAAGGAAAGCCAGTTCCAGCAGACGTGCTTTCAATCATTCTCACGCATGCGCAGTGGATTAGGACTTTTTCGAAACCAGTCGCCTCGAACGGACAACCTTCTTGAAAGCCTTGTCAAAATCCTTCGGGTCGTCCGAAGCCTCGACTTCGCGCGCCATCTCGCGGAAGCGTGCGAAACGTTCGGCGCCGGTAAGCTTCGGCTGAGGTGTGGGTTTTGTGCGCTTCTTTCCGCCCATACGGCGTACCCCGTTAGTGCCGGTTCTTTGAATCACAAACAATTCTGTGAATCCAGCCGACGACGGCAACAGCATACCGAGTGTTTCAAATTCTGACACATTCCTGATGATAAGGCATCGATCTCTGCAGCCAGAGAAAGGAACATTCATGGCAAAATCAGGCAAGGAGACAATCAAACCCCCGACGGAGAAAGAAACGAAAGACGCGAGCAAGGAACTCCGCGGCGGGCATTCGTCTGGCGGGCGGACGATGGCCGACAAATCGGTTGCCGTCCGGCAGGGGGTTGCAAAGCCCAGCAAACGGAAGCCCTAACCCTGGACGGCGTCTTCGTTGAGACGCCCTTCAGAAATGATAGCGCTGGCGGGTATCATCATTCCGCCGGAGGTGTGGCTGTTGTCCTCGTGCCCTACGTCGCCAATGGTCGGGACCAATACCTTGCCGTGTTCATTTTCCGACAAGACAAACCCGACCGTGACGCATTTGTGCGGATAGGGTTGCGGAATATCCTTTAAGTCTACCCACCCATCATTGATGCGGCTCGCATCAACCCATTCGACCAATACCAACGGATATTTGTCCATCGACAGTTGAGCGTTCTTTCGCATTGGCGCGAGGACTTCCGTGCGACTGATTCGCTCTCGTCTAGTCGATTTCAGCGTGCGCCGCTAGTCGCGATCGTCACCGAAGGGCAATTCCAGTTGGTTCGGATCGGGCGCGGGACGGCGGGCATTTCGCCAGCGCCGTTCCGGCTTAGGCCTAGTGCGCTGCCCCTGTGCTACGAGCTGTTTCGTAGGTTAGCCGCTTGCCGCGCGCACCCTGGACGACCAGCTCGGTTCGCTGCAAATCGTCGTAGCCGAGCCTGATGCGGTACGAGTAGCGAAAATCGAACTCGCACAGATACCGCTTCAGATGCGCCGCCGAAACGTGCTGATAGATGCCGAAGATGCCGCGCTTGAGGATCGAGAAATAGCCCTCGACGGTATTGGTATGGATGTAGCCGTGCTTGACGTATTCCTTGGCCGAATGCGTCACGGTTTTGTGCGAGGCAAAATTCCAGCCCATCGCGGTGTAGGCCGACCATTCGTCCGTCATGAACCGGCTGTCGCGATGGACGTGCTTGCCGACGATGGTTCCGAGCGACCGAGCGGTGACATCGGGAATGTGGAAGCTGCGTACGGCGCCGGAGCGTTCAACGAGCGCCATGACGATCTGCTTGGGCGGGATCGGGCCGTAGGCGCGATTCTCGGCCTTGCCGCCAACGTAGGTCTCATCCGCCTCAACCGTCATCCCGGCCCCTCCCAAGGGCGAGAAGAACGGGGAGGGATTTTCGTTCATGGCCTCGCGGATGCGATGTCCGAGGAACCATGCGGTTTTCATGCTGCACCGAAGCATGCGCTGGATTTGCCGGGTCGAGATGCCCTTCTTGCTGGCGCACATCAGGTGAATGATTTGCAGCCAAAGGTGCAGCGGAAGGTGCGAGGCCTCGAAAACGCTGCCCATCCGCACCGTGAACGGCTTCTTGCACCGGTAGCACTTGTAGAGCCCCGGCCGGGTCGTCTTGCCGGCAAGGCGGCCGATCCGCTCGCGCTCGCCGCAGTGGTGGCAGACCGGACCGTTGGGCCAAAGGTTCGCCTCGACGTAGGCGAACGCGGCGGCCTCGTTTTGGAAATGTTCCTCGGACAATACGGAATGGGCCATGGCGAAATCCTCTCTCGCCAGCCACACTAGATTATGGGGGTAGGTATGTCAAGTGTAACATCGCCCCAAAACCTAGAGGAAAGGCCGGGCCTACTGAAGCGCATTGAACGGCGGCGGGGTAAACGGCACGCCGCCGCCGGGGACATAGCCCGCCATCGTCCGTCCCTGCTCGCGCGCCAGCCGCCGATTGGTTCTTTCCCACCAGCCCGGCGAGGCCGCCTCATAAAGGTGGTACCACGCTAGATAATCCAAAGCCCCCTTCGTCCAGATCAGATTGGCATAGGGAACGTGCCGTACCGCGAAGTGCGCGAGATCCGGCCAGATGTCGCTGTAGCGCCCTTTGGGATGCGCCGGCACGTCAGTGTTCCAGGTGTCGTTGCGAAAGCGATTCCAGATCTGCAGGAAACTATCAACATCCCCGGCGAGCGGGCCGCCGATCGTCGCGACCAGACCGCCGCCAAACCTATTGGTCTGACCGAACAGAAAGTCACCGAGAATGCCGGTGCCGCCGCCCTGCGCCGCACCCGCCAACAGCGTCGCCGGGTTGCGCGGATCGCGCGGTGGACGACCGACCGCGAGATCATTGACCAGCATGCGCATGTAGCCGAACACGGTCGACATGGCGAGCAGCACGCCCAGGTTCCAGACCATGTTGGTTTTGTTGAGTGAGGTGAAAATATCCTTGCGCAAGGTCTGATCAAACGCCGCGAGCGGCCACATTTTAAATTGAGTCACCGAGCGCAGAATCTCCCCGCCCACATCGCCGGGCTTGGTGTTGCGCATCAGCATCGCCCGCTCGCGCACGCCGGGGGTGACGATCGATCGGTTGGCGCTGTCGCCGAAATAGGTGATCAGACTGTCCTGTAGATCGCGCAGATAATGGTCGACGATCGGATTGATCACATGCTCGCCGAAAGCCTCCGGCGCGATCACGCCGCGGTCGCGCAGCAGCCGCTCGGCCGCACCCCGGTCGATGCGCATCACATCCGCTGGCGTCAGGTAGGGCAACCCGTTCTCCATGCGCGGGTGGACCGTCCGCAACAGCTCCCAATCGCCTTCGTGGATGCGGTAGCGGCGCAGCATGTTGGCATGGTGCGGCTCCAACTGGCCGAAGGGTTTTGACAGCCCCGCGCCAAGAATATGCGAAAGCCAGTCGCGCACCATCCCCTTGCTCATGTCGAAAATCCAGTGGATGCCCGACCATTTCAGCGTCTGGTTGGCCAGATAGCTCATCACGCCGGGCACCGGATAGTCGTTGGGATCAAATTGCGCGCGGATGTGGCGCATGCCGCTGTCCGCATAGGCGCCGAGTTCAGCAAGCCGGCGCTGGCGTTCCTCCGGGCCCTTGCCTTTGATCCACGCCTGCACCAATTTTGCCATCGTCTCGAGCCGGTTGTTGACGCCGTGCGCGGCCATCTCAGAGGGCACCGTCACCAAGGCCGACACCAAGTGCGTCAGCCCGACACCGCCGAGGAAGCTTGAGACGATGCCCGAGCGGGTGGCGCCGCCGAAGCGGGCAAGGCCGGTGTTGGCTGGAATACTATTCGAGCCGTCGAGCCAGCCCATGGTGTTCTGCAGCGAGGCGACCGACTGCTGAAATTTCTTCACCCCGTCGAGGTCGGAGCGATAGACTTCCTGGATACGCCGCAGGATGGTGTTGAAGTTGCCCTTGGGGTTGGTGCCGAGCATCTGCATCAGCGCCACCTGGCGCGCCGTGCGCTCGATCGTGTCGTGGATGCGCTCGAGCAGAAGATTGCCATGGCCGAAAGCCTGCATGTAGTCGTGCCAGCCGGCCGCATCCTTCCACACGAGGATACGATGCTGACTGACTTTGCGAGCGATGTTCTGCGTGCCCTCGTACGCGGTCGGGATATAGCCGTTGGCATCGCTGGGGAGCCCAAGCCCGCCGTCGGCCGACATGTGTACACCGGACACATAGGCATCGAAGATGCTGCGGCCCATGCGCGTGCGCGCCTGCGCCTCGGTCTCGTGCTTGCCGACCTTCAGATCGCGAAAAGTGAACTCGTGCAGTTTCGGCTCGGTGAATGCCCACCAGGCGGCGAAGGCCTGGTCCGGCGTCTTCGCCTCGCCGGCGGCGCGCCGCATCTTTTCGGCGTCGTGGCGGGTGTGGGTGACATAGTAGAGCGCGTTCTTGATGTCGGCACCGGCGGCGTTGAGCCGCTCGCGCAGATTGGCTAGGCTTGGCTGCAGCACCTCGGCGATCTGCGCCGCCAAACGGTTCTTCGAACTGCCCGGCGCCTCGCCAGCATTGATCGCATAGACCTCCATCGAGACTTCGCGGTCGATGGCGCCGGAGCGCATCACTTCAGTGGCGCCAGGGATACGCCGCAGCGCCTCACCGAGCGCCGAGCCCCAGTTGGCCGCGAGACCTTTCCATAAACCCTGAGTGCCTCCAGCCATGCCTTTCCAGTTACCGTGCAGCAGGCCGCGCAGCGTGTTCGCGGCATTGGCCAGCCCGCCGTTGCTTGCCACCTCGCGCATGATCCCGGCGGTGATGTGCGCATTGAGCAGCGCATCCCGCTGCCTGATCTTTGCGTCCTCCTTGATCTTGCGCGCGAGCTGCGCAGCGGCGGCGACCAGGGGATCTTTCTTGCCGGTGCGGCGCATCTCTTCAGCACGCCGCGCCACCTCCTCGAGGAGATCCGCCGCCCGCTCCGGCGACAGCTTGCCGACCTTGGCAATGCGGTCGAGGCAGTCCTTAAACGAGCGAGAGCGGACGGGCATCGGTTACTTTTCCGCGGCTCCGGCCGAGCCAAGGTCGAAGATCGACTGGTGCGTCGGGCGCATCCGGTTCCACCAGCTGTGCGGATCGTCGACCGTGTCCTGAAAATGATGCGCCATGCGCCCGAACCAGTTTTCCTGCGGCTCATGCGCGGCCTGCAGCTCGGCCATGCGCTGGTGGCCATAGCGCTCAAGATCCTCGCGCGTGAGCCCGTGCTCCTTGGCCCAGCGCAATGACGCCAGCGCCGCGGTGCGCTCGTGCGGATGCAGTCCCGCCGCGGCCTCCTTCAATCCCGCGATCTCGGTGTCGTGCAGGGGATGGATGGCGGTAAAGGCCTCGGCAAAGCTGTTGAGCTCGGGATCGCGCTCGTGTCCGGGGGGGCCCTCGATCAGCTGCTCGCGGCCGTGCAGGGCCAGCCGATCCTCCATCCGCTCGCGTTCGGTCTTGTCGATGATGTCCTGCGGAATGCCGGGCGCCCAGCCGCGCGAACGCATCGCCTCGTCGTTCTGCGCGGAATCGCCGCGCAGCCGCATCGCATGCGATTCGGGGTCGTAATAGGCGCGCGCGCCTGCGGGCGAGACCTCGAGCTGCGGGCCGCCGGCGGAAATCGGCGCCGGGATCGTGCGCGGGCCCTCGCGACCGCCCATACGTTCGGCCATGCGCTCGAGCCCTCCGCGCAGTTGCTCCAGGCCGGCGGCGGGACTGTTCGTGGATCCGGCCGCACTCGCCAGCGGGGAGGCCGCGGCCGGATGCGCCGCGACATTATCCGGATCCCACGTCACGCCACGCGCGAGCTGCTCCGGCGTCGGCACCGGCGGCGGCCGCCCGCGAGCGTCCTCGACGTTTTCCGACGGCCGCATGCCCGAGGTATCGGCCCCATGAGCGAATGTATTGATGAACCGACCGCTCGGAAACTGATCCCAGCTGTCGTCTTTTTCCGCCATCACATCCCTCCTTGCGCCAGGCAGTTCGCCGCCTGGGCATAGGCCTCCAGCATATTGTTGGCCTGGTCAAGGTCGAGATGCGCCGCCTCGAGCTCGGCGACGTCCTCGGGGGAGAGCTCGACCCCCTCGAGCTGGCGCTGATACTGGGCGATCTCGGCATCGAGCTCGTCCATTTTGGGGATCCTGGCCGCTACGGCGGCCGCTGGTGCGTTTTTCCCCTCGGCCGGTGTCACGGGGCCGGTCGCAGGTTTTTCCGCACCAGCGCCCTTCTGTGTGGCTTCCTTTTCGGCCTGCTCGGTAAATACCCGCTCGCCATTGCCCAGGACCGCGGCCCGGTCGGCTTCGGACAGTGCCGTCAGCCGGTCGAGCGCCTGCTTCATGGTCACCGCCTTGCGCGGCGGCGCGAGCCAGCCCCAGATCGGATCGTCGGGGCGGATGATCCAGTTCGGATAGGGCGGGCGCATGCCGAACAGGCGGCGCAGGATCGTGCGCTCGCCGAGGGTCAATCCACCGAGCACATAGTCGTACCAGGCGGGATGGGCCTGGCTGCGGCCGGCGGGCTCGGCCGCAGGCGGCGGCTCCATCCCCTTGAGCCATGGCTTGGGCGCGGGCGGCGTGCGCTCCTCGCCGCGCGGCACTTCCTTGAGGCCGGTGAGCTCGCGCAGCTCCTGCAGCTTGGCGTCGCGTACGGTCCATGCGGACACGTCGCGCTTCATCAGCGGCTCGGTCACCAACATGATCGCTTCGAGATAACTATGCATGTTGGGTTTCAGGCCGAGCAGCTTGCGCACGACATTGACCAGCGCATTCCACATCGTCGCCTTTTTCCAACCGGCAATATCGAGCCGGTCAGCGAGCGCCTTGGACGGCTGCAGCCGGCCGAGGATGCGCTCGATGTCGGGATTGTTCCACGCCTCGGTAACGAGCTCGAATGGGTTGGTGAACGCATACTCCTCGCCGAAGGTCTTCTTGTTCCTGATCGCCTCGGCTTGTCCGGGGTAGCGCTCAAGCGCCGAATCCGCCGCACTCGTCATCGGCGAACGCTCGCCGAGTTCGGCCAGCGTGCGGTCGCCATAGCGCGCTTGCAACTCGTTGATGATCGCCTGCAGGTGACCGCGCGCGACCGGATCGGACCACAGCGCGCGCGAGGTCGCCGCATGACCCGACTCGTGCATCCCCAGCCAGCGCACCAGCATTCCGGGCATGTTGAGCGACCGCTCGGGCAGCACGATGTGGTGGCTGACGGGCGAATAGTAGCCCTTGACGCCGGATTCGTTGTTGAACTTGGTGTAGAAGTCGGCGTCCTTCAGCACATGGATCGGAACGTCGCCAGCCCGCTTGACGACCTCGGCGCGGAAAAACTTATCCATCTCCGTCCCGACGCCCTTGATCACCAGCTTCGGCAGCTTCGGCAACACATCCTTGATGGTGGCGCTGTAGAGTGATTTTGCGCTTGCCTGCGTATAGGTCTTGATGCCGAAGGGGGTCTCCTGCAGGCCGATGAGATCGACCTTCTGCGAGGGCATTTTCTGCCACTCGCGCTTGAACTCTTGGAACGATCCCTCGGTCGGGGCGAGATCACGTTCCTTGTACGCCCGCGGTGCCGTCACGTTGCGCGGCAGTTTGGTCTCGCGGCTTGGCGGATTGACCTGGTTCGACCACCACCAGTCAAGCTCGCGCTTGAGCTCGGGGCGGATGTCCTCGAATACGAACGGATGCAGGTTGGCGAGCGGCACGCCGATGTAGGGGCCCGGCGTGCGGCCGTCACCAATGTCGAGGTTAGCGGTGCGGGCTGATGGATACTCGCGCTTGAGCTCGGTGAGAATGCCGCGCAGCGTGTCGAGGCCGCGGTCGACGGTCGCCGCCGGGTTGAACGAAACATTGTGGATGATCAGGTGGCGACCCTGCTCGAGGCTCGCGGCGACGGAGCCGATCCGGTTGCCGGCGGCGTCATCGATCGTATAGGCAGAAATCTTGCCTGAGAGGCCGGGCGGCGCGGCGAACTCGTGCTCGGTCCTACCGAGCGTGAACGCGCCCTGCTCGTGCGGCGGCGCCTCGCGTGAACGGCGGAAGAACTCGAGCTGTTCGAGCCCCTTCAGCGAGGGGGCGGAACGTCCGAGCTCGTCATGGCCGAGGTCGAGGGCGAGCTTTCCGAGCCCGGTAAGGAAGGCGTCGTGGGCTCCTCCTTGGGCATCTCCTCCAGCAGCTTGTCCATTTCCGTGTGCATCGCCCCATAATGCTCGCGGAGCGAGGCGATCTCGGACCTGCTCAGTCGAGTTGAACCTTGCGAGGTATTTTGCCTCGCCCTCGGTGAGGGCATCGAATCCGTAGCCATGGTTTTGCTCCCACCAGGGTTCCAGCCGCGGCAGCTTTTCCCGCAAGCCCGCGAGCGTCTTCTTCTGTGGTGCCAGAATGTGGCTATTTTCCGCACCGGTCAGTACCGTGGCACCGATCACCTTGCCGCCGCCCTGCTCGATATGCGAGCGCAATTCCGCAATGGTGCCACCCATGGTGGCATTGTCGTCGACGATCAGGTAGCTGCGCCCGGGCTCGACCGGGCCGTCGAACTGCGCCCGGTTGAGCATGCGGTCGGCGGCGCTCGCCCCGGTGCGACCGGGCCGGTTGGCGGCGACGATCTCGCGGTCGACCGGCAGGTTCAGCCGCTTGCCGAGCACCTTGGCATAGGCCACCGGGATGGCGTTGTGGCCGGTCAGTTCGATCCCATGCACCGGCACCAGCGTCGGCTCGCTCTTGCCGATCAGGCTCTTGAGCCTGTCGATGCCGCGCGGGTCGAGCACGTCGCGCACCAGCTCCAGCGCCGAGTGGAAATTGCCGTGCTTGGCCGCCTTGTACTCGGGATGGCTCTGCACCCGCACCGATGAATCATGCGCCTGCTGGATCACCACCCTGGGGAACTTCTCCGGGAACGGCAGCCGGCGCATCGGCACGCGCAGCGCATGCGCCTCCTCGGCCGAGGTCGCCCAGAGACGGGAGACGGTGTTGGGAGCGTGCGCGAACAGGGGGAAGCCCTGCTCCAGGGCGGTGCCGCGCAATGGGCGGGTGATGTCCACATAATGCACACCATCCAAGGTCTGCCGCGTACCGGACGGCGTGCGGCGGATGTTGAGCTGCTGGACCTTCGCTCCAAACTTCTTGACGATCTTATTCACTGCCGCTGGCAGGATCTCGTCATAGAAGCCGCGCATGCCCTCGCCGCCGACCTTGAGGTCAAGGCCCCGATATTCAGCCGAGTATTTTGGCGTCATCTCCAAAACGTCGGTTTGGCCGCGTAGCGATTCCGGCAGCGACTTCTGATAGGCGAGCGCCTCTTCCTTCGTGGCAAAGCGCGGCGACCAATTGCCCGAAACTCTATTCTTCACACCCCATCGGTTGTTCTGCGCGGCGTCGATGTCCTGGCGAATCTTATCGGCCATCTCCTTGCCGACGTGATCGGCGAGCTTATCCTCTGGGATGCTGTCGGCAATACGGGTGCGTTCGTTGCGCCCCTTCAGGGTCGCATCCAAAGTGTATTGATTGCCGCCACCAGTAGACCGCACGACGCGCAAATCATTGATGTGCTTTGAGAGATCATACCTCTCCGCCTGCACCTCTCCAGGAGTCCAGGCGACCTTGTCGTACCCGTTCTCCGCCGCATAGCGGAGCATACGCTTCATGGCGAGTTCAGGCCAGGTGGTCTTGAAGGGGGCGTCGGGGACAGCGCTGTGAGGTGATGTAATTGTCCGCGTCGCGGGCTCGACGGTCGCTTCACGCCCGGCCTCTCTAACGCGCGGAGCCCATGCTTCAGCTTCTGCCTTTGTGTCGAACTCATACGGAACAATCGAGCCGTCTGGATTCTTCTGTGCGACGCGCCATCGGCCCGTAGGCTCTTCACGCGGCGGCTGCTGATAACCGCTCTTCTTTCCCTTCTGGTGCCAGTCGCTCTGCACTTCCTCAATGAACAGCGTCTTCTTGCCGTCAATGGTTCGGTCATTGAAACGGACATGAGCGAGGACATTGGGCTCGTCCCAATGGGAGGATTTGAAGGTGCCACCAGTATCGCCGTATGCGTTGATTTGCTTATCAATGTAGGCTTGCTCTTGCTGCGTCATTGGCATTTCGCCTAGCGGCTTGTCTCCGTATTTCGCCCGCATGGCGTCCGTGAACTTTATATATTGATCATTCGGGGTCGGCAGCGTCAGCAGCAGCTCGCGGTAGTTCTCGCCGCCGGAAAGCTGCCAGTTTGGATCAGCATGCCGCACGGTTGATGCCGTCCTCGGCATATTCTCGCGAACTTCATGCTCAATCGCCGCATAATCGATGCCGGCCTCTCCATGATGTTGCCAAGCATCTTCCAGTAGCCTGTAAAGTTCTTTCTGTTCCCGCTCCTCCGCCTCATATTCTCCCTCGCGTTGCGCCCGCGAGCGGCTTTCAAAGGTGTTTCGAGAACGCTCGCCGGCAACGGTATAATGCCATCTCGTTTCGTCGTGATCGGCCTGCTCAGTCTCGACCGTGAAGCGATGGCCTTCCTCGCGCATAACCTCGCGCGCCCATTCCTCTTCGCGCCTGCTCACCTCCTCGTGGACTTGCTCCCGGAAACGATCTTCATCGCGCGGGCTAAGATCGCCTTTCTTGACCTCCTTCACCTCAATTCCATTCGCCCGCACATAGTCTTGCAGGGCTTGCTTGGTTATCGCCCCCTTCTGCTCCTTCAGCCAGTCTTCCACTCCCAGCCATTGCAATTCCTCCGCCTTCACGCCCCTGGCATTCTTGAGCATACCGAGCCATTGGTCGGGGGAAGCCTTGGCCTGGCTGACATTCTCGATTGCCTTGGCAACGGCGGAATAGAACGGCGGCGCCGGCGGCGGCCGTTGCATCTCCGCATTCAGCTGCTTGAGCCCGCGCAGCATCGGCGCCAGCGCATCCGATTGCTTCGGCAGCAGCCCCATGCGGCCGGCGATCTCCTCCGGCAGCTGGGCGCCGACCTTGCGGCCGAGCGCCAGGCCTAACTCCTCCGCGGCCGAGGGCGGGGTGGCCAGAAGCTTGCGCTGCGCCGCCAGATCGACCGTCTTTCGTTCGACCCCGGCGATTGACTCGGCGTCCGGGAAATGCCCGCGCAGCTCGCGCATCAGCGCCTTGTTGAACGAAGGCAGCATCATCGCCGAGAGGAAGCGCGAGGCGTCGGGCTCAAGTTTCAGATCGGCAATCTTTGGATGTTTTGGGTCGCTCTTGTCGATGCCGATCTCGCCGTAATATTCCTTGTAGTCCGCGCGCTTGAGCTCGGTGCTCAAGGTCTCGGTCTTGATCAGATCGTGCGGCACGACGATGTCGAATACCGCGAGCTTGTCGCTCGACATCAGCGGTTTGGGGTTGAGCACGAGCCGCGTCGGCAGCTCGGGCGCCGCCATCTCCTTGGCCTTGATCGAGTCGGCAAAGCGCGCATACCAGTCCTTGCCGGGCTCTTTCAGCTCGGGCTTGACCGGAAAGCCGGCGATCGTGTCGGCGTCGGAGAAATGCCGGCTCAGCGCCTTGGCGATCGAGCGCATCAGCTGCGGCTGCTGGGCGCTCGCCAGCAGCTGAATTGCCGTCGGATGCATGATGTCGATTCCGGTCACATCGACATTCTTGGCATCGCGGTCCGCGACCGTGAACGAGCCGATCTGGGTGCCCTCCTCCGGGCGCGGTTCGAGCAGCGGACTCTTGCCGAGATCCCCGCGTAGCGGCGCCGCGCGGCCGCGGTAGCGGCTCGCCACCTCGAAATCGCGCAGCTCCTCCCAGTCCTCTTTCTCGTTTCCGGTCAGCACCTCGCCGCGGCGCTGTTTCTCCTCAAGCTCGCGGTAGAGTTTTTGCCCGTATTCGTTGAGCCGCGTACCGTGCGGCCCTTCGCCGGTGACGCCGTGCAGCCGCTTGTTGAGGCTGAAGCCGAGCGTCGGGTTGACGACGTAGAGCCCGAAAATGTTCTTGCCGACGCCGGCGCCGCTCACCGGCAATGGCTTGACGATCAGCTGATAAGGCAGCCCGCCGATTTTTCCCGGATCGAACGGATGGCCGGCCTGCTCGAGGATTTCCCTCGGCGTCGCCAGCATGCGGCCGATGACGCCACGCAAGGCGTCGCTGAGGCCCGCCGAGCGGTCCATCTGATCGGGCGCGATCGCCAGGCCCTTGACCGACGCGCGCAGCCTGCCACTCGGCAGACTGTCCTCCCCGAGATACTGCCGCACGGCGCCGGCGAAGCGCGCATAGTCCGCATCCGTGATCTCGGCTGAATCTTTTTTGCCAAGCCACGCCAGCAGCGACTGGCGATCGTCCTTCATCAGCTCGAAGGGCGCCAGCTCGTGCCCGAGCTGTCCCGGCATCTAGTGCACGAGCTGGCCTTCCGGCCGCACCTCCTGCGCACCGTAGAGGAGGAGATCGTCCATCCATTGCCGGCTCGCCGCGGCGATGCCCGGCTTGATCGCATCGGCGCGAAACAGCTGGCTGATGGGTTTGCCGGTCAGCGCCGCGAGCGCATCGTAGTGCGCGCGCTGCATCGCCGCGACATTAAGCGCCTCGCCCTCACCTGCCCCCGCCGTCTGCAGCCGCTTGAATATGTCCTGAAACAATTGATCCGGAACGACCGGCTCGGGAACCGCAAGGCCGATCGACCGCTTCATGCGGCCGAAAAATTCCGTCGAGCGGGTCAGCCACTCGATCGCCGCCTCATGCGTCATCGGCGTGATGCGCCCGAGCGTGCGCGGGTCGGCCACCTTGCTGTAGGCCTCGATCGCCGCCGCGCGCGTCGGATAGCCGAGCATCAGCTGATGCGCCTCGAACTGTTTGTTGGCCACCTTGCGCACGTCGATGACGAAGACCGCCTTGGCGTTGGGATCGGGCCCGATGGCGGCGCGGATCGGCTTCCAGTCGGCGCCCTTGGTTCCCGGTACAAAGCCCAGATGATCCAGCGTCCGCGTCGGATTGCCGGCGGCATCGAGCCCCATCTGCGTCCCGCGCGGCATGTGCACGACGATTGGGATGTCCTGAAATCGGGTCTTGCCGGTCTGCGCGATCTCGGCGTCGATCGCGGCCGCGGAAGGCTGCGGCTCGTTGCGGCGGGAAACGATGTCGCGCAAAACCTCGGCCGCGGAATGCGGCGCCTCGCGCCAGCCAATCCCCTCCCGGGCAAAATGCTCTACCGCCGTGCCGCCTTCGCGCACGGCCTTCTGCTCGTAGCGGGCGACCTGATTGCCGGCGAGCCGCTCGGCCGCCTCGGGCTCGTGGCCCTCCTCGAGCAGACGCCCCTCGATGTCGCGGTGCAGCGCGCCTTCGTGCTCCTGCGCGCGCCGGGTCAACAGCTCCGCCTGCGCCCGGGGGTAGGGTTTCTTGTAGAGCGTTAGCGGCGGATTCTTTGGGTTCTCATGCTCGATCTTGGCGAGCCAGCCATTCCACATATCCGAATACTTGCGCCAGAAGCGCGCCGGGTCCTTGCCGTGCGCCCGCGCGAGATCCTCGACTGCGGCCTTCTCTGCCGCTTCGCCGACGTGCTTGTGCGCCGGGTCGTAGGACATCCCGTCGACCGTCATCACCTCGTGCTCGGGGAGCTCGTGATAGCGCGCCACGAATTCACGCGGATTGAACACGACCCCCTCGATCTCGGCCTGCTCCGGCACATGCCGGTCGACATGCACGTGGCTCGGGGCGTGCTCGTCGGCGCCGGCGCCGAAGGGCACGTCATGCTCGGCGTCGATCTTGAGATTCTGCATGGCCTCGACCATGCGCGGTCGCGCGTAGAGCTCCTGCAGCGCCGGCACCTTGAACGGCTTGCCCTCCGGGCGCAGCTGGCCGGCGAGCCATTGCATGCCCTCCTCGCGGGCCGCACCCGCCGCTGGCGCTGCTGCACCAGCGGCGGGCTCCACCGCAGGAGCCTTCTGCGCGGACGGCTCCTGAAGCTCGGGCTCGAGCGGCTTGTTGGCGAGCTCGGCCTTGGGACGCCCGTAGACCGCCTCCATCGTGGCGGCGAGGTCGTTTTGCGGAATCCCGTGCGCATAGCCGGCGGCGTAGAGCTCGCTCTGACGCCGCGCGTATTCGGCCGGCGAGATGTTTTTGTCGAACAGCGCCGCGACGTCGACCGGACGCCCGTCCAGCGTCTGCGCAATGGCAATCTGCGCCGCCACCCGGCGCGTCACCGGGTCGGCGTTGTCGACGGCCGCCACATGGGCAGGCGAGCTCGCCCAGCCGGGTCCAACTTGCTTGCCTCCCAAGGCAGCCCTGGCCTCGCGGAACCCGCCGGTGAGGCCCGCATGCATCGCAGCACCCCCTCCGGCGAAGAACGCGAAGTTGAGCATCGCCTCGCGCAAGCCGTAGTCGGCCCGCTCGTCTTGCGCCAGGCCATACTGTACCGGGATGGTGGCGGCGCCCGCGGAGGCCCCGGAGGTACCGCCCGCGCCGAAGCGCGCCACCGTCCGCGCGCCGATGCCGGGTATG
>VFSW01003136.1_pt1 | contig 24776 bp, 17 predicted proteins | sample 5358111 | NCBI WGS metagenome assembly VFSW01 (sample SAMN11554181, study PRJNA540505) | mine drainage metagenome | isolation source: sediment from site ElyBrook_90M | place: USA: Ely Copper Mine, Vershire, VT | collected 2017
CCGGCTTACAGCGCACATTTCTCGGCAATCACGGCTTCGCATCCGCAGGCGGGATATCAGGCTTGGGGCGGGCCTCCACGGAGCGGGGAGCTCGACGGCAGCGTCGTTCCCTGCGCGACTGGCGGGTCGTTGCCCTTTCTGCATGAGGATTGCATGCGGGTGCTGCGGACGATCCGGGAACGTTACCCGAAGGCTTGGGGCAAGTATGGATTTGTCGATGCATTCAATCCGCTGAAGGGGTGGTACAACGCGGATGTAATCGGTATCGATGTCGGAATCACGATGGTGATGGCGGAAAATGCGCGGTCGCAGTTCGTTTGGAACACGTTCATGAAAAACAAGGAAGCGCAGCGTGGGATGGAGAGGTCTGGGTTTAAGGCTGCGTGAGCTACAGCGGGCGGCTGATCCCCCTTGGTGTGGTCTTTTGGAATCATAGACTTAGGATTGATTTACGCCAAGTCTTTGAGGAGTAAGGACTTACCTGTAAAGTATTTTTCTGTCAATGACTTAGAGCGGTTACGTTTGCGGCGGACGTTTTTCGAGCGCGTCATTTCCCCAGCGGCAGGAAGTCCGCTATTGATTCCGCGGCGGTTACGGCACGAGTGGAGCTCCTTCACCCAGCAAGCTAGAACCGGACTTGCCGGGAACCCCGGTGATACGCTTTCCAGAACCGGCGCGACCTGTTAAATGACTTAGAGCGATTGCCGATTGCGGTGTCCCCTCCTGCGGTGCTTCCAAAACGCGTGCCCCCTCCCATCCGTTAAGAGGGAGCGTTAGCAAGCAGAAAAACGGCGCACTCGGAATCCGAGTGCGCCCTTGGTGAAAGTTAAGGATTCGGCCTAGAAGTTGAAGCGCGCCCCCAGCGTGAATACACGAGCAGCAAGTGCACCCGAAATCGTGCCGAAGTTTGAGCTGCCAATGTTGTTCGAGATGTTATTCGGGTTGAAGTTCATGTTGTTGAACACGTTATAGGCATCGATCCGGAATTCCAGCTTGGCGTTTTCGCCGAGTACCGGCATTTTCGGAAGGCCAAAACCCTTAGCCAAGGTCAAGTCCAAGTCCCTATATCCTGGCATGGTGAGCGAATTGCGACCGACGCCGGGGGACTGGGGAAGCGCGGTTCCGTAGCAGGAGTTGCAGTTGTAGGCAGTGTATGTTGGCGTCGAGAAATACGCTCCAGCTGCGAGTGGATTCGTTCCAGCCAGCGGATAGTTGGAACTAACCGGGCCCTTGAATGCATTGCTGCTGGTGCTGCTGCCCGCGCCACCCAGATAAGCGGCAGGAAGCAGTTGCCCATAACCACATTGTCCGCAATAGAGGTTTCCACCAACAACACTCACAAACGGATTCCAGGGGAATCCAGAGTGCCAGTTAAAGATTCCACTTAGCGACCAACCGCCAGCGACCTTTTCGACCCAACTGTTGCTGCCGTGGAAGAATACCGGCTGCCACATACCATAAAGCTTGAACGCCCTGGCGACGTTGTAGTCGGAGGGCCCGTAATTCAGGCTGAGGTTATATGGGTACGGTTGTTCCGAATACGGCGCGGAACTGGTATCCATGCTCTTGGACCAGGTGAATTGGGCGTCGGCCATAAACTGGCGCGAGAACTGATGTTTCAACTCCGCCAGCATGGCGTTGTAGTTGGCGCGGCCGTTCACACCCCAGTAGTCCCCTCCGCCAATTTGTGGATTCAGGGCGTAGCCGTTGGTTGCAGGGACGGCGAGCGGGTTCTCATGGAAGAAGATGTTACGCGACAGGCTTCCCTGATATCCCAGGGTCATTACGTACTGGTGACCCAAATCGTATTGCATGTCCAATGAGTAATGATGCACGCGCATGGTGGGGAGGGTGTTGGGGAAGATACCGACACCGACCGATCCGGTGATTGGCAGTCCATTCGCGCCAAATGCCGAAATCGTGCTTGGGTTCGATGGATAGCCGTAAAGGTTGTGCACACCTGAGGAAGTGGCATAGAGGATCCCAGGATTGATCGCAGATGGCGAAGGCGAACTCAAGCTCGGGAACACCACCAACCCGGGATTATTGCTGATGTTGGCCGAGATGGCGAGTTCTTCCTGGTTGTAGTTCAGACCGTAACCGCCGCGGAACACGAGCCGGTCATTGAATCTACTTGGACTCCAGGCAAAGCCTATCTCGGGTCCGAAGTTATTCTTCTGCGCGTTCCAGGAGTCTCCCTTTCGTATGACCAAGCCCGTCAAGTAGTTGGCCCCAGCGCCGGGGATGGCGCGTAGCATGTTGTCCTGTTTGGAGGAGAGCGGACCAAAGTAAGACCAGCGCAGTCCGAGGTTGACGGTCAGGTTCCGGCGGAGTTTGATATCGTCTTGGGCAAAGAAACCCAGGATGTTTTCGCGCTGATCCTGACGAATTGTCGTCGGGAAACCGGTATTAGGATTGAAGCCTCCCCCTTCGTTATGCGGCGCATCATTCAGGAAGTCCCAAATGTTATAGAAGTTATAACTGGGCACACCGCAACCTACACAAGCCTGCAGGTAAAAGAGGCGTGTAGCTTCTCCGCCAAACTTGATGGTGTGGCGTCCGATGATTTTGGTAGCCACATCCTTGTAGCTGTAAGTCCACTGATTCAGGATGCTGCCGATATTGGGCCCAAAAGCATTCACAGGGATGCTGCCGATGCTGTCAATGTTGTCTGGGGGAAGCCCGACCGGCGACTGCCCGTTAGAGGTGATTTCATTCCAGCGCCATCCGGCAGCGTTCGCGCGAACTTCGTTGAGGAAGGTTGGCGAGAAGGTGTGGTTCCAGATGACGGAGAACGCATCATTGACCTGGTTATGATGAAAGACGTCGTAGGCACGGTTGCCGTTGTAGTTATCTCTTGACAGGGGAACCCAGTAGAGGGCGAAGCCAATGCGATCTTTGGATGTGACATCCGCATCCAGGCGGCCGTTGTACTGGACGGCTGTAAAGGTGGTCGGGTTCGAGGTTATGTAGTTGGCCAGGTCGGCCGTGGTGCCGAGAGGACTGCCCGGCGTGCCGCAACCGGTACCGGCCCCGCCGCAGCCGGGGTGGTTCTGGTCAAGCCAGCCGAGATCCTGTGTACCCAAGCCAGTCGTCAACGGCGTGCCGAGATTGATCCCCTGGCCGGGGATGGTTGCGCAATTGACTCCCTCGATCAGTCCCGCTGCAGCGCAGTTGCTATTAGGACTGATGCCATGGTTGAGAACGCCATTACCAGGGAAGCTCAGATACTTGGCTGCGATGCTGCCTGCGGGTGCCAAGGCATCGAAGGCAGGGGTGTCGTACCATCCGTTGCCGGGAAGGTCGGAGTTGGGCTCGCGCACGGTCTCATAGTTAAAAAAGGCGAATATCTTATTTTTCCAGATCGGGCCACCGATGCTACCGCCGAACTGATTGAACTTGTTGTTGTCTCTCTGCACGGTATTGCCGTACCCGTTGTAACGCTGATAGGCGTTGAGGTTCGGTTGGTGCGTGGTAAAAAAGAGGCTGCCATGGAAGTCATTGGTACCACTCTTGGAAGTAATCTGAAGTTGGGCACCGCTGAAGCGGCCATCTTCAGCGTCATAACTATTTGAGACTACTTTTACACTTTCAACAGAATCTTCAGACGGGGTGACAACGGTAGATCCACCCCAGACGGAACTGGTGGTGCTGATGCCGTCAATCGAAATGCCATTGTTTTCGGTCTGGTTACCATTGGCAATAACCTGTGCGCCATTTTCCGTCTTGAAGATACCATCATTGCCGCCGGAAGCGCCTCCTCCGGTCTGAGTACCGGGGAGGTTAAAGCCGCCACCGCCGCCTGCCTGCGCGCTATCACCGAAGGAGCCCGGAGCTAATTGCGCAAGCTTGAGGACGTCGCGCCCGAATGAAGGCAGGTGTTGAACCTGGTTGCTGGAGATGGTGCCGCTGACTGAGGCGGTCTGTGTATCAATTGCGGGGGCCATCGAAGCGTCTACGTTGACGGTCTGCGATGCAGTTCCGATGTCGAGCTGCACGTTGAGAGCGTTGGCTTGATCGCCGATCAGTTGAACATTGTCGAGGACTTTTTTCTGGAAACCCTTGGCTTCGACTTCCAAACGGAAGGTCGCCGCGGCGGCCAGCGCGTTGAAGTTGAATACACCCGATTCATTGCTGACCCGAACCACTTTTTGGCCGGTTGCGGGATTCGTCAGCGTGAGGGTGGCGCCGGGAACGACTGCGCCCGTGGCGTCGGTGACGACGCCTTGAATGGAAGTTCGATACTGCGCCTGGACCAACACGGTCGATGCAATGATGCTGACGATCAGCAGTACGACACGGACTGCCAAACTAGGACGCCTCATGGAGTCTCCTCGAATCTAAAAAGTGCTTTCCGTACACACGGAAAGCAATTTACAGCAATCCGCAATCCAAATCCACTACTAAATCTCTGGAAAACCGATTTAGTAAGAACATGCCGCCTGTCTATAGCATGGGAGAATCCTGGCACCAACGAACCGGGATGACGCTGAATCTGGGCCGGGCGAATCTATGGAAATACAGATAAATGTACGGAAAAGCGGAGACTCGCTAGGGCTTGCGTTCGCCCGGTAGTCGCTTTCCGGCGGGCGCCGGACCGGTAGTTTCCCGGATTACCAGTTCGGGTTCCACGGTGTGTTTGTCGTGAAGTTCAGAACCGGGGCGGTTAATCCGTTTCAAGAGAATTTCGGCAGCGGCGCGTCCCATCACGCGCAAGGGCTGGCGCACTGTGGTCAGGCTGGGATTCTGGAAAGCGGCACTCTGAATGTCGTCGAATCCGACGACGGAAACGTCATCGGGCACGTGCCGTCCCGACTCGCGCAGGGCACGAATGGCACCCATGGCGGAAATGTCGTTAAAAGCAAACAAGGCAGTGAACGGCTCCCTCGACGCCAGCAATACTTTGGTGGCCATGTATCCCAGTTGAGGAGATGGCGAATCACCCTCCAGTTGCGCGACCAGTTGGGGATTGATGATCAAGCCAAGATGGCTGGCGACGCGTTCGATATTGGCCCATCGCACTTCCGTGTCGGAGCTGAACTCCTGCCCTTTCATGAACGCAACCTGGCGATGACCGAGGTGAAAGAGGTGCTTTAATGCGACCTCGGCGGCTCGTTGGTGATTGAGGGCAATGTTGGTCACGCCCTTCACGTCATTGTGCCCGGAGATGGTGACGACGGGCACGGATAGGTTGAGGTGCCAGGGAGTATCGACGGCGATGAGGCCATCGACCGAGCGCTCCAGGAGCACGCGCGGGTATTCGTCGATCAGATCGGCGCGGTGCCGGTGGCTGGCGACAAAGTAAAAGTAGCCCTCCTGAAGAAGATAGTCCTCGATGCCACTCATGACCGAAGCCGAATAGCCGTCGCTGACTTCAGGAACAATGACGCCGATGGTGAAACTGCGCTGGGTGCGCAAGGAGCGGGCGAAGAAATTGGGACGGTACTTGAATTTGCGAGCGGCGGCAAAAATGCGATCCTTGGTTTCCTGCGGGATGGGGTCGGCAACGCTCGAGCGGTTGATGACCAGGGAGACGGTGGCGGGGGAAAGTTCGAGGTGCTCGGCCAGCTTTTTGAGGCTCATCGGTTTGCGGGCGGCGCGCGCGGATGCGTCGCTGCTGGCTTTCGGCTTGCGCGTGGTCACGAGCGCAGTCTCGCACAAGGAAATGGCGGGGGCAAGCGGACATCGCGATGCAGAGCGTGCTGCACTCTTGACTTTGACGGCAAAAGCGTATTTCATACAGGCGGCGACATCTACTAACGCGATTTAGTACGACAGAAGATCGTTATTGTTTCGAGGTGCTGACTCATGTGGTTCCCGGTGCGACTCGTGCAGCCTCGTAGCCTGCGCATTCCCGCTTCCCGCCCCGTCCGGCGGAATCAAGTAGCGGGCGCGCTGATTTTCTCGTTGCTTTGCGTGTTGCTGGGAGTGGGCACGGGCAGTTTGTCGATGTCAGCGCAGGCGGCGGCTCCGGTTTCGACGGCGGGCCGGGACGGCGCCCGCGAAAGCGGCATCGCGGACCCGAAACTTGACGCCCGGGTTGAGTCGCTGCTCCGCAGCATGACGTTGGAAGAAAAAATTGGACAGTTGGTGCAATACTCCGCCGGCCAGGCGACGGGTCCCGGGACCGGACGCACCGACTACAAAGACATGATTGCCCGGGGACAGATCGGGTCGCTGCTGAATGTCATTGATACTCCGCTGATCAACGAATACCAGCGTATTGCGGTGGAGAAGTCGCGCTTGCACATTCCCCTGCTGTTCGGGCTCGACGTGATTCACGGATTCCGCACCGAGTTTCCGATTCCGCTGGGCATGGCTTCGACGTGGGATCCCTCCCTGGTGGAGAAGGCGTCGCATGTGGCGGCGCTGGAAGCATCCGCAATTGGCATTCGGTGGACCTTTTCTCCGATGGTTGATATCGCGCGTGATGCGCGCTGGGGGCGCATTGCGGAAGGCGCCGGGGAAGATCCGTATCTGGGTTCAGCGATGGCTGCGGCGTACGTGCGCGGCTACCAGGGATCGCGTCTGGATGCTCCAGACACGATGGCGGCGTGCGCGAAACACTATGTGGGCTACGGCGCGGCGGAAGCGGGCCGCGATTACAACACGACGGAAATATCCGAGCACACGTTGCGCGAGTTTTATCTTCCTCCATTTCACGCGGCGGTCAATGCGGGCACGGCAACTCTGATGAGTGCGTTTAACTCGCTCAACGGCGTGCCGGCTTCGGCGAATCCGTTTACGCTCACGCAAGTGTTGCGGAACGAGTGGGGGTTCAAGGGATTCGTGGTGAGTGATTGGTCTTCGGTCGGTGAATTGGTGGCACACGGTATTGCCGCCGATGACGCAACGGCGGCGCGCAAAGCTTTTCTTGCCGGCGTTGATATGGATATGGCCAGCAGTTTGTACCACGATCATCTGGCGGAACTGGTGGGATCGGGCGCGGTGCCGGAGTCGAACATCGACGAAAGCGTGCGGCGGATCTTGCGAGTGAAGCTGGCGCTCGGACTGTTCGAGCATCCTTATGTTGAGGAAGGACGCGCGCAAAAGACATTCTTTCTGCCCGAGAGCCTGGAGTTGGCGCAAACGATCGCGGAGCGTTCGTTTGTCCTCTTAAAGAATTCTCCGGTGGCCGCCGGCAAACCTCTTCTTCCGATTTCGAAAGACGTCAAGGCGGTGGCAGTGATCGGCCCGCTCGCCGACAATCCGTCCAATCCGGAGGGGCTGTCTCCATCGCCGTCGCCTGAGGGCGGACTGGTGTCGTTCCCGGCCGAATTAGCGCGGCGCCTGGGCGAAAGGAACGTGTTGCGCGCCAAGGGCGGGGGGATTCTAAAAGGAAGCAACGAAGAGATTGCGGCGGCGGTGGCCACTGCCAAGCGTGTGGATCTGGTGATTCTAACGCTTGGCGAGTCTCCGGAAATGAGCGGGGAGGCGGCTTCGCGTTCGAATCTCGGCTTGCCCGGGCGGCAGCAGGAGTTACTGGAAGCTGTCGTCAATACCGGCAAGCCGGTTGTCCTGATTCTTTTCAGTGGGCGTCCGCTGACGGCGCCCTGGGCTTTTGAGCATGTGCCGGCGGTTTTGGCGGCGTGGTTTCCGGGAACCGAAACAGGGCCGGCGCTGGCGCGGACATTGTTTGGTGAGTCCAACCCCAGCGGCAAGCTGGTTGTGAGTTGGCCGCGCAGCGTGGGACAAGAGCCGCTTTACTACAACGCGCTGAGTACGGGAAGGCCGCCCGGCAAGATCGACCTGACGCATCCGGCGACCGACACCGATTCCAAGTATGTATCGCGCTACATTGACGAGCAAAATACACCGCAGTTTTCCTTCGGCTACGGAGGCTCCTACACAACCTTCGGCTATGGACCAACGGAGATCAGCAGAACCCAACTCAGCGCCCGCGACTTGAATCAGAGTCTGAACGGCGAAGCGGGCGCGCGGGACTCGCTGACCGTTGAGGCGGACGTCTCGAACACAGGCGCTCGCGCGGGAGAAGAGTTGGTACAGCTCTATGTTGGTCTGCGCGGGACCAGTACGGCTCAACCCGTGCGCGCGTTGAAGGGATTTCAGCGAATCGCGCTGGCTGCGGGAGAAACCAAGAAAGTCACGTTCCATCTCACGCCAGACGCATTCGCGATCTGGAATGACCGCAACGAGTTTGCAGCTGAGCCGGCCAAGGTTTCCATTTGGATTAGTCCGGATTCCGCCAGCGGGTCTGAGGCGAAGTTCGAAATCTTACCGTAGAGAAATCTCATGAAACTATCTCGTCTCGCCCTCGTTCTGCTCGGGCTGGCGTCATCGGCGGGTTGGTGCAGGGCGCAAGCCGCACCGGAGACGGTAGTGGGCGACGCGCATGCGGCGGCGCGTCCGTTTCCTCACTTCTGGGAACAGACGTTCGGTTCCGGACGCGCCATTCTCGCTTTGCGCGATGGATACCGAAGCGATCTCCGCGAAGTGAAAAAAGTCACGGAGTTCCGGTACGTGCGCTTTCATAACATTTTGCACGATGAAGTTGGCGTGTACGACGAAGACGATCAGGGAAACCCGGTCTACAATTTTTCTTACGTCGATCAGATCTACGACGGGCTGCTCGAAAACGGCGTGCGGCCATTCGTCGAGATCAGCTTCATGCCGAAGAAGCTGGCGCTGCGCCAGGATGTACATCCCTTCTGGTACAAGCAGATCGTCTCGCCGCCGAAGGATTACAAGAAATGGGACGATCTCATGCGGGCTTTTGCACAGCATCTGGTCGATCGCTATGGACTCGATGAGGTAGCGCAGTGGTACTTCGAAGTGTGGAACGAACCGAACATCGACTTCTGGTCGGGCGATCCCAAGCAAGCCACGTACTTTGAGTTGTATGACCACACGGCGCGGGCTCTGAAGGCGGTGAACCCGCGGTTGCGGGTCGGCGGGCCGGCATCGTCGTCGGCACACTGGGTGGACGCGTTCATCCAGCACGCGGCCGCGCAGAATGTTCCTACCGATTTTATTTCCAGCCACAGTTATGGGGACGATACGGTCGAAGATTTGTTTGGAACCCATGAGGACGTTCCGATGGATCGCCGGGTCTGTCTCTCGATCAAGAAAGTGCACGATCAGATTGCAGCGTCGGCGCGTCCCGACTTGCCCTTGATGTGGACCGAGTGGAATGTTCCATCGTTTGGCCCGCTCAATGCACGAGACCCGGAGTATGTCGGCGCCGCGCTTGCCGACGATATCCGGCAATGCGATGGCCTGGTAAATATGATGTCGTTTTGGACGTTCAGCGACGTCTTCGAAGAGAACGGACCCGGCCGCGAGCCTTTTGACGGCAGCTTCGGACTGGTGGCACTGGGCGGGATCAAGAAGCCGAGTTATGCGGCGTTTGCCCTGCTCCACAGGCTGGGACAAGAAAGAATTTCGCAGGATGCCTCGAACGTACTGGTGACGCGCCGCCGCGACGGATCGCTGGTGATAGCAGCGTGGAATCTGGTTGATCCGGACACGAAGGGATCAGCGCACTCTGTGAAGTTCGAGATCCGCGGAGTGCCGCCGGATAGCCGGGTACGCGTTCGCCGCGCGGACGCCGAGCATGGGAACTCGCTGGCGGCGTACAAGAAAATGGGGAGCCCGCGGTATCCGACGCGAGCACAGGTCCACGAATTGAATCGCGTGGCGGAGGCTGCTACGGTTCAAACCCTTTCATTGTCGAAAGGGTCCATCGAGTTGCAACTGCCGGTGAACGGAGTGGTGCTGCTGGAAGTGCCGAAGAAATAACTTCCGCTTACTTGTGGTCCCGAAAGACTATAAGGACGAACACGATGACGTGTGTTACTCGCAGTTTGCGCGGCTCCCGCTGGCACCATCTTCTCCTTCTCTCAGTCCTCTTCTGCCTGTTCCCTGCCCTGTCGCACGCAAATTCGGATTACTACCGCCATGTCATTTTCGACAACAGTCTGACCGCGGACAATTATTTCTACAGCGCCGCTCAAACTTCCGGGAAAAGCTATCTCGAACAGAAAGACCATCGCCTGCCGGTCGAGACGAAGATATTTCTGACGCCCCCGAACGCGATTCGTATGCAGTGGCAGTCCGCGCCGGACGGAGGATGGATCGCGGAGGTCCGGGCTAACGAAGGGCGCAATCGTCCGCCGGGGCTCTCGGGGCACAACTTGTACCTCTGGATTTTTGCTCCACAGCCCATTGCTGCGGCGGACTTGCCGAAGATCGTGCTCTCTACTTCGAACGAGGGGCTCCAGGTGGCGGAGGCGCCGGGCAGGTTCAGCGGACCTCTCGATCTCGGAAGATATTCCGGCGACGTGCCTGCGGGCCGATGGGTGCCGGTTCGCATTCCGCTGTCGGACTGCCAGACGGCGTCTATCCTTCCTTTTCCGCCGGAATACTTGCAGAACGTCATCTTTCATCAGGGACGCGCCGACAACGTGCGGCACACGCTCATCGTCGATGAAATTCGCGTCGATGATGATCCACCGGAGGGAGATGCTTTGCCTGCTCCAAGTCATCTGAGCGCCGTTGGCTATGACCGTCATGTCGAGATTGAGTGGGATGCGGTGGAAGATCGGGCGGTGGCACGTTATGTGATCTATCGTTCGTTGGAGAGTGGCGATTTCATTCCGGTCGGGATGCAGTTGCCCGGCGTTCATCGTTACGAAGATTTTCTGGGGAAGGCGGACGCGCATGCGCGATATAAGGTTGCGGCGTCTGACTGGCAGTACCGGCAATCGGCGTTTTCCGATGTGGCCAGCGCCGCTACTCACGAACTGAGCGACGACGAACTGCTCACCATGCTGCAAAAGGCATGCTTCCATTACTACTGGGACGGTGCCGATCCGCACTCGGGGATGGCTCGCGAGAATATTCCGGGTGACGATCGGGTTGTGGCGACGGGCGCAAGCGGCTTCGGCATCATGGCGCTCGTGGTCGGCGTGGACCGCGGTTTCGTCACACGCGAACAAGGTGTCGAGCGCTTGACGCGCATCGTCGACTTCCTCGAACACGCGCAGCGTTATCACGGCGCTTGGTCGCACTACATGGACGGCAACACCGGACATACCATGCCCGTTTTCGGAATGCTGGATAACGGCGGAGACCTGGTCGAAACTTCGTTTCTGATGCAGGGATTACTTGCCGCGCGCCAGTATTTCAAGGGTCCCAGTGAAAGTGAGCAGTCTCTATACCACAGAATCACGGGGCTGTGGCAAAGCGTCGAATGGGACTGGTATCGCGAGACTCCGACCAGCGACTTTCTTTATTGGCACTGGTCGCCGCAGTGGGGATTCCAGATTCATCATCCTTTGATCGGATTCAACGAGGTGATGATTACCTATCTGCTGGGCATCGCTTCGCCCACGCACTCGGTGCCGGCGTCGCTTTACTACTCCGGATGGGCGGGCCAATCGGAGCGGGCGCTCAAGTATCGCGAGGGATGGTCCGGCAGCACCGACGGCAACCACTACGGCAATGGGCACACGTATTACGGGATCAAGCTCGATGTCGGCGTCGGCAATGGCGGCCCGCTCTTCTTCACCCACTATTCGTTCATGGGCTTCGACCCGCATCGTCTGCATGACCGGTTCACGAAATCCTATTTTGACAACAACCGCAATATCGCGCTCATCAGCCGCGCTTATTCGATAGCGAACCCGAAGCATTTTGCAGGTTATGGCGCGGACGCCTGGGGACTGACGGCGAGCGACGGCCCCGACGACTATGTGCCCGGCGCTCCCGACGCGAGCAACGATCGTGGAACGATCACACCGACCGGAGCCCTAGCTTCCTTCCCCTATACGCCGGAGGCCTCGATGGCCGCGTTCAAGCACTACTACCGCGATCTCGGCGGCCAAATATGGGACATCTACGGGCCTCGCGACGCGTTCAACCCAAGTGCGAACTGGACCTCGCCGATATTTATGGGGCTAAACCAGGCGCCGATCGTGGTCATGATCGAGAACTACCGGACTGGCCTGGTGTGGAAGAACTTCATGTCGAACCCAGAAATTGGCGAGATGTTGAAGAAGCTGGACGAAGCGACCGCGAAGTAGAAATGCGTCCAGAATTTAGAGGGGGATCCATTGAAGCAGATATTAGCCCGATGCCATTTCCTTGCCTCCTGCAGACGCGGCAAGTCGTGTCTCTATAGATACGCCCTGCTGGTGCTTAGTGTTTTCGTTTTGTCGACGCAACTGCTTCTGGCGGCTGATGCTCCGCGCCATATTCCGATTTCGCTCGGCCCCGATGATGTAGTGCCCACCGGCAACGAGTGGATTGCTCTGCCCGAGATCCGCGCATCGGACGGGGCTATCGCCAGCTTCAACGTGCTCTCGATGCGGGACCGTGGCCTGCTGGAAGTCAGAGGAGAGAGCGGCGCACCTGCGCTGCAACCGTACTTCGCGGTCAACGGCAAGCCACTCCAGTCTCGCAACCCCACGAGGGAGTTGATCGAATACTGGATACCGGTGGCCCACCTTGCTGTCGATGGACTCGATGCCAGCATTACGTATTGTGCCCCTCAAGGATCGCGCGGCGCTTTCATCCACATGACCCTTACCAACCGACGGGCTGACGCTGCGCCGGTCGCGATCGGGATGAGAGCTTCGTGGGGAGCGTTGAACCGAGTCACGTACCTGCCCGTCGCGCTGCGGGGAGAGCGGTCCGTTGCTCCGGCGCCGTGGGTCGACTCGGCCGAGGTCTTCCCTTTCGTGACCCACGACACGCAATTCGCCTGGTCACTGATTCACGAGGGCTCGGTGGCTCACACCAATGTGCCTCCGCAGTCCCTTTCTCCGACGCTCGATGCGCAGCGTGCGGTGACTTTGGCGCCTGGGGACACAGCGGAGGCAAACTTTGTGCTCGGCGTGGGACTTGAGGAGTTCAGCGCCGATCACTCCGCCAAAGCGCTCCGCGAGCTGGTGGATCGCTACGGCGCTGGTGCCATGATCGATCAGGCGGCGGCCTGGTGTAAACACCGCACGCGCACAACCGGGCAAGCCGACCTCGATTTGCTGATGAATCGCAATTTCCTATTCACCGCTTTGTACGCCTGGGGACGAACGATTGATACCGAACAGTTTGTCGGTGTGACTTCGCGCAGTCCGCGCTACTACGTCTCCGCCGCTTATTGGGACCGCGATGCCATGTTGTGGAGCTTCCCCGGATTGCTCGACGTTGATCCTTCTTTAGCGCGCGACGCGCTGGAATACGCGCTCACACTGCAGCTGCGCAATACCGGAATTCACAGCCGGTTCATTGATGGTGTGGTTCTGGAGGATGGATTTCAGCTGGATGAAGCGGTCGCTCCGATTATTGCCGCGGCGGAGTATGTGAAGCGCACGAACGACGACGCCTTTCTGACGTCGCATCGGGCCGCGCTCGTGACCCTCCGCGACCGCCTGCTCGACCGCTTCGACCCGGAATCCGGGTTCTATACCACGCTGCAGGACTCGCAGGATGAATACCAAAAGCGGCCGTTCTTGACCTACGACAATGTGTTGAGCTGGAGAGCGCTGAACGATCTCGCCGCGCTCTTCGAACGTTTGAAAGACACGGCCACCGCCCATGAGATGACCCAGCGTGCCGCAGCTCTGCGAACAACGATCATGAAGAACAGCATCTCGGACCAGGCTCCTGGCGCCTCGGGACCGATCTTCGTCTGTGCTACCGACGGGAAGAATCCGCTGTTCGCGGATGTTCCTCCGGGCTCACTGATGAAACTTCCGGCGCTCGGCTTTATCTCCGAGGACGAACCTGTATTCATTCGCACCTACGAATGGCTGCATTCGCAAAACTACAAGTATTCGTACTCGAACCGGACCTATGGACTGCCGGGCAGTTACCGGCTTCCGTTTACTACATCGTGGACGATTGCGGATGAGATGTCGTTGACGCGCGGACGAGAACGAGCACTCAAGGTGTTGCGCACGAGCGCCTGGGACGGCGGAATCGTCTCCGAGGGCGTGGACCCCAGTTCGGCAGTGATGGACTCCGCCGGACGCGCTTTCGCCACGGCGGCTGGTTATATCGCCCACGCGGTCTGCCAGAATTTCTGCACTGGCCGGTAGAGGCCTTCATCGAATTTCAGGAGTCATTGTGAATCGACGCAACTTGCCTTCGCCGCTAAGCCGCCGGGAATTGTTGACTCGCTTTGGTCACGCGCTGCTTGCATTTCCCGTGTTGAACGTTGCGACGATAAGCACGTCCTGCGGAGGATCGAGCGCTAGTAGCAATCCCGGACCGCCTCCGCTGACCGACGACCAGTTTCTCGATCAAATTGAGCGCGCCATCTTTCTTTACTTCTGGGAACAGGCCAGTTCGACCACGGGCCAAGTCAAGGATCGAGCCTTCGCCGCGGGCAACGACATTCGCACCGTCTCCAGCATTGCGGCCACCGGTTTTGGCCTCACCGCGCTGTGCATCGGGGACCAGCGCGGCTACCAGGCCAGCGCAGATATTGTGGCGCGGGTGCAGGCTACGTTGAATTTTGTGCTCAACCAGTTGCCCGGTCAAAACGGATTCTTCTACCACTTCGTGGATATGAATACCGGGGCTCGGGCATTCAACTCCGAGGTATCGTCGATCGATACGGCGATTCTGCTGTGCGGAATACTTACCTGTCGGCAACACTTCCAGGACCAGCAGATCGCCAACCTGGCGACGCAGATTTATCAGCGCGTCAACTGGCCGTGGATGCTTAACGGCGGCAGTACATTCTCCATGGGCTGGACGCCGGAAAACGGATTCATTCCGACGCGCTGGGACACTTACTCCGAATTGATGATGCTGTATCTGCTGGCGATCGGCGCGACCGTGAACCCGGTCCCGGCGAGCGACTGGCAGGCGTTTGCGCGTCCGTCGCTCACGTACCAGGGTCTGACCTACATTACGAATGCCAATGCGCCCCTATTCATCCACCAGTACTCCCATGCCTGGTTCGACTTTCGCAACCGGCAGGACGCCTACGCCAACTACTTCAACAACTCCATCACAGCGACGCAGGCTCATAAGCTGTTCTGCTTGTCGCTGGCCGGTGAGTTTTCCGATTATTCGAGCAATCTGTGGGGAATCACAGCGTCGGATTCGGTGAACGGATATGTGGCGTGGGGGGGGCCGCCGTCGATGGGACCGATCGATGGTTCCATTGTTCCCTGTGCCGCCGGCGGTTCCATTCCGTTTCTGTCTTCTGACTGCATTGCCGGCCTGCGCAAGATCCAGAGCGGCTTTCCGAGGTCATGGCAGAGGTACGGATTCGTGGATGCGTTCAATCCGCTCACCGGCTGGTATGACACGGATGTAATCGGAATTGATTTGGGCATCACCATGCTGATGGCGGAGAACCAACGGACCGGTTTCGTGTGGAACACCTTCATGACAAACCCGGAAGCTGTGGCCGGAATGACGGCGGTCGGATTCCACTAGCGGCGCTGAGCTATGGCGCGAATAGACCCCTTCCTGGTGGCATGAGCGACTCCAAAAACAGCCTGGGTGCGTTCGACTACAGCGATTCCGGCCAAGCGCTCGCTCACGCTTAAGCGCTAACGAAAATCCTACCCCGACGTCGAAGAACACGACGTTTGGGGCCCCGCGGGTCTATTTGATTGGAGCAAAGAGAAGATCAAAGTCAAAGGCAGCGGACAGGAGCGTCCGCTCCACACGTATCTAGGCGGCGTGGCCGCGCCAGTCAGCGATTTCTCTGAGGCCTTCTCCGCGAGCGTGTTCGAAAAGCCTAACTTTGTGGCGGGAATGTTCGAATTCGTGGATGTCGGCCCAAACCTCGGCCTGCCAGGCGCGGTCGTGGGACGCAGCTTCTCCGCAACTGGCGCAGCGGGTGTGGAAGATCAAGCCTGAGCGTGGAGGGGCCTGTACGTCCTGTAGTTCAAGAAAAACGCAGCGAACTTCTTCGATCTCTTCGTCGGGGCTAAGAATGTGTTCGTAACGGAGCAGGTATCCAAAGCCGAGTTTGCGGGCTTCAACTTCGGCTTCTTCGCGGGTGTGGAAAGGCCCGTATTCGGCTCGCAGTTGCTCGGTCGAGTCGCAAGCCATCCAGAAAACGTCCTTGTGAGCCATCGCTACCTCGTCTGGGTCTCAGCCGAAAAAGGGTCGAGCGGTAAAGTTAGACACGGACCACACAGCGCAAACTGGCCCGCTAGTAACTGAGCAATTTGATTACCGGATTGCCTCGGCCAACGCGGCGGTTCACAGGCTGGCTTTCGCGAGATACCGACCGTCTATTGCCATGAAAACATGTTAGTTATGCCGCACAGTCCGACCGGCGTATTCGCTTGTGCAAACGACCACACACAGCGGCCCGTGTGAAAATTGTTTCCTCCATCAAAGAAATTAGGACGATTCAATCGCCGAATTCACATTGACAGGTTACTTCGTCGAGGGCAAAATTCGCGCTAGCGAGGCTGGGGACTCGGCGATATCTTCGTCCCCCTCCGAGAGTCCCTGCTCGTAGTTTGCTATCGAATCCGATGCGCAGCGATCAAGGATCGCTCATCGATAGCACAGGGAATGTGTAGGTCAGCGATGTCTTCGGGAACCGCATTCGCAGACAGTACCGGAACCATCACTACTTATGCTGGCACCGGCATCCGCGGCTATAACGGCGACGACATCAAAGCCAGCACCGCCATGCTCAGCCTGCAGGGCTCTGGCCTGGGAACCTTCCGCCAATATGATCATGGCAGACGGCAATGGCCGGATTCGCAAGATCAGCAAGACCGGGATTATCACATCCATCGCCGGAAACGGCCACCTTTGGCGCGGGCAGCGGCGATGATGGCGCGGCCACCAGCGCGTCCTTCGGCGCTAGCCGTTTTTCCTTAACTACGATTCTGCAGGAAGCTTGTATTCCGCTATGTGATGCTGCACACTTCCGGCATCATCAGTAGGGTGACTGGAGATTGCCACTGCACCGAGAACGGCGACGGGGGCGGCCACAGCGGCGGAAATCTGTTCGCCGTGCGGGGTACCGGGTCGTGCTCGGAAACCGTTTACACGACACCGGGTTGGACTTATCCGCAAGATCAGCGGAGGCACGATCATCTCCCATGAAGGTAACCGAAGTCTCGGCTTCGACGGCGATTCGCTGTGGCCGCCGCTGACAATTGTTTATAAACCGATCGCCGTGACACTTGATTCCAAGAACGTGGTCTACGTTCTGGACGGGAGGGATCACCGGGTGCGACAAAATCAAGTAGTCGGCACCCGGCTTCTTACAACAGTCCTCCGCTGGCCACCGGGGAGGACTGTTCTTTGCTTCCCGAAAGCTGAGGTTCGTTTCCTAGGCCTACACCCCACTCGGGTGGGTGTGGCAGGAGTCCGTTCCCGAGTTGCACATGCCAACTAGCTCCGCCATGGCTGGCGACGTAAAGTGCGAGTTCAAGGCGGGTCCAGACTCCCAGCTTGTCGAAGGCGGTTCGCAAGTAATTCTTTACTACCTGCTCGCTGGTCGTGAGTACGCGGGCGATATCTTTGTTGGTCAGGCCCTGCCAGACTAGAGTGGCCACTTGAATCTCCTTGGGGCTTAGCCGATCGCGGGGTGGCATGGTTGCACCTGCTCCTTGATGAACATGGCGGTGGCGAGCTTTACTCGCTTTCGGCCTTCTTTAATCCCAGCGCGCAAAAAAAGTGTGCGCAGGTGCTGTTTTACCGTCCGCGGGCTGATGTTCAATTGGCTCGCGATCTCTTTGTTGCTGCAGCCCTGGACCAGCAGATGTAGCACCTGCTGATCGCGAGGGGTGATTTTGATTTCATTGAGGTTAATCATCGGCGTTGCGTCTGCTCCTTCAGTTCAGTCTTGGGGTCGCGACCCGTCTGCGTAGAAGCAATCCGTTCGCCAACTATTCGCCGGAGATGAAGCCGCCTAGAACCATGAAGTTACAGCGTAAACCATTCTTATCACTGGCGTTACTTAGGCAGCTCTCATGAGACAATTCCGGAATGGCACACTCAATCGGGAATTCTCTCCGAAATGGTGCTCGCTCAGTTTTGTGTTGAGAAGCGCCGGACTTGCAATACAATAAAAATTAGTCTTGACGATTCGTTTTTCCCCCTCGATGCTATGCCCACGATTCGGCCCAATCTGCCCCGGTCTCCTCTGACGTTGGATGAGCAGTCCTTCGAGGGATTGCTATCCGCGGCCTTCACCATTCAGGAACACAACGAGCAGCGGAGACGGGCCACACAGATCGTAGAATCTGAAGTCCCCTCCGAACCGGAGTCTTTACCAGGCCCCTCTGGCAAGTGTCCGCATTGCAGCGGTCCTAAACTGGACGAAGCCGCGCGTTGCGAAAATTGCGGGCTGGACGAATTTCGTCCCGGAGAGCGCCTGCAACGCAACTGGGCCTCGATGTGGCTGAAAAGTCAGGAACAGGGTTTGTGGCCCGAGCGTTCTTCGCAAGCTGGCGAGACAATAAGAATGAGAACGATCGGGGAGGGTGCTCGACAGGATTCGCCGATTGCATCGGGCACATCGCGAGTGCAGCCGGAGAGCGATTATCGGGAGTCCGCGCGCGCGCAAACGGACCCTCAATCGGTTCTCGGCGGAGCCTCGGAAAAGGAGCGCTGGAGAGCGGAGGCACGCGAGATCATTGTGACGGAGTCCCCTGCGCCCGGGACAATCGAGAATGGAGGCGCCAAGCTAGACGATCGCCCAGCGGAGTTGTACGTAGACGAAGAGTTCAACGGTCCAGAAGCAACAGAGGCCCCGATTGACAGCGACAGCGGGACTGCTTCCGATTCGATGATGCAACGGTTGGCGGACATTGAAGTCACTCTGCGCTTTCACCGTGCTGATCTTTATCTGGGCTTAGCTGTGTTCGTAGCACTACTCGCTTTATTGTGGCCAGGCTCCAGCGCACCGAGACGAGCCTCGCTCAGCCCGTGGGAAAGAGCGCTAGTCACCATGGGAATCGCCGAGGCGCCCGCACCGTCGATTCATCTGCAAGGCGACCCGTCGATCGAGGTGTGGGTCGATCCGCACACCGCGCTGTACTATTGTCCGGGTGCCGAGCCGTACGGAAAAACGACGGATGGCCGCCTCAGCAGCCAGCGTGAGGCCCAGTTAGATCGCTTCGAACCCGCCGGCCGCAGCGTTTGCGAATAGCTCGCCAGGAATGGTTTCGCTCGCCGCGCCGCGGCGGAAGGCTCGCCGCTTGTGTCCGACGAGGCATACCCGATAACCTAGGGGCATCGCGTACGCTCGATCTACGAAAGGACCATTCATGTCTCCGCGATCATTCATTTTCGCAACTATTGCTTTTACCCTGCTTGCGGGCGGCACCCAGTCAGCTCTTGCCCAAACCAATAAGCCGAGATCTCATGACGAAAAAAACAGCTCGGCCCTTGACGCCGCGCGGGGAAAGTATCTGGTGGAGTCCGTGGCCATGTGCGGGCAATGCCATACGCCGCGCGACAGTAATGGGAAACTTGACCGAAGCCGATGGCTGCAGGGATCGCCGGTGCCTTACATGCCGGCAAAGCCCGATCCGAACTGGCCGATTAATGCTCCGCGGATTGGCGGTACTCCGCCTGCCAATGATGCCGACATGGTCAAATTGCTGACGACCGGGATCTGGACCACCGGGAAGCCACTTCGCTTGCCGATGCCGCAATTTCGGATGGACCGCGGCGATGCCGAGGCTATCGTTGCGTATCTGAGGTCATTGACTCCGCAACAGTAACTGTTCGTGTATGCGTGGGAGCCTGCACCGTGCGCTGATGCGGACTCACTCACGCTCTCCCAGCGCTCGCGCGCTGGGTTGAACGAAGAGCGCCGCTCGCGGCTGAGGCCAACTAAAAAATAACCGTCACGCAGCCATTGGGTCCGGCTTGTCTTCGGGCAGTGTTTCAATGTCCTCGATTTTTTGCCTGCGATGCAAGAACACGTAGGCGGCGAGCAAAGTGAGCATGAGTAACGACAGAATCATGACGAACAAAGCGAAAGCGGTCACGTTTCGAATGGGGCCGGTGATTTCGCGCTCTTCCTGACTGGCTACGACGATCCAGGAAAGATTAGGGAACGCGTCGCTTAATCCGGCATCGGCAAAGCCGACGAGATATGGCTCACCCTTCGAAAAAGTAGTGAAAAGGTATCCGGTTTCGCGCCCCCGCAGGTTCCCGAGGGAATCGCGAATCGCGCTGTATTCCTCCGAGTGCATCTTCATGGACGGGGTCACGCCGGACGCCTCGATCACGGTCCCGTCGTTGCGCACCAGAGACAATCGCCCAGTTCGCCCGATCTGCTGCCGGTTCAGTTGCGCAAACAGGGGCGAGACATCGACGAGAGCGGTGACAGCGCCGACGAATCTTCCCGTACTTTCATGCAAGATAGGGTAGGCAATGCCGATGTAAGTCAGCCGATTCTGTTCGTCGTAGCGAACATCGTCCACGTGGATTGCACCTTGTCCCTGGGAATATACAGCGGCCCAGTACGGGCGATCCGTCTGATAATAGTGCACAGGCTTATCCGTAGCGGCAACCGTCGCGCCGCTCGCGTCGGCTACGGTGATTTTCAATAACATTGGATTCAACTCCCGTGTACGGCGGAGCTGGCGAGCTAAATCGGAGGCGAGGATCGTTCTTGCCAAAGTGTCGCCCTCCGAGTTGTTCCATTTCTCCTCCATGGCGGAGAGTTTGGCGAGCACGGCATCCTCGGGAAGACGCTCGTATTGTTGGTTCGCGGAAAGGACTGCCTGAACGAGACTGGGGTTATTGGCGATCACGCTCACGTCCCGCAGGCGACCGGCAATGAATTGGGAAGTGAGCTCAGCCGAGTTGCGAGTCACGGTCCGGATGTTTTCGCCAGCCGTCTGGCGAATCTGGCTGTCTCCCTGTAAGGCTACATAGAAGCCAAACACCGTGAGCGGAACCAGAATCAAGATCAAACCGACCAGCACTCTTTGGAGAGAAGTGCGCAGTTCCAGAGAATCAAGAGGCATGGGAACCTCCTCTACGGCACGACGGCCGTCGTTCATGGATCGGGCATTGACCGCACCTGTTCGCCTGGGGGGCTCTGTGCACGGGTGCGTAATTTGAGGCTACGCCGGTTCAGGTCATGGTGTCTGTGACAGAACGCACAGCGTGCGTGGGTTTGGTTGTCGGGATCGAAGTGCGGCGCGAGGTAGATAGGCAGGAAAGGCAAGACTGGCCGCGAGGTTTCGCGAGAAACATTTTACAATTTCCCATAACTGTATGTGCCTCTAGCGGTATGATCAGTAGCAAAGTCGTCGAGAGCGCACTAGAGTGCGTGGAAGAATAAAGGTGGACGACGGTGCATTGCTCAGGGGCCGCAAACAGGGGAATGAACCTCAAAAGGACGCACGATTGAAGATCTCGCAAAAAGGGCTCTACGCGTTGCAGGCGATCACCACCCTAGGGCGCCGGTATGGAACGGAAACCGTCAAGATCCGGGACATCGCCCAGGAAAGCGACCTGCCTGAAAAGTTTCTTGAGTTGATTCTTCTGGAAATGAAGAATGCGCGAATCGTGGAAAGTGTGCGCGGCGCAAAAGGTGGTTACCGCCTGCGGCGCGCACCGGAAGAGATTAAACTCAGCGAGATTATCCGACTAGTCGATGGTCCGCTCGCGCCCTTCGGGGATGCGGAACAACTGCGAAGTCTGATCGTCAGCGATCCCGATCATCGCGCACTCTATGGGGTGTTCTTGGCGGTCCGCGACGCCGCGGCCAAGATACTGGACAATACCTCGGTGGCGGACATTGTGGGCGGGGGTAAATCCGGCAAGAAATCACGAGCGAAAGCGAAGAAAAGTCCCGCCCTGCCGATCGTCCACAAGGAGACAAACCATAACTAGTGTGCTGTCCCGGAAATACGTTTACATAGTCGCTGGACTTTCGCGAAGATCGAGTTGGCCGTTGCTGTCCAGACGAAGGGCCGGGCGTTCTGGTTATCGTTCGTCACGAATTGATCCCGGGCTATTGGCTGATTCACCTTCCCCGTCGCGCCCAGCAGAACGATCGTCACCCGCGCCACCAGTCCCGCCGGAAGCAAACGGGAACCGGCCATGCTTTCCAGTTGCGCAAGTTGCTCCGGGCTCAACGGCAGCGCCGCTTTCGGTCGTCCCATCGCCATAGGCACCTCAATTGTGCATCAGAGACGCCTATTTTCCCGGCAATATTAAAGCCACTTACTTATCGGACAGCACACCCGCAGCAGCTCAACATTCCCGGGAAAGAACAGGACCTTCACTTCGCTCAGATGACATTTTCAGGCGAGAACGGCTTGGTACTCGCCGTATGCGCCCTTGAAATCGGTGATTTCGTGGGTGCCTTCGAAGTGCCAGACCCTGGTCGCGACTTCATCAATTAAATCTTCGTCATGAGTCACGAGCAGCACCGTTCCCTGGTAGCGCTGCAGAGAAATATTGAGAGCGTTGATCGACTCGAGATCCAAGTGGTTGGTAGGTTCGTCGAGCACCAGGACATTGGGCTTCTGCAGCATCAGTTTGCAGAAGAGCAAGCGTGCTGCCTCCCCGCCGGAAAGCACGTCGGTTCGTTTCTCGGCGTCATCGCGGGGAAAGAGCATCTGGCCGAGGATACCGCGGATTTCTTCGGTGGAAGCGGTGGGGTCCCACTGATGGAGCCATTCCAGAACCTTGATACCGGGCTCGATAAGCGCTTTGTGGTCCTGGGCGAAATATCCGACCGCAGCTTCGTGTCCCCAGATGACTTTCCCACCGTCCACGAAGGGGCCATCGTAGCCACTCGACTTGCGTAACTCGGATTCTGAAATCGTTGGCGAGTTCGCGAGCAGTGCATTCACCAAAGTGGTTTTACCTGATCCGTTGCGGCCCATCAGCGCGATTTTTTCTCCGCGTACTACGCTTGCCGTAAAGCCGGTAATGACTTTCGCTTCTCCGTAGGACTTGGCGAGACCTTCGATTTCGAGGATGTGTTTGCCGGAGGGGCGCTTCTGCTCGAACTTTAAGTAAGGGCGTTGAATATTGGACCTTGCCAGTTCGGTGACTTGCAGGCGCTCCACTTCCTTGCGACGTGACTGCACCTGGCTGGAGCGGGTTCCGGCGGCAAAGCGGGCGATGAACTCGTTCAACTGGTCGATCTTCTTCTCGCGCTGCGCGTTTTGCGATTCGATCTGGGAACGAATCTGCGTCTTGGCAACCACCATGTCGTCGTACGTCCCGGTATAAGTAATGATGGTTTCGTAATCGATGTCGGCGATGTGCGTGCAGACCCCGTTGAGAAAATGGCGGTCGTGTGAGATCACGATCAGCACGCCTTCATACTGATTCAGAAAACTCTTGAGCCAGTGGATCGAATCAAGATCGAGGTTGTTGGTAGGTTCGTCGAGCAACAGCGCTTGCGGATGACCAAACAGAGCCTGCGCTAAAAGGACGCGGACTTTCTGTCCGCCCGGCAACTCCGACATCATGCGCTCGTGTTGGGCGTCAGGAATATCAAGGCCCTGGAGAAGAATCGCGGCATCGCTTTCGGCGGTGTAGCCGTCTTCTTCTCCGACAATGCCCTCGAGTTCGCCAAGTCTCATGCCGTCCGCGTCGGTCATCTCATGCTTCGCATAGATGAGTTCCCGTTCTTCGAGAGCGGCCCACAAGCGCTTATTGCCCATGATGACGGCGTCGATTACGCGGTATTTATCGAAGGCAAATTGATCCTGGCTCAGAACGCCGAGCTTTCGTGGGCGGACGACGGTTCCCTTCTGCGGCTCAAGTTCGCCGGTAAGAAGCTTCATGAACGTGGATTTGCCGGCGCCGTTGGGGCCGGTGAGGCCGTAGCGCTTCCCCGGAACAAAGCCGGTGGAGACTTCGTCAAATAAAATCTTAGCGCCGTAGCGCATGGAAACGTTGCCAACCGAAATCATGGTGTTTTAGGGAACTGCGGGGATCGATCCAATCGGAGGAAGACGCAGCTGCTGATACTTAGGATATCACGAGCAAAGCGAAAGGCGTTTACTGCGGAGGGCACCGAGGTCACGGGGGAACCGGGGATTCGTGTTAGCCTTTTCACACACTTATGAAGGACATTCGCACTACTCCTCCCAATCTTCAAGCGATCGCGCGGCAGGTCATGGCGGCGGAGGGCTTTCAGCCCGATTTTCCACCGGAGACGCAAAAACAACTGGCGGAGATCAGCGCTCATCCGCCTCTGCTGGCGCCTTCCGATAAGGTCCTCGACCTGCGCAGTCTGCTTTGGTCTTCGGTTGACAACGATACTTCGAAGGACCTCGACCAGATCGAGGTCGCGGAACGGCTACCAAATGGCGACGTCAAGGTGATGGTCGGGATTGCGGATGTAGATGCATTCGTGGACAAAGATTCTGCGATCGATCAACACGCCGAGCGGGAGACGCCGTCGGTCTATGCGGGGGTGAGCATTTTCCCGATGTTGCCGAACGAACTTTCGACCGGCGCGTCTTCCCTGCTGCCCGATGTGGACCGGCCAGCGGTGGTTACGGAATTTGTGGTCAATGCCGCGGGGGCGCTCAAATCCAGCAACGTGTATCGAGCGATTGTTCGCAACAAGGCGCAGCTCACTTACAACGCGGTGGGAGCATGGCTGGAAGGCACCTCGTCGGCTCCGCCGAAACTGGCCGCGTCTCCGGAACTGCAGGCGCAGCTCAAGCTGCAGGATGAAGTTGCGCAGGCACTCAAGAACTTGCGTTACGCGAATGGTGCGTTGAACATCGATACCGACGAAGTGCATCCGGTGCTGCTGAATGAGCAGGTGGTCGATGTGGTGAAGCAGGAGAAGAATCGCGCCACCGAGTTGATTGAAGACT
>VFSW01003137.1_pt1 | contig 24774 bp, 28 predicted proteins | sample 5358111 | NCBI WGS metagenome assembly VFSW01 (sample SAMN11554181, study PRJNA540505) | mine drainage metagenome | isolation source: sediment from site ElyBrook_90M | place: USA: Ely Copper Mine, Vershire, VT | collected 2017
CGGGAGCTGGTGCAGGGACGGCAAGAATTGTTTCTATTTTTTTTACGATGTCTTCGTATAGAGGTCAATAGCTTGGAACCATCTCAAGCGGAGTTTGATAATTAATGCCCATGTGCGTGCGCTCGCCGTTGTACCAGGGCATATATGCTTTGAGGGCTTTCCTGAAGTCCTGAATGGTGTGCACGGTTCGATCAAGGCACTCTTCCTGCACCGTTCGATTGAATCGCTCCACGTGCGCATTGTCGTTGGACTTTCGAACACGACTGTATCGGTGTTTCATTCCGAGCTTCGCGCTCTGGAAGCGAAACATCTTCTGGAACTCGGGTCCATGGTCGCTCTGGAGCATCTCGAAGTGAAAGGGAGAAGTTTTTTGTGCTCGTCGCACGAATGATACCGAATGGGCGGTACCAATTTTCAGTGCCACTTCCGCATATGCCCATCGGCTGAAGAGATCGATGAGCGTGTACACGTATATCCTCGAGCCATCTGGGAGTATGAAGTGAATGGTGTCGATCTGTACGAGAGCTCCAGGATACAGGGCTTCTGGCCGTTCGGTTGCATCGTGTGGCCGCTTCCAAGGACTGCGCTTCTTCCGCATATTGCAGCGGTCGAGCGTACGTTTGACCGAGGAGAGGGAGACCGCGAACCCTTTTTTCTTGAGTGCCTGATGCACATGCTCGGCACATCGTTTGCGACCGGTACGCTCTTCGATGATGGCAGTGATGACTCTGGCGGAAAGTGCTTGCGGATGTTTCTTCGGCTTCGAGCTTCTCGTTGGAATGGGTCCGTATCCACGATACTTCGACTTCGCCACCCACTTAACGACTGCACTGTGGCTGAAACCAAGGTGCCGAGCGACCTTGCGGACGGACCAACCCTTCGCAACGAGTGCGACGGCTTCACCACGGACCCTGGGGAGATTGGGATTGTTTGAATATGCCATGGTTCAAGATTAACCACTAAGTGGTTCCAAGGTATTGAACCATTACGGTCACTTGATATATGGTGGCATCTGATGTTCTATCTCGCCATGATTTCCTATTACTTCGGGTTCAAGGCATTGGCAGGACTCGGCACAAGCGAAGTCGGAGACCCAGCTAAAGCAGCAGCCAAGGAGAATCTTTGGGGAGCATTCGTAGTGATTTCACTCCTTATAATCTTCATGATTCCTGGTTCGGTAGATAACTACGTTCAGATGTATACCTCCTCACCACTTGCCTCACTCGGTCTGCATCACTTCATCGCTTTTGCGCTCGCGGGTACGGTAGGTGCCTACCTGCTTTCTGCTAAGAAAAACCTTGGGCAAATCGGACGCGCGATTGCGAATCCTATGATTATTGCTATCTGGGCATTGGCACTTCAGCACTTCTGGGAATTACTCGGGGAAAGCTGGAAAGTTATTCAGATTGACCCTGAAATGGGTGAGATTGTTGAACGCTTCATTCTGATTATTGCGGCAGTCTTGATCACCTACGCGGCACTTCGCTTGAAGGCACTTGCAAAGCCAGCTGCCTAAGCTCGACCCCGCTCCGGTCCCCGTGCCATGCTGCTCATAGCTATAACTACGCTCTCCGTCATACTCGCCCTTGGTGGGCTGGGTACGTCGTTGTACTTCCTGTATAAAGATCGCCAGGCAAAGGCGGAGCTGGTGAAGCGTGAACAAGACGTCTCGCGGCGTATGTTTGAGCTCGCTATCTTGAAGGAGCTCGGGGACCGTATCGGGTACTCGCTTGATGTGCAGCAGATTGTCGACATCATCACGGGCTCACTCCATCAGTTCATTGAATATGCAGCGGTGTCATACATGCTTCTGGGACCCGAAAAGGTCATCTTCAAGATGCATCTTGAGCGTTCCGTGCATCAGCACTTCGTCAACGACATCCGTGACCGCATGCTTGGTTCCCTCTCGGCACTTCTTGACCGGGAATTCGATAAAAAGGACGTACAGAACATTATTTCTGGGGCTATCATCATAGAAGAGCTCGATAAGCCTGTACGCTCCTTCTTCAACATTCCGCTCGTTATCGATGAGAAAGTGGTGGGGGTGCTCACCGTGGCTGACACCAAGGACGGCCTCTACAAGGAAGAGGAAATGACCATTCTCTACAAGATTATTCAGCAGGCTTCAAAAGCAGTGACCAGTCTCCAGGGTGTGGTGAAGGCAGAGCAGGCCAAGGTGAACGCCATGGTGGAAAGTATGGCTGATGGCGTGGTGATGACCGACATCGACTACCGCATCATGGTGGCGAACCCGAGTGTCCGCCAAATCATCGGGCAAGGGAATATGAAGGACATCACCATCTTCGACTTCATCGATAATCTCGAAGGAAAGTTTGACATGCGCGGTAAGCTCGAGGAAAGTGTGAAGCTGAATAAATCCTTTGCGTCCGACGAGGTCTTGATTCGAGATAAGTTCTACAAAATATTCGTATTTCCGGTGACCACGAGTACGCCCGGGGAAGAGACCGGCAAAACCGTGGTGGGTGGCGTGGTTATCTTCCACGACGTGACCGCTGAGCGCTCTATCGAGCAAATCAGGGAGCAGTTCACCTCGATGATTGTGCATGAGCTACGCACCCCACTTTCCGGCATCAACAAGATAAGCGAACTCCTTCGTGCGGGGCCCACCAAGGTGGGAAAGAAAGAATATACCGAGTATGTACGGATGATTTCCGCAGACAGCTCTGGCATGCTTGATTTGGTCAACGACATACTCGATGTGGCAAAACTCGAGGCAGGGAAGTTTGAAGTGAAACCTGAGCCGGTTGACCCCAAGCATGTGCTTGAAAATCGTGCAGAATTTTTTGCACCAAGCGCTGCTGACGCGAAACTCACCTTCACGACGAGCTATGCGTCTGACCTGCCGACCGTGGCGCTTTTGGATGAGCAGGCTATCAAACAGGTGCTTAATAATCTCATCAGCAACGCCCTTAAATTTACGAAAGCGGGCGGTACGGTTTCCCTTGTCGCGGTCCATCATACGGAAGGTGCCAAGATTGCTGAAGAATTGGCGCACGCCAAGGCAAAATTACCCATTGCACTTCCTGAAGAATTTTTTGGGAACGTGGGAAAGGCGCTTGTGGTGGCGGTCGCAGATACAGGCGCCGGTATTAGTGAAAGCGGCATTAAGGCACTCTTTAATAAATACAAGCAACTCGGGACGACATCAGAAACCGGTATGAAAGGCACGGGCCTCGGTCTTGCTATCGCCAAGGGTGTGGTGGAGGCCCATGGCGGCACAATTGGGGTGGCGTCTGAGCAGGGTGTCGGAAGCATCTTTTACTTCGTGCTACCATTGGCGCAACCAGTCGGCTAACCCCTCGGCATGAAAAAAATACTTATTGTTGACGACGATGTGACCTTCCAGCTCACCATGGCAGCAAAGCTTAAGGAGGCGGGGTACACCTCAGTTGCGGCGCTTGATGGGGAGAAAGGTCTCGTCATGGCGCGTGATGAAAAACCCGACCTCATTTTGCTTGACATCAGGATGCCGCGGCTCGATGGGCTTTCCATGCTAAAGACTCTTTGTGAGGAGAGTACGGACAAAAAACCAATTCCCGTTTTCATTACCTCGAATCTTGATGGTATCGATAAAATTAGCGAAGGTGTAGCGCTCGGTATCAAGGGTTACATTATCAAGTCTGACGAATCGCTCGATACGATGGTCACCGCGGTACACTCGGTATTGAATCCATTGGCCATTGATATGTCGATAACGACCTAACGTCTTTATGGTGCAGTTACCGCGTATGCGGCGTGGTACCAAGCCGTATAGGGACATGGTGGAGCATGTGCGGGCGCTGGCTACTTCACGCGCACAGTACTGGGGTGCACGCTACGGCATTGCCTTCGGGCGCATTAGTATTCGCAAACAAAAAACCCGCTGGGGAAGCTGCTCGCAGACGGGGAATCTTAATTTCAATTATCGTCTCGGATTTCTGCCGTTTGAGCTTGCGGACTACATTGTGGTTCATGAGCTTTGTCATATCGTGCACCATAATCACTCGCGTGCATTTTGGGCTCTCGTCGCGCGGGCCTACCCACATGCACAGGAACTCCGCGCCCGGCTTCATGTCTATCTTTTTTGAGAGACGGCACCGTGAACCAGAAAGCCTTTCATGAGGTCTTCATCTTAATAGTGGTACGGTACATGAGTTATCACTTCTCTTATCTCATATGAAAACAGGACTCCTTTTCAGTACGACGTTGTTGCTTCTCCCCGTGGCGACGTTCGCAGCCAGCTACCAATACATAGATACGGGCGGCACTGTGCGTACCGTCTCTGCCGAAAGCAGCTCCGAAGCCGTACAGCTCGCAACCAACATAGATCCCCACAGTGGAATCATGCCCGCGTCTGGTTCGCTCTCCTCAGGCGATAATGTTGTGGTTACCCCTACGCCAACTGCCAGCGACGGCACACAGCTGTATCACTACATTGATCGTAACGGTGTCGTGCAGGACGTACGTGCGCGCAGCGCCGCCGAAGCCATGAGTCTTGCGGTCAATATGGACTCTCACAGCGGCGTGAAGCTTGATATGGGCGTGTTGCGTCAGGGCGATACGGTATCTCTCTAGCACAGCCTAAAATAATAATCAGCACCCGGCTCCAGGGTGCTGATTATTATTTTGGGAACTATAAGGATAACTACCCTGAAATAAGACCATGAGAACGGGATTATGTCCCGTTTCCTTGTCCCCATAATCCATAGTTGACACCCCTTTTATGATCCTGTAGTATAGGGGTATGACCGAGTTCAAGACCCTCATGGATTTCATGGCCGCGTTCCCTAACGAGGAAGCGTGTCGCAAGCACTTTGAGCAAGTGCGATTTCGGGACGGCGACTACTGCCCTCATTGTGGCCATACCAAGATAAACCGCTTCAAGGACGGCAAGCGTTTCCGTTGCGCTTCCTGCAAGGAGGATTTCACTATCAAGACGGGTACACTCTTTGGACGCTCAAAAGTATCGCTCCACAAGTGGTATGTTGCGCTCTATCTCCTTTCAACCTCTCCTAAAGGCATTTCAAGCCCTCAACTCGCAAAGCAGATAGGCGTTTCGCAACCTGCCGCATGGTTCATGGATCATCGTATCCGTGAGGCACTAAAGCAGGGCAAAGGGCAGTTGTTCGGTACGGTAGAACTGGACGAAACCTACATAGGAGGCAAGGAGAAAAACAAACACTTCAAGAAGCGCACCCCGCATACGCAGGGACGCAACACTACTACCAAGTCCGTAGTTATGGGCTTGGTACAGCGTGGCGGGAAAATGAAAGCGCATGTAGTACCGAATGTGAAAATGAGTACACTTGAAAGCAAGATAGTAGAACATGTGCAAATCGGCACTACCCTCTACACGGACGAACTCATGTCCTATTCCAAGATAGGGAAACTCTACCCGCACAAGTCCGTGAAGCACTCCAAGGGACAGTACGCGCTTCCTAACGGCGTGAACTCAAACAGCGCGGAGAGTTTCTGGGCGTTGTTCAAGCGCGGGTATCACGGCACTTACCATTCCATGAGCAAGAAGCACTTGCAGAAGTATGTGGACGAGTTTGTGTACCGATACAACACTCGCGGCGAGAACATGGAGAGCATTTTCGCTGACATCGTAGACCGCGTATCAAAGAGTGCTACGCTCCCTTACAAGACCCTAACCGCATAGGCCATGACACGAAACCCTAATCATCACGAGCCGTTGGGAATGAGTTTCGGGGACGCTATTGCCCGTCTCGCGGATCAGAATAAGCCGATACTGAAAGCGGTACTTGCACGGCCATTCCTCAAATGGGTAGGCGGCAAGCGTTCTATCCTCCCTGAACTACAGAAGCGTATGCCCGTAGAGTACGAGGGCTACTATGAGCCGTTTATGGGCGGTGGTGCGCTCTACTTCGCAGAGCAACCGAAAGACGCATACCTTAGCGACATCAACTTCCATTTGGTGCTTACATTCCAACGGGTACGGGACGATGTAGACGGCGTGATACGCAACCTCAAAGTCCATGCCTCCCGTCATTCCCCTGAATACTACACGCGCGCACGAACCCGCTTGTTCAAGGAGAAAGACACTACGAAACTCGCCGCGCTTTTTATCTATATCAACAAGACCTGTTTCAACGGCCTCTACCGCGTGAATAAAAGCGGCCAGTTCAATGTGCCGATAGGCGACTACAAGAACCCGCCGATACTGGACGAGGACAACCTACGCGCCTGTTCCGCGCTCCTACAGACCGCAGACATAGAGCAGAAGCCCTTTTCGCAGATAGTCCCTACTAAGGGCGACTTCTTCTACCTTGACCCGCCGTACCACGAGACATACGAGGGCTACAGCGCACACGGGTTTGGGGACAGCGAACACGAGAAACTGGCCGCGTTCTGCAAGCAAATAGACGAAAAGGGCGGGTACTTCATGCTCTCTAACAGCGATACGCCGTTTGTCCGTAAACTCTATAAGGGCTACACTATAGAACATGTCTCTGCCTCCCGAAGTATCTCCTGCAAGTCCAATCAACGAGGGCGAGAAAACGAACTCCTTATCCGCAACTATAGCGATACAAGGGGGAACCCAAGCAAATAAGACGGGCGATGTCTTGGAGTTGTTCGTAAAGCGGCTTCTGGGCGATAACGGCTATGTGGAGTTTTGGAACCACAAGGAACAGGTGTTCGCTAACCGCCACGCCGTAGGCGGCAAGCAGTACGCCGAAGAAGTCGTTATAGGCGATAGTATTTACGATACGAAAGTGCGGTGCGATTTCCTCGTGATAAACAAAGACAAGTTCCCCGATGGCCTCGCCATAGAGTGCAAATGGCAACAGGCAAGCGGATCGGTTGATGTGAAGTACCCGTACAATGTCTTCAATATCCTGAAAATAGGCGTGCCTACTATCATCATCATTGACGGCAACGGCGCACGAAAGAAAGCGGTGGACTGGCTCAAAGCACAGGCGCACCCGCAGAAAGCCCTGATAGGCGTTTACAATATGAGCGAGTTCCAAGCCCTCGTAAACAAAGGGTTCTTGGGCTAAGGGTAGTTATCCTTATAGTTCCCATTATTTTAGGTATTCCTAGGTAGCTGCCTCAACTTGGCCGGCATAAACCGTGTATACAGCAAAGAGGAAGCTGATAGTCAGCGGTCCAAGGAAGATACCGACGGGACCATACAAAATCACGCCACCGAGAACTGATAGAAGAATGGCAAGGGGATGGAGCTGCGCGCCCTTGCCCATGAGCCGTGGTGCCAAAAAGTTATCAATGAGCCCGACCAGAAGCACGCCCCATAGAAACAGACCCAGTGCATGGCCGAACCCACCAGTCGCGGTGAGATACAGGACGGCGGGAATGAGAATGAGTGACGTACCCACGCCAGGGATGAGGGCCGCAAGCGCTGTGGAGACACCCCAAAGTGCTGGGTTTGGCAGCCCGAATAGCAGATAGCCGATGCCGGCAAGAGTACCCTGAATGAGAGCAATGGCGAGCGAGCCTTTCACCACCGAGGTGACCGTGCGCGCGAGCTGCCTTAAAATCGCATCTGCCTCGTTGTCAAGAATGGGGCTGCGCTTGATAAGGATTTTCTCAAGCTTCTCCCCATCCTTGAGGAAGTAAAAGAGGGCCATAAGGAAGATGAGAAGTCGCAGGAGAAGTGCGAGGATGCTGGTGAAAGCGACCCCGATACGCTGGACGAGCCACTGAAGGCCGCTCTGGAGATATGAATTTAGTTCCAGAGAGATGGAGTGTGCGTACTCGGTTGCGCCGGGGAAGCGTGGTTCGAGCCACACGCCGATGTTGTTAGCAACTGCCTGTGCCGTAGCGATAGTGTCACCATTAGCGACCGATACATACGCTGAACGCGTTTGGTCTACTACGAGCGTACCTATGAAAACGAGAGGTACCGCCAGAATGAGTGCACCAATCACTATGGTGAAGAGGGCAGCCAGACCGCGCTTTCCGAGTGTATAGCGCAGGAGATATTTGAATATAGGGTAGAGCACCACGGCGAATATGGCGGCAAGCGCCACCGTGGTCAGAAATGGTCGCAGGACAAAGAAGGCGACCACCATGGAGCCGAGTAAAAGGGCGAGCAGAAAGTAGGTGCGATTTTTTGCATTCATACTCCCAGTATAGGACATGAAAATAGAAAACCGGCCACCCGAGGGTGGCCGGCATGTCTTTTTTCGTAGAAGATCGAGCGAAAAGGTAAGGGCCCGCCGATTACTCGGCGGGCCAGATTTCACCATGTGCCGCCCTCAGCGGAAGCGACGAGCCTTGGTTCCTGTAATTCGAGGCCGCGCTATGCGATTCATGCCCAGGTGTTCATCGAGCGTTCGTTCCTTAAAGCCAAGGCGCCCCAGTGAGCGTAAGCGACTCTGCTGCAAATTCCACAGTCGCTCTGTTCGTTTCGGTCCAAATTTCTTGAGGAAGATACGCCACGTGGAGACCGACCTGGTGGCCGAGCCAAGCAGCTCTTCCGAAGGTATGGTCTCGTGCGGGTACTTCTTAGCCAGGGCATCCAGCATTTCACGAATACCCATAGCCTGTTCAATGTGGGTGGCGATTTCAGTGTAGAACGCCGGGTGCTCGCGTATATCTTTTCTTTCCATAGCTACCTCCCTATGCCTGCAACATTTCGTCCAGGGTTTTTTGCTTACGTTCCCGTCCTAGAAATCGTGTCGTCCTGCGTTGGCGTATCGACCAAAGGTACTCAGTATGCTCTCTTCCAAAGAGCTCGAGAAACGTACGCCAGGTAGTCGGTTGCTGGGCAAAAACGGAAACCGAATTCAGTGACGCCGAAATCTCCGCATCCGGAAAGTCTTGTTCACCGGCCCGATACATCTGCCCTTCAGAGAAGTCATTCTCAATATAGGAGGCCAGCTTCTCATAGAAGCCGGGTTGCTTGTGGAGCATATTTTTTGCGAGATACTGTCGTAGTCCAATGCTTCCGCTCATGGTATCCCCCTAAGAGCTGTTGATTCTCTCGTTTTTATACTCCCGTTGGCGCGCACTGTCGAGCGCGTGCCTCCGTACTCCATGAACCTAGGCATCGCCTCGGGGCGAGGTGGGGAAAAGTAGTAGTGGTGAGATAGGGGGGTGCTACGATTATTAGGTTAACGGATATGCGCCAGCTCGCTGCTATGGTCGCCCTCCTATTCCTCGTGCTCGCCGGGGCTTCTTATCCACTTCCAGCATCGGCTCAAGCAATAGACCCCTGCTATTACGACGCAAACTGGAATTATGTGTGTGTTGAGGATGACGGAACGATAACCACTTACCCAAACCCTTTTTTCGATGACCTCGACCGGTTAGTAGGCCAGTCCCAATTCCTCGGCCTTTCCGCTTTCTATAATGGAACGGCACTTGCCTCGGGTAGTCCTGTAAATCTCACCCTGAATCAAGATGGCTCACTCGCTTGGAGCTACGACCAGAAGCCGCCCGTCCCGTACGCACCCTTTCGCAACACCCCCATTTCTTTTGACAATACACTCGCTCATGCCGACCTGACCTTTGATATCTACCAAGGTACGGTAGGTTCAAGTACCCTCATATTTTCGCAAACCATTCCCTACGGTCAGACGCCGGCTTTACCGGTTCGTTTTACTGCTCCTGGTCCCTATGTTCTCGCATTCTCTGTGACGTATCCGGACGATAGGGAGGTGCCCGGTCTAGGATTTAACGACTTGTGTACAGGAGGGACTGGCGATATCTGTGCACTTCCGCATTTTCTGCTCACCCCGTTCCGTGATTTTATCCAACGCGGGATAGTAAATTCAGGTACTGGAGTATCAACGGGATACTACATTCCTGCGGCGTTTGGCCTGCTGCCTTTCAGTATCGGCACTGCCCCTTCGGCTATCCCAAATGTACTCTTCCTCCCCGGTATCGAAGGGAGCCGACTGTATCGACCTGACTATAATGGTGGGACGGATAAACTATGGGAGCCTGATTTCTTCAGTAATGACATTCCGGACCTGTATCTTAGTGGCGACGGCACTGCTGTTCGGGATGACATCTACGTGCGCGAAGGAGACATAATCGAGTCGATACCTTCGAAGGGAAGCGTGTACGGTGCACTAGAGCAGGACTTCGAATCTCTTAAGCAGCAAGGAAAGATTGGTGAGTGGGAGGCCATCCCGTACGATTGGCGGTTATCCATTGATGAGCTCCTCACAAAAGGAAACAATATCAATGGACGGATTTATTACGCGGGACCACTCGCCGCCACCTCAACCCCTTATATTATTCAGGAACTCCGTCGATTAGGTGCGGATGGTCATAAGGTAACCATTGTTGCTCATTCTAATGGTGGCCTTATTGCCAAGCGACTCACGCAGCTTTTGGGCGATCAGGAAGCCTCTCAACTTATTGATAAGATTATCCTCGTCGCATCGCCTCAAGCCGGTGCTCCTCAGGCTATAGCATCAGCCCTTCACGGTGACGATCAGAGCCTCTTGTTTGGAATACTGCTTTCCAAAAATAGTGCTCGTACTTTTGCGAGCACGACGCCAATGACGTATACCCTACTTCCCTCCGCGTCATATTTTACGCAAGTCGATGACCCGGTCGTATCCTTCGACCCAAATCTTACTGAATGGATAACGCGCTACGGCCAAACCATCCATTCAGAGGTTCTTTTGGATACGTTCCTCACTGGTTCATACGGAAGGGTCGATGCTAAGAAGGGTAATATCGATCATCCTATCCAGCTTGACCCGCGCAATATCCTTATACAGCAAGCGAATCAATTGCATTCAATTCTCGATACCTGGACAGCTCCTTCTGGTATTCAAGTCATCCAAATCGCGGGATGGGGCATACCAAGTACCATTTCAGGTATCAATTACAGGAGCAAGGGTTCAGGGATTGAACCGGACCCCATAACCACGGTGGATGGAGATGGAACGGTACCCGTACCAAGTGCCTTATGGACGAACGGTCCTAACGTAACGAACTACTGGCTTAATCTTTCGCAATTCAACAGGGAGCACCCGATTATTACTGGATTTGGCGGTATTGCTCCTAGGAAGCATGCGACAATCTTTGATGTTTCAGAACTCAGACAGTTCGTTACGGACCAAATAACTGGTCCCAACGAGGCTTCCTACAATTACTTTTCTGCGCAAGTGCCATTGTCAGACAGCACCAAAAGACTACGGTACGCCCTACATTCACCGCTTACTCTCGATCTTTACGACGACATCGGCAGACACACCGGTATTTCTACGACCACCGGCGAGGTGGAGGAAAATATACCGAATTCCTACTTTCTGAAGGTGGGGGACGTGAAGTATGTATTCACGGATGAGAATACCCCCGTTCATGTGAATTTGCGGGGATATGCCACTAGCACATTCACACTGCGCCTTGATGAACTCCAGTCTGATACGGTGGTGGCAAGCACAACCTTCAAGGACTTGCCGGTGTCACCGCAAACATCAGTACGCATTGATATCGGGAACAATCTCCAGAGCGTTTCCCCGCTTCTCCTTGATAGGAATGGTGATGGTACAACCGATCTCACACTGCTACCAAAATTGAACGATGTCGTGACGGTACCTCCTGATGTCACGCCACCGGAAGCCCGCATCGGGCTCGATTGGAGTCAGCGATCACTGCTCATATATGGTATCGACGACCAATCACCCACGACTACCGCGAAGTTGCAAAACCTTGCTACCAGTACGGTACTTGTGGACGACGCGGGACATACCCTCAAACTTACGTATTCTAAGAATGAGCAGAAGACCGACCGAGCTTTTCTTACACTCGCATCACTTGCGTATGACTCTGGAGCAAGTACCACCACCGCCAGTTTCCTTCGAAATTACTGGGCGGCGAACGCAAAAGGCGGCAATCCTCTCGTTTTTCTCACATTCGCAAAGACGAAGCAGGAGGGAATGGTAGCCCTATACCTAGGAGCCGTAAACAAGACCTTTATATTCAAGGCACTCTTATCTGACGAAACAGCAGATCCAAAAACATTGGCAACATCTTTAATGCTGCGGCCTCGCGATATTATCAAGCAATATGTCGGATTAGTTATCCCCTCACTCATGTCTCAAAAGGGGAAAGTCAACATAAGCTATTAGCTATGAATCGAGATTCTCTTCAAATCTTCATCCTGATTTTCTCGCTATTGCTCTCTGTCGTTTCGCTAATCACAGGATTTAATTACCAACTTAATATTTGCGGAGAGTATGCCTATACTTGCAGCGACAGTTTAAGTCAGATTGCAATTTATACCGTCGTTTTCTTGCCAATTTTTATTTTCTCCGCAATAACTTACCGAATGGATTTGGTGAAAAAGTCGTGGCGAATTTTTAGTTTTTTTTGGGCAAGTCTTACATTAACCGTGATTTACTCGATTGTCTCAGAGGCAGGAGGGAGTTTCGGTTCGCTTCATGGTGGTTACGAGAACATGGTAGTTATAGGGTTGTTTGTGGTCTACCCAGTTATAAGCGCTCTGATAATTTTATATTATTATTTACGGCTCGGAAAAAAGAAGGACAGTGGCGACCACAAATGAATGAGGATTGTAAGTTTGTGCATTTACTGGGGAAAAGTCTGAATAAGCGGGACAGGGTAGAATACAGCAATGACCGACGGAAAGGCCTTTGAGGATGCGTATAAGAAGCTGAATGCGGCCCAAAAAAAGGCCGTAGATACGGTGGAAGGGCCGGTGCTCGTCATTGCGGGTCCAGGGACAGGCAAGACGCATATCCTCACACTGCGGATTGCGAACATTCTCGCAACGACGGACACAAAGCCCGACTCCATTCTCGTGCTTACCTTTACTGACTCGGCAGCGCGTACCGTAAGGCGTCGCCTTACCGACTTAATCGGAGAGGAAGCGGCGCGTGCGGTGGGTGCGTTTACCTTTCATAGCTTTGCCGAGTATGTCATGAAGGAGTATTCAGCCGCCTTTGCGGAAGTGGCGGATCGCCGCCTCATGGGCGAAGTTGAGCAGGTACTTCTGTGGCGCAGTATTCTGGAAAGTTGCCCGGTGGAGCATGTGGCCACGCCCAAGTCCCCGTACCACTATCTCTCGGACCTGCAGCACCTCGAGGAAGATATGTCGCGCGAACGTCTCTCGCTCGACGACTATCGCGTATGGCTCACCACACGTGAGCAGGAAATTATGGACGACTCAGCGTATCGCTACGTGCGCGGGGGTAAGGGTGGGGCAGCAGGAGACCTCAACCCCACGGGTGTGAGTAAGCTCGCGGGTATTGAAAAAGGGCGCGAAGCACTGAAACTTATCCAGGCATATCGGGACGAGAAAGAAGCGCGGGGGCTGTATGGGTATACAGATGTGCTTCGGATTGCGGTAGACACCCTCGCGAGCGATGAGGCACTGCGTGCAGAGCTTCAAGAACGCTATCAGTATGTGCTTGCCGACGAGCACCAGGATGCGAACGCTTTGCAGCATGCGCTTCTGGACGCGCTTGCGTATGACGACTACCCGAACCTCTTTATTGTGGGGGATGAAAAGCAGGCCATTTTTGGATTCCAGGGTGCTGACTCCAGCCATTTTCGTACGTTCCTTACGCTCTATCCGCGTACCGAAGTTATTGCACTCACCGAAAACTACCGTTCGTACCAGAGTATTCTCGACCTCTCCCACACACTGCTTGCAGGACTGCCCAGTAGCACGGGTGGGCACGCAGAGCTTTCGGCCGCGCGCGGCGCGGGTGGCACGATACACCTTCTTGCTGCACCGGACGCGCTCGCGGAGCTCGACCAGGTGGCGCGCCTGGTGGAGGAAGCTATTGCCGGTGGTACGGAACCGCACGAGATAGCGGTGATAGTGGATAAGAACAAGACCGCAGACCTTTTTGCGCTTGCACTTCGTGCGCGCGGTATCCCAACGCTGCGTGCGGGGAACATCGACCTCGAAGGCCGGCCGAGTATCCGCTTCTTGCTTGCACTCATGCAGGTGGTGGCAGACCCCAACAACCGCGCGCACCTGCGCGAGTGCTTGCTGGCGCCCTGGTGGCCCGCATCCTTTGCGGAGCGAATGCGCATGCTGCGCACCACGAGCGACCGACACCTTATCGATACACTTGCGACCACCTTCCCTCTCATTGCTACCGTCATACAGGAACTCCAAAAGGAGGCCATGAGCGTACCGCCCGTGAATCTCTTTTCGCACCTGCTGCTTGATACCGGAGCCCGTGCGTATTTCCTTTCTGATGCTGACCGGATTGTTGAGGATATTCCACTCGTGCGACAGCTCATGATGCACGTCATAGATTTAGCACGACGCTCTCCGAACACCACCTTCGCCGACCTGATGGGGGACTTCACTAAGGCCCGCGAGCACGAGATTGGGAGCATAAAAACGAGTATCACCAAAGAGGAGGGGAAGGTGACGGTGATTACCGTGCACAAAGCTAAAGGGATGGAATTTCAAAAAGTCTTTATTGCTTCACTTACCGCAAGCGAGTGGGAGGGTCGGGGAAAGTCTGCTCTCATTCCTTCACCCTTTACTACCACACGCGACAAGGAGGAGGCCGTACGGCTTTTCTATGTGGCACTCACCCGCGCAAAGAATGACCTCGTACTTTCGTATCCGGTTGCGAACGCTGACGGGAAAGACACTAAGCTCATGTCGCTGCTACCTGCGGACCTACCGGCGCTTACGCTCCCCTCTGACCCGCTCCCGCTTCTGCACGCCACAGTTCCACCCTCGGCTCTCGTGTGCGAACTCACGGAACGCTATCTCACGCATGATGGGCTTTCGCCTTCGGCACTGAACGAGTACCTGGAGTCACCGGCCGCATTTTTTGCTAAGCGGGTGCTACGCCTGCGGGAACCAGAAACACGCGCCATTGTGGTCGGAAACGCCGTACATGCAGCTATCGCGGCATACTTGCGCGCGAAGGGAAGTGAAACCGCAGAGCGTGAGGACCTGGCACGTGCGGAGCTCTCTCGCACGCTCACGAAGTCACTTCTGCCGCGCGGGGATACTTTTGAGCAAATGGCGCGCCACGCACATAACTGCCTCGATTCCTATCTAGGGAGCGAGCTTCTCGGGCGGGAAGCGGTGGCCATCGAGGAGGATTTCAGCGTGAGTCGTACCGTTGCCGGAAAAGAAGTTCTCCTCAAGGGAAAGGTGGATGCGGTATTCAAAGGCGAACAGGGAGAATGCATAACCGATTTTAAAACAGCAAGTAGCATCAACAAAAAGGATCACGCAAAGTATGAGCGGCAACTGGCCTTTTATGACCTGGTGCTACGAGCGAACAAGCATGAGACCACCAGCGCCGTTATTATCCAGGTGGGCGAGGAGAAAGTGGAGGAGCATCCTATTGCGCTTACCGACGAAACGCGCGAGCAGCTGACTACGACACTCGACGCGGTACTCACGGAGCTGCTCACCGGGAAGTGGCGCGCGGGTGAGCCGTCTGAGTATGATGACCTTCTCGCTCTTTTTAAAGACTAGAGCATGTCCAAGGGTTTAGATTTTTTCTAAGAGCCGAGTTTGGCGATAGATTGTTCGATGAGTTTTTTCATAGATGTGTAAGGAATGGCGCCATTGATAGGGATTGGCTTTTGACCCTGGATTATAAGTACGACAAAAGGCGAGCCAGTGGCGCCTGAGGCGAGCGCATTGCTGTAGTCGTCGTGAACACGTTTCGTGAATACTCCATCCGTAATGCATTTTTTAAAGGCGACTTCATCAATACCTAGTTCGCGCACAATTCCTGGGTAGCCGCTCGGGCTGAATTGGTTTTCCCCCGGGGCCGCCGCCTGCAGTGCGTCTATGAAGCGGAAGAATGTGGTGGGTACTGAAAGCGACGTGGCACATTCAGCAGCAAGCGCGTGGGTGGCAGCGTTCGGGTGCTCGTCGCCCAGCGGGAAATGACGATATACCCACGCGACTTTTCCGGTACTGGCATACTCCGTCATGAGTTGCTCCATGGTGAGCTGGAAAGATTTGCTATAGGAGCTATCAATGTCCGCGTACTCGACGACCATAATAGGTGCGGAAGGATTTCCGATGAGGTGATCGGTGGGAGCGACGGCACGCACGGCTTCCGGATTCCCTCCGCCGTTCGTGAGGGTGTGTTTGATACGCACTACATAAATGGCTACCGAAAGTAGCAGACCGGAAAAAAGGATTGCCAGAGGGATAGCGAGGTTCCTTGCCGTGAGCGGTAGTCTCATACGGAAGAGAATAGCATGTAAAAAAGAAGCCCCGCGACCTGACGTCGCGGGGTGTGAAGGAGCACAGGTCTCTCGTGGCCGACGCCTACTGAAGTACGATGGGCTTCTTGGTCTCGTAATCGACGAGAACAAGATCGTAATTGCCGCACAGGAATTCGAGCATGGTTGTCTGGATGAGCTCCACAATCCTCTGTCGACCGGGGTTAGTACCCGCAATGTCTATGGTGGCCCGCACCACCTGCGCGGCGTGAGAGGTGTAGCACACGATATTGACCGATGCCACAAGCTTTTCTTCGTCTAGGTGTGCCAGGACTGCCTCGTGCACTTGAAACTGACAATCGGCCCGCACGGTGGGCTCCACTTCATGTGGAAAGAGCAACTCGAGTCCCAAATTCATTTATTCCTCCCAGAACATGCGCACGCACCGTACGCTTCGTCGCTTATCCTACGCCGCTTATAAAAAATCACAACCCGAGCGTATGCGTAAAAGCGTTTGTATCGCCTTGCGCTTTCCAGGCACTCGTATCAATTTTCATGTCGCGAATTTCACGTAGGTCCTTGTATTTCAGCTTCTTGTGTTCGAGTGCGTAGTCGTAGAGCTCGCGGGTCACTTTCACGTCCTGAAGACAGTACTCGCGCACCTTGTCGTAGAGCCCCTGCTGCCACCACTCCACGGCCTTAAGGCCATCAGCAGATTTACCATGTCCGAGCGTAGCTTCAGCAAGGTTTTGCAGGCGAAGCCGACGACCGAGTACTTTCTGTACTTCCACCATAATATCGAGTGAGCGGACCTTCGTGAGATCCCCCGGGTAGTAGTGGTTCAGAAGAGGAATATCAAAATTGTCAGAGTTGTAGCCAATGAGTACGTCCGCCTGCTCGATAAGGGGCCACAGTTTTGGAAATTCTTCTTGCGAGTAGGAAGTGTACTCATCCGTCTCGGAATCGTGGACCCCCACAATAGAAATATCGAGACGGTGGTATTCTTGCCGACTCATGACAGGAATGAGGTTGGCCGTTTCTATATCAAAAGTAATCTCACGCATGGGATAGGTCTAAAAGTTCCATCTGCTTCGTTATGGGCTCCGTCGTTTCGCTCCGTCGTACGTCAAGTACGCCTGTACTCCACTCCTATCCATGCCTCGCATCTGAACCCTTTTATCCATATCCCAGGGATTCAACTACGAGTGGGTATTTTTCAATTCACGCACTACCTCTGCAACTGACATTTCCTTTTCGGCGGAGTCCTCGAGCGTCTTCAATTTCACCATGCCGGTATCTATCTCGCTCTGTCCGTATGCGATGAAGTAGGGAATACTGCGCCGTACCGCCTCTTTCACTTGGTCGCCAAGTGCTTTGTCGAGTACATTCACGAGCACGGAAATACCTTGCGCACGCAGGTCGTCGGCGAATGCTTGTGCGGCTGCAATGTCGGCTTCCGACGGCGTACCAATGAAAAGCATCGGCGCGGAGGAGGTCTTTGGTGCGTAGCCGTGTACTTTCAGAAAGTCCAGCAGCGTCACATCGCCAAAGGCGAAGCCCATCGCTGGAATCGATTCACCACCGAAAAGCGCAAGCAGATTGTCGTAGCGACCACCACCAAAAAGTGCTCGTGGATTCTCATGGTTAGTATCGTATATCTCAAAGACCGTACCGGTGTAGTACTGGAAGCCGCGCACGACAGTGGGGTCAAAAACGACATTGTTCATCCCGCGTGCAGCGAAGCTCGCGATGAGTCCCTGGAGTTTAGTGAGCTCTTCACCCGCTCCTCCGTCCTCGATGAGTTCAAGTGCATCTTTTCCGTCCTTGCGAAACGGCGCACGAGCAGCTTCAAATTCCTCAGCGCTTATTTTGTTCTTACGGTCGAGCAGGGCGAGATAGGCTTTTGCTTCGTCTTCAGTATAGGCAAGAGCGCTCGTCGCATCATTGAGAAGTGCGCGCGAATTAATGCGGATGGTGAAGTCGCCATCGAATGCCCCAAAGGCCTTCAGGAGTTCTGAAGCAAGGACAATTATCTCACCGTCGGCTTTTACGTCCGCTATACCGACAAGGTCGACGTCTACCTGGAAGAACTCACGTAAGCGTCCTTTCTGGGGGCGTTCGTAGCGAAAGCGATTGCCGATATTGAACCAGCGGACCGGGAAAACGAGCTCACGCTTTTTCGCTGCCACCATGCGCGCGAGCGTTGGGGTCATTTCGGGGCGCAGCGTCACGCGGCGATCGCCACGGTCAGTGAAGGTGAAGGTTTGTTCGTTTACGATTTCCTCACTGGTCTTACTCTCGTAGAGCTCGGCGGCCTCAAGTGGGGAGGCATTGTATTCCTCATAGCCGTAGGACTTTAGCTTCGCGCGGATGATGTCGAACATGGTCTGCAGCTGCGCCCAGTCTTCAGGATAGAAATCCCGGACTCCTTTATAGGATTCGGTGGAGAGAGGTTTCTGGTCGCTCATGGGTACAGAGTAGCAAATAAGCGCTCATGCTACTATCCTCCTATGAAAACGTACCAAGGCGGATGCCACTGCGGAAAATTCCGATATGAAGTAGATACCAACCTTGAGAAGGTCATTGAATGTAATTGCTCACACTGTCATATGAAAGGGCTTGTGCTCGCATTCGTCCCGTTTGCTCAGTTCCGTCTAACAGAGGGAGACGAAGCGGAGCTCATAGACTACCAATTCAACAAAAAAGTTATTCACCATCAGTCCTGTCCCGTCTGCACTGTACAGTCCTTTAGTTGGGGAACGGATGGACAGGGAAACAAGATGCGAGCAATAAACGTTCGTTGCCTCGATGATGTACTGCTGTCTGACCTCACCATTACTCCCGTAAACGGGAAGGACTATTAATTGAATTTGAAGTAAAGCGTGCTATGTTTGGCGTTAGTTCGATACGCAGGGTATCGATGTACGTGGGAGGACTCCGAAGATGAGCCAGTACCTTGGGGAACACTGTCGGTTTGGAGAGCGAGGGGACGGCATTATTTTGATGCCTGCCGCTCGACCAGGGGCGCAGCCCGGTTTTGTTGATGTGGGGGACCATACAAAAGCCGTGTTGCTTCATAACAACACGAGCCTCGCTATTTCCGGCCTCGATGAGACAGACGCGAACCGGTTGGGCGCTATCGACGTAAGCCGCGCTGTCTGGCGCAACAATCAGCTTTACTTTGGTTCGGGTAAGGGTTCGTACCCCCTTATGCTTGGAAACCTGGTACCTGGCTTTGAGGCCACGATACAGGTTGTTCCTGTTCGCTAGCACTGAGGTCTTTTCCGAAACCCCTCGCCACGCGGCGGGGGGTTTGTCTTCTATAAACCCGTTTGGACTTTGCTTATTGCGGGTAGACCATCAGCGTGAAGTGCCGCTATTTCGTGGGATATGAGGTCACGCAAACCTTGCGGGTCGGCGATATCGTCGATGACGAAGTGTTCAGTTTCCCCCGCGCTCTGCACGGTGAGGCGTCCATAGCCCAGAAGTGTGCCAAAGAGTCCCTCTACATCACTTGAGACATCTTGCACGCGCACCAAAAGCACACTTGATACTTTGCGACTGAAGTACCCATACTGATGGATATCGATAATGCGAGTATTCGTGATAATCCACTGATTTAGGTAATAGCGTGTAAGGGTATTGAACGCGGCGCTCCAGAGCATCAGGAGCCACAGACCATAGAAGAGTCGAACGAGCGGGTTATCGGCAACGGCAAATGTTGCAACCGTGCCAGAGAGAGGAATGACGGTTGCGATGAAGTGTAGAAATGGAATGAAAAGGGTGGGGAGGTACGCAAGAAATACGAAGGGCACCAGATTCACCAGAAGCATAAACCAGTGCTTGCGGACAGCGCGCGTAATGTGCTCGCCTGCCTGTAATTGAACATCACGCATAAGAGTGTGGATATAAAACTTCAGATGCGAGGCATGGGAAAGCGAGGAGTGTAGACGTATTGGACATACGGCGAAGCGACGAAGCGGGACCCATAACGAAGCAGATGGAGATTTTAGACATACTCTAGACGAGCCCGCTCACGGCATAGACTGCTAAGAGCGTCGAGACTATGACATGAACCGAAAGAGCACAGAGTGCCACGGTCGTATTGTTTCCATAGCGAAGCCAGTGGTACGCAGCCACAAGCGAATAGACCGCCCATATAAAAAATACCAGGAAGAAAACGACCGGTACGACCTGTCCAATCGGCAGTGCGGACACGTGAATAAGGGGCTGTACCTGCATTAGTAATAGGCTAGCACAAGGCGGTCGCGACCATACAGATCGGTTCGAACAAGGGTTTTGTGGGCACCGCCGGACGTAATGATGCGTGCTGCTTCGCCTGCATACGCCTGGTCGCACTCCATCCACAATTCGCCGCCCGTGAGTACGTGGCACGGGGTGTGGGTGGCGATACGACGGATGAGGTCGAGACCGTCCTCTCCACTATAGAGCGCGTCGCGTGGCTCGAAGTCGGAGACACTTGCATCTATTTTGCGCCCCGATGGAATATAGGGTGGGTTTGCGGCAATCACATCGAAGCTCTCATGAAGAAATGGGCTAAAGAGATCACCTGCGCGTACCACGGCTCGGGCTGCATCGAGTCCGTTGATGGTAAGGTTGTGCTCAATAAGCTGTGCGTGCTCAGGAGAAAGTTCACCAAAAGAAACATGCGCTTGAGGGCACGATTTCAAGACGGCGAGTCCCACGGCGCCCGAGCCAGCACACACGTCGAGAAATCGAAACGGAATGTTCCAAAAACGCGCTCGGAGATGCTCAATCAAAAGCTCCGTCCACCACTCGGTCTCCGGGCGTGGGATGAGGGGGTGCGAATCAAGCTCAATGCGCAAGCCCAAAAAGGGAATCCACCCAATAACGTAGGCGAGGGGTTCTCCGGCCTCGAGTCGCTCAATGTCTTTGGTGAGGTCCGTGTCCGTATGGCCGTCGTACTTATCGCGCACCAGATGAGCGAGCTCCTCTTTGGGGATGTCCATACCACTACGGTACCAGAGGGTGCCACCGTGGGGTACACCCCGCTAGAAAATATCTAGTAACCTTACTAAACATCCTGAACGACGAAGTGCATGCAGGACTTTGAATCGTGCTTTCTAACGGGGTACACTGTCGGCATGAAAACTCTTCGTACCCATTTCTGGAGCATGTTCCTCTCACTCTTTTTTGCCGCACTTCTTGCCTTCGGCGTCTGGTATCTTTCAGCGCTCGGTGCGTTCAATCGAAACCTTGGGGTAAGCGATGTGTTGCTTATGTCGCTTGCGGTCTGGCGGCTCACGCGCCTCTTTACCTACGATGCGATTACGAAATTCATTCGTGATTGGTTTGTCGGCGCGCGACCTGAAACGCTTCGCGGTTCCTTGTTTACGCTCATCACCTGCCCGTGGTGCACGGGCCTCTGGTTTGGGGCGACTGTGGTGTTCTTTTACTTCCTCACGCCCTACGCATGGCCGGTCGTACTCGTGCTTGCGATTGCCGCTATCGGTTCGTTCCTTCAAATACTCTCAAACTTGGTAGGGTGGGCAGCTGAGGCAAAGAAGCGCGAAGCACTAGGCGCGAACCATCAGTCCCACACCACCTGCGGGTAAAACGTATAAAGAATCCGTCTGCTTTGTTGTGGGCACCCACGGTCTCGTTCCGTCGTACTTCAAGTACGCCTTCTCTCAACCGTTGCCCACGCCGCGCATACGAATCCTTTCTACGTTTTACAAAGTAAAGGACCCGCCATAAGCGGGTCCTTTACTTTGTGAATTGGATTAGTATCCGCCGCCGAAGCCTCCGCGGTCATTGCCGCCGAAACCTCCACGATTGCCACCACCAAATCCGCCGCCGCCTCCACGAGGTGCGCGATCCCCAGCGGGGCGGTCACCCTGTGGGCGGGCGAAAGAAACGGAGAGCATGCGCCCGTCCATTTCCTTACCATCCCAACGATCGATTGCAGCCTGGGCCATAGCCTCGTCTGCCATCTCCACAAAGCCGAAACCGCGTGAGCGGCCCGTCATGCGGTCGCTGATAATGCTTGCGGACGTTACGGTACCTGCCTCCTCGAAGGCGGTACGCATTTCATCCTCGGTCGTGCGGTACGGAATACCACCGACATAGAGTTTGTTTGTTGCCATTTGGCTTTGATTGAACTTTTAACCTCGCAGGCGCTGCACGTTGTGGGCGGGGAGCCTTCAGGAGCGGAAACCGTCGAGTTATTAACAATATGCTACACATTGCCCAATTTCGCAAGAAATGTTCGTGGATATGTGGATTACGTCGACATTCATTTGATACTCATGTGAGTTTGTGTTAAAATATATAGGAAGGAGGACACTCGTCCTCCGTTTGTCGTTCATTCCAGCTTGAGGAGACTTTATGTCGTCCACTACCGTACTTAGGCCGGTGCGTACGTTTTCAGTCGCACCGATACCACCCAGTAAGGAAGCGCTTGAGCACCTCGGAATTCCGGTGTGGTGCGATGACCTCGTGCGTTTGGTACGGAGTCAACGAGACCTTGAGCTCCCCTCGCAGGTCGTGATTCAATCTTCGGAACTTGTCTGCGATGGCCTCCAGGATACGGACATTCGGGCCGCGATAGCGAAACCGCGCTCGGTGGCATGCGGGACGATTCTCGGAATTCTTGCGCAGTACCTGCGTGGCGATCGGGAGCTTATTGCGCCCTTCCCGTATTTCAACGTTGCCTACACGGGTGAGCGGAAGACGGTGTACTTCCAGGTCAACAAACTTGGTTTGATTACCGCCATCAGTGCGATTGACCGCAACAAGGTTCCTGTGTGGAAGCCAGGCACCCGATTCTTTCACCCTGCGCCGATAACGAAATAGTTCTTTGATGCGCCCCAGTCGAAATCACGACTGGGGCGTTTAATGGTAGGAAACTCGCTGGCCCTGTCTCTGGTACTAGAGGATATGAATCGCTCGAAATGGTGGACCCTTATTTTGATTGCCCTGGCAGTCCTTGTGCTCTGGCTACTAACCCGAAAAAAGCATTGCTCACCCACGGTGATTGCCGAATCTAACTATACAAACTTCCGAAGCCGGTCCTTGGTGCAAGCGAGCGTTACACCAAGGAGCAGTTTCAGAAGACCACGCGACCTCAATACCTCATAAAAGCGTAGCACAATTTTTCACTCCGCAAGCACTTGTAAACGGTACGGCGGCCGGGCCTTAGGAACAGCATAAGAATGCTAGAGGTGGGTAATCATATCGGTCTTAATGGCTTCAAACGTGCCACCGACTTTTTTGCCCGGATTGAAAATATTCTGCGGGTCAAATATTTTTTTGGTCTCAGCAAACAGCTCTACCATTTTCGTACCGAACATAAGCGCGAGATAGGGAGTGCGAATAATCCCATCGTTGTGCTCACCGGTGGTGGAGCCGCCATATTTGAGTACTAGCTCATACACCCTCGGTGAGAGGTCGAGAATAATTTGTCGCACGTCTGGTTTGGTAAGGTCCATGAGAGGAATGATGTGAAAATTACCGTTCCCAATATGGCCGGCAATCGTGTATATGAACTTGTCTTTGTAGAGGTCGAGCAAGGCATGTAATTCGGGAAGGAATTCCGGATACGTGTGGGGTGGCACCACAAAGTCGTCGATGAAAGCGGCGGCGTAGAGACCGTGCACGTTTTTTCGTAGGAGTGCGAAGGACTCTCGACGCACCACCCAGTACTTTTCAGCACTTTTTTCATCTTTCTTTACGGATGTAGGCAGGTGCAGGTCTGCAAGGGCCACCTGGGCTTTGCGAGCCATTGAGAGTGCTTCCTTGTGCGTGTCTTCTGAAAATTCTGCCATGAGCACGAGCTTGGGCACACCTCCCTTGGCCGCCATAAGCATTTCCGGAATAAAAGAGATGCCAAGACGGGTGGCACGACCAAGACCCATTTGTCCCAGCATCTGCGGCATGAATTTCACCGCGAGTTTGAACGTTTGGTCATCGTAGCTTTCAAAACTTTCGGGATTAAAAGGAAGTACGCGGCTTACAATTTCTGGAAGTACGGAAAGGTCCTTCAGAAAAACCACGAGCATGGAGCGATGTGCCTGGTTTTTTACCAGGGCGAGCTTCATTTTTGTCGTGAGAGCAAGTGTGCCCTGAGCTCCGCAGATGAGCTTTGCCAAATTAAAGGTACCCTGCTCGGTATCGAGCACATTCCAAAGTGCATACCCGGCAGAATTTTTTGAGACGGCGGGTTCAGCGTGTTCGATGGTCTCACGGTTATCGATAATGAGCGCGGTCATCTTACGGTAAATAGCACCCTCGAGCGTATTCAGCTTCTTCTTTTCCTCGAGCTCGTCAGGACCAAGTGCTTTAAATGTGGTGGCGGTACCGTCGGCAAGAACGACATCTACCTCTTCGACATAGCGCTCGGTTTTCCCATATTCAAGGGTACGCTCGCCACCGGAATTGTTATTCAAAATCCCGCCCATCGCCGCTATCTGACGAGAGGCAGGATAGGACGGGAGGAGCTGATTGTTCTTGGCGAGCGTGGCCTTTTCAAAATCTCGATAGTACACCCCTGGCTCGGTGAAGGCGGATAACGCACCCCCCCCAAACAAAAGAATAATTTAATTACTAAAAAAAAGCAACACCCACTACCGGATCAATGTTATTATAAAAAAAAAA
>VFSW01003138.1_pt1 | contig 24767 bp, 21 predicted proteins | sample 5358111 | NCBI WGS metagenome assembly VFSW01 (sample SAMN11554181, study PRJNA540505) | mine drainage metagenome | isolation source: sediment from site ElyBrook_90M | place: USA: Ely Copper Mine, Vershire, VT | collected 2017
GGAACTGCTCGTACCTGCTGAAATTGCTGGGGGTTTGATATGCGTCGGCCCTGGGAAGCGGATCAAAGGGGAATGAGTCCATCCGGGAGTTCCTTTACAACCCTGCGCCAGATACGCTATTTGCCATTCACAATCGATGCCGCGCGGCCATAAGATCCCATATTGAATACTTTGGCGTAGCCCAGGGCCTGCAGCTTCTTCTTCGCCACTCCGCTGCGCATCCCGCTCTGGCAGTGCAAGAGCAGAGCCTGGTTCTTATCCCTCACGCGGCGCGGCAGGCTGGACTCAATCTCGTCCAGCGGAAGATTGATGGCCTTCGCCAGATGCCCGGAGTTGAATTCGGCGGGGGTCCGAACATCGATGACAAGGGCTCCATTCTTCAATTGGGTCGCTGCATCTTTTATGGAGATCTGGCCGGAGCGCTTGAGCAGGATAAAGACCACGAGTACGGCTGCAACAATCGATAATGTTGTCCAGTTCATAACTTCCAGATTACTGCCTCCGCTTGAGTTACGCACAGGCCGCAGCCGTCTGCTACCGGGATTTATCGTCAGTCGTCCGGTTATTCCCCCTGCCCAGCAGAGCTATCATACTGGCGGAACAGTTGCGGCCTATAATGAAGCATGGCGACTGTCCGGCAACCCATTCCGGCAGAGACTCCCGGCACGGCTCCTTTCTCCGCGGGGCCGGCAGTGGAAGCTGTGCGCAGTCCTGCCCCTTCCCCGATCGACCAGCGCTTTGAAGCGCTTCTAAAACAGGTCAGCGCCAACCGCCCCAGTGAAGATATCGCACTCATCCGCAACGCATGGAAGTTCTGCGTGAAGCATCATGAGGGGCAGATGCGGGCCTCCGGCGAGCCTTACATCATCCACCCGCTTGAAGTTGCCGAGGTGCTGGCAGAGATGAAGATGGACGCAACGGCCATCTCCGCGGGCCTCTTGCATGACTCGGTAGAGGACACGCCGGCAACCAATGAGGAGATTGCAGCCGAATTTGGCGACCAGGTAGCCCATATTGTCGAGGGCGTCACCAAGATCGATAAGATACAGTTTGCCAATCGCGAGGACCGCCAGGCCGAGAACGTCCGCAAAATGCTGCTGGCCATGGTCTCCGATGTGCGCGTGGTGCTTATCAAGCTGGCCGACCGGCTGCACAATATGCGCACCCTGGAACACTTGCAGCCGGAGCGTCAGGAGGCGATTGCCCGCGAAACCCAGGATATTTACGCTCCTTTGGCTCATCGCCTGGGAATGGGCAAGGTGCGCGGCGAACTCGAAGACCTGGCCTTCCGCTATACGGACCCGGTGAGCTACGAGAAGGTGTCGGCTGCCGTCGAATCTCGCCGCATAGAGGGCGAGCAGTTTTTGCGCGGCGTGGAAGATACACTCGTAGAGCAGCTCAGGGAAAATGGCATAGAGGCCCGCGTCGAGTGGCGCATCAAACGGCTTTATTCCATCTTCCAGAAGATTGAGCGCTCTAAGGTTTCCTTCGACCAGGTTTATGACCTGCTGGCCATTCGAGTCATTACTCAGGACGTGGCTGCCTGCTACGCGGTTTTCGGGCTTATCCACACCCTATGGCGGCCGGTTCCAGGGCGCATTAAGGACTTTATCGCCATTCCCCGCGCCAACCGCTACCAGTCGCTGCACACCACGGTGATGGGCGCCAGCGGCCACCAGTTCGAGGTGCAGATCCGAACGGAGGAGATGCACCGCATTGCCGAAGAGGGCATTGCCGCCCACTGGAAGTACAAGTCGGGCGGGGTGATGGTGACGGCGCGCGACGAGGAGCGGCTCAACTGGATTCGGCAACTGGTCGAGTGGCAGAAGGAGATGACCGACCCCAACGAGTTCCTCTCCAGCTTGAAGATGGACCTATACCCCGACGAGGTCTATACCTTCACGCCCAAGGGGAAGGTGGTTGTGGTTCCGGCTGACAGCACACCCATCGACTTTGCCTACACCATCCATACCGAAGTGGGCCACACCTGCGTGGGCGCCAAGGTTAACGGCCGCATGGTTCCGCTACGCACCAAGCTGCGCACCGGCGACATTGTTGAAATTGTTACCCAGAAAGACCATAGGCCTAGCCGCGACTGGCTCACCTTCGTCAAGAGCCCCCGCGCGCGCAACAAGATCAAGCACTGGCTGAATGAGGACCAGCGCCGCCGCGCCGTTGAGATTGGCCGCAAACTGCTGGAGCGCGAGGCACGGAAGTTCAAGGTTCCCATGAACCAGATCGCCGACCAGGATCTGGGCCGCATTGCCAGCGAGTATGGAGTGGCCACCGCCGCCGACCTGCTGGCCACCCTGGGTCAGGGCAAACACTCCGCCCACCAGGTGCTGAATAAGCTTGCGCCGGGGTACGCCAACGTGCCGGATTCCGAGCCCGTCGGCGAGAGCAAGCCAGGCACAGTCGAGTCGGCCATGTCCGACGCCGTGCGCAAGCTGCATTTGACCGGCTCCGACTCGCTCCAGGTGGAGGGCCAGAACGACCTGCTCGTCTATCGCGCGCGCTGTTGCAACCCCATCCGAGGTGAAGAGATTATCGGCTACGTTACCCGCGGCAAGGGCGTTGCCGTACATGCGCGCAATTGCCCCAACGTGCAGAACCTGCTGTATGAAAGCGACCGCCGCATCGCCGTGGAGTGGTCGCGCGTCGGCGATCAGTCCGCCGGCCGGCCCCAGCGCTATCCGGTGAAAATTACCATTTTCTGCGACGACCGCGCCGGCATGTTGAGGGAACTGACCGCCGTCATCTCCGACGACAATACCAACATCCGCGGCGTGGATATCCGCAACGAGGATGGCGAAGCCGTTGTCGAGTTTGTGGTAGAGGCCGAAGACCTTCGCCACCTAAACAAGATGGTTCTGGGACTGCGCCGTGTGGGCGGGGTACGCACCGTGCAGCGGACGCAAAAACTCTAGCCTCTGACAATTCTTGCCCGCCACACCGCTTTTCCTCGATGCAACCTATGGTCTGAACTGCACAGACAATTCCCAGCCTCGGTGCAAGGCTGTTTGAGTGCGTGCGTTTGTGCGTATGGAACAGAAAGATAGCCGTTTCATTGGCATGAAACGCCCTGACCTTATCGACAGCCGTGCCGTTTGCAGGAAGAGGCCGATTTCATGAAGGTAGTTACCGGCGAGCCCTTTGATACAGCGCTATTCCTCGCAACCGAGGGATTGGGAAGAAGCATCGTTCATTACGCGCCAACCCAGCCGTTTTTTTCTCAAGGCGATCCTGCCGATTCCGTCTTTTATATCCAGGATGGCCGGGCTAAACTTACCGTCCTTTCTAAGAGGGGCAAGGAGACGACGGTTACGCTGCTTGCTCAGGGAGACTTTTTTGGCGAGGAATCGATGGCGGCAGAGGGAGCACTACGATCGGCATCGGCTTCGGCTGTTTCCGACTGCATGGCGCTTAAAATTTTGAAAGACAAGATGCTGGAAGCGCTGCATCAGGAATACGCGTTCTCAGACTTTTTCATGCAGTTTATCTTGAACCGGGGCATTCGGACCCAGGCGGATCTGGTGGATCAGCTTTTTAATTCCTGCGAAAAGCGGCTGGCCAGAACACTGCTTTTGATGGCTCAGTTTGGAGAGCCGGGTGAGCCAGGGACGCTGATACCTCCAGTAACTCAGGAGACACTTGCGGAGATGATCGGCACAACACGGTCGCGCGTCAGCTTCTTTATGAATCGCTTTAGAAAGCTAGGCTACATCGATTACAACGGCCGCATTCGAGTTCATATGTCGCTGCTCAACATGCTTCTGCACGATGCACTGTCGGATGAGAACGCGTCGAAACCCGTACTGCTGCTTTTCCCATTCATCTCAGCGCGAACCGCCAATCCGGAGAAACCGGTGTGCATTCCAGCCTTGAATACTTCCCCCCCAAACCCAGGTGCAAATTCGGCCAGGTGACTCATTAAGGAGATGCATGTCGTTCGGAATTTATGCTGCCGGATTCGCAATCCTGATTGGCGGACTGGTCTATGCTGTGCGCTTGGTCCATATGCCAACACACTGGATCGTGGCGGGCGTGCTCTTTATGGCTGGCCTGGGAATTCTTTCAGCCGTCAAAGCCACCCGGCAGAAGGACTCTGCCAAATAATCTCTTGGAACTGGCCATTCCCATTGCTGCGTTCACATGACAGCACTCAAGAGGCGCTGTGCGGGATCACGAAGACTGAATTCGCGGCAATACACAATAACAAGGGGCGGATACCTGGTGGGTATCCGCCCCTTGCCGGTTCAAGAGCTATGGGTTGACGGTGAAAGTGAAGGTTGTGCTTGCAGTGATGGCCGACGATGCCGAATCCGTTCCAGTAACTGTAATCGTGTAATTTGTCGCCGTGGGTGTAGTAGGTGTTATGGGTGTCGTGCTGCCACCGCCGCAGGCGCTTACGGCCAAACCTACAGCAAGCAGAGCAACAAGCCCTGCCATCGCACTGAACTTGCGCGAGTAGCGGCCCAGGAACCCGACCAGCAGCAATCCAGCAAAGGCGATGCCGGCCGGAACTGGAAGCGTCTTGTTAGGCTTGGTTGAACTGATTCCATTGTTTACGGGGTTAGCGTGAGGCATCGCGTACATCTGGTGATTGCTGCCTGCTCCCGGTATCGCTGCCGCACAATCCGATGCCTTGGTGTCAAGAATCAGCTGTGTGGCTACCGCACCCTGGTTGGGAGCGATCGTCACTGTTCCGTCGCCATTGGCAAGAATATTCGAGAATCCGTAGCAAATGCTCGTAGAGGAGCTGCCGCCTGAGATGGCGAAGCTGAGATTCACCGTGCCCGAGTAACTGCTTCCAGGCGTTACCGTGAGGTTTGCGACGCCAGAACTATCCTGAGTGACCGTGACAGTACTGGGGCTTGCAGAAAGGGTAAAGCTGTTTGCTGTTGCGCCAGTGGTGGCAAGATACACCGACAATGTTCCGGTAGAAGATGCGTGTGTACCATCTCCTGAGTATCGGACGACAATCTGATGCGTTCCGGCGGTGGTGAAGGCTTGGGCGTATGTATACGAGCCGTTCACAAGCGTATCTGTGCCCGTTACAGCCGTGCCGTCGACCGTCAAAGAAACCGTCCCGGTGGGAATGGTGACATCCGTGTTGGACGCTACCGTGATGATGTAGTTGCCAGATACATTTACTGCGGGAGTCGCAACAGGAGCGGCAATCGAAGTTGTAGTGCCAGTTAGTCCAGTGATGGCGCTGGCATTGACCCACCCTGTTGCCAGGTTGTTCAAATCGATTGAGCCCAGCCCGGTTGCCTGGTCGTATCCAGTTCCGGCGGCAAATCCATTCGTGCTGCTGCTGCAGTAGGTTGATCCGGCGGTGCAGTTGTTGTTGCCGCTGGTGACGTCATGGAAGGCCAAAGCATACGTGCCGCTGTTGGCGGCCATGGTATAGAGGGAGGGGTTGATGAGCCCTTGGCCGGTTGTGTACCCAGCCTGCTGGTTGATCAGGGCCAGCATACCGGCAAAGATGGGCGCGGCAAAACTGGTGCCGCCGGCAACTGTCAGATCATTCGTCGAGCTATCTCTGAAGCCGCTATTGCAACTGGCCTGCTGCGATGTTGCCCAACTGCTGCTGTCGCTGGTGCAGTAGAGGTATCCGGCGTAATTTGGCGAGGAGTAGAGGGATATATCCGGCACGTCACGCATGCTATCGGCCGGTGTCAGGGCAACCTGCCAGCTTGGCTTGGCAAAAAGTGTGCTGACCCCACCGCCGGTGGCGCTCAAGCCTTTGCTGCCGTCGTCGTTCCAGACCACTTCAGGAATGTAGCCTTTTGCGGAACTCAGGCTGTCGGAACCGGAGGCTGCAAGCCAATAAGTTCCCACCGCGTCGTTGGCCGAAGTAATCTCAGTTCCACCCATTCCGGTGACCAGAGGACTGCTGGCGGGGTAGCTCACAGCCGCTGCTTTTTGTATGGTTTGGGAAGGACTGGTGGAGGTTGGGCTCACATAACAGGCAGTGGAGCCCGCGTCGCCGGAGGCGGCGATGATGGTTTGTCCCTGCGTCTGGGCCTGCTGGAAAGTGGATTCCAGCGAATAGCCCCCCAATTCCGGTTCGCACTCGCCGTAGCTGACGCTGATAATCGGCGCGATATCCTGGTCAATCGCGTATTGAAGCGCGTCGAAGGCGCCGTAGTTGAGGTCGTTGCCGACATAGACTAGATAGATGTCCGCTCCTGGCGCCATGGCGCCTGACCACTCAAGATCGAGATCGGATTCAGTCTCATCCCCGCTATAGTAGGTTGCAATCCCGGTATTCGGCACCAAAACCAGCGTTGGCGCCTTTGCCGTAAGACCAGCCGCGCTTTGGAAGTTCGCAATATCATTCAGGTCGACGGCCGATTGGCCAACCACCGCGATCGACTGGCCTAGGCCGGTGTAGCCGGAGCTGTACAAAGGCTGAACATCATAAGCCGTGACAATGTCAGGAGGAGCAAAGAATACCGACCCGGTCTGGTTCGACGTGAAGCCCGGGCTGATGCCCGCAGTTCTGTTCACTACCACCTGCGGCGTGGGACGGAAATCGTTCAGATTGCGCACCCCCAGGACGACGGAAGCAATCGCGGAGGGAATGGCCAGCTCCGTGGAGGGAGCAAAGTGCCGCGCGCCACCGACATTGTAGTAGTGCATCTGCGTTTGGAATGCCAGCTCCACCTGATTCACATTGCCGGAGAAGCGGATCATGGTCCGGCTCCTGGCCACGGAATCGATGGAGAAGCCCTGCTGCTGGAGCCAGGTCTCCACCTGATCCAGATCGGACTGCGCCATGCCGAAGCGGGCCGCATACTGCTCCGGCGTAAGCCACTTGTGAAAGAGCGGCGAGGCAGGATTCTGCTGTGCCGCGATCAGCGCGTCAAGGTCTGCCTGTTGCGCGGCGGAACGGTTGAATACGATGCTCATGCCGTGCAGCCGGGTATCGGCAGACACCCGTCCAGCGTCAAACTGGGGCTGCGCCAGGGGATTCAGCGAACCTTTCAGCATGGATGGTTGCGCATTGGATATTTCACCGGTAATGCGGGGAGCCACCGATTGCGCACCCAGTGAGGTGACAACCATTGCAGAGGCAGCTATCCAGCCGCAGACCCAAAGACGCTTTTGCCGTGAGAGTGCAAGCATTGTGTTCATTGCCGTCCTTGTAAGTTGAAAAGTTGAATTATTGTGACATGGAAACACCCGTGAATGAAGAGTTTCCGATTGATCGGCACCTTGCTAGCCTGGACCTGTTCAGAAGCGGCAGAAAGGGGATACAGGTTAGCCTGTCAGAGTAGTCTAACTCCGCCGCGCCCGTAGCGCTCAGGACGCGTACCATGCAGCACTCCTCCAGCATAGACTCCGGAATCGAAATGAAGTTGCAGTCAGATTGGAAATTACTTGGCTGGATGACGATTGGCGGCCACCAGTTCCAGCGCCGCCATCCCCTTCCGGGACGGAACAAAGCTCTCGGAACGGCAGGCGATGGATAGCTTTTCGCTACTCAGCAACTTGTGAATCTGCCCCCGGGCGTGATCTGCCCAGGGACCTTGGCTGTCCAGCCGCACATAGGCCTGCCAATGGCGCAAAGCTGGCCGGCGTTCTCCCCGGCGCTCATGGGCAAGAGCGAGATTGTAGTGGGCATCTGCATAGCGGGGAGCCAGCACCACCGCCTGGCGGTAGGCGGCAATGGACTCTTCTGGCCGCTGCAACTCGTCGAGTACGTTGCCCAGGTCAAAGTATGCCAGTACATAGCTCGGATCTGCTTCGGTAGCGCGGCGGTAAAGCTCCTCCGCACGACCGTATTGGCGGAGGTGAAACTGGATGGTTCCCAGGTTGATGTAGGCTGGGGCGTAGGCCGGATCGAGCGCGAGAATCTGCTCATAGAGCATGATTGCGCGCTGTTTTTCGCCCGCTTCCTCGGCCTGTACCGCAGCTAGAAACCGGTCCTGCACGCCCCGCTGGCTGCCAGTACCCGGCCGACGCATGGGACACGGCTCAGAAGTGGCCGAGGGCCGGTCCATCCGGTCAAAGTCAAAGAGCAACTGACGCCGGATGGGGTCCACCATCGCGCCGTGGTGGCGGAAGGCAAGGCGCGTCCCGGTCCGCACCAGACTCGCTTCAAGCAGCGGGTTGGCCATACCGGCCACGGCCTTCATAGCCATGATCGAATCCCGAATCGAGGCCGCAGGCACAGCCTCCTGGCGCAGTACGCGCAAGGTGCGCAACTGTCCAAGATCCTGAAAACTGTAGGACTGTTGAGATGGGATCAGGTTCGCTCGCTCCCACCCCTGCAACTGGTGGGAACTGATTTGCAGGATGCGCAATACGTCCTGGCGGCTATAGCTGGTCACTCTTCAGTGCTCCCGTTGGTAGTCCTGCAAAGCTTCGGAAATGGAACTCAGGTGCTGCACTTGGGTTCTACCCCTTGCCCCCCGGACTTGGCTCTTGGAACAGTTACTGAGAAACCGCTCTTGCTGCGATTATGACAAGAGTATGCGTGGATAAGCAGACCGGAACTACCTCCGCAAGAAAAAATTAGTGGATAACCCGTACCTAATTTGGTTCGCCGCTATGCTGAATAGCGGAATGAGCATACGGTGTACCGTATTGCGCTCTACTGTTCCTAAACGTGGGCTGCCGTTCCGTACGGACAGGATTTCCACTTCTGTCATGTGGGCACACCGACTAGGAGCTGAAGACCCTCAGTTGGAGCCATATACTGCGGCAACAGGCAGGCCAACACCACCTTTGGCCGCCAGAGGGAGGATCACGGCAATCTGCGCTCCGCCGCATTGGCGGTTGCACGCCGTCACGCTGCCGCCATGGGCGCGAACCACGGCATCGATGAAGGCAAGGCCAAGTCCGTGGCCGTTTGACTCCCTGCCCTTCACCCGGCGCTCGAATAAATGCGGCAATACCTCGGCAGAAAAGCCAGGTCCATCGTCTTCCAGAACCAGCGACGCCGACTCTCCCTCGGCAAGGAGCTTGATTGTTACCGTGCATGAGGCAGGCAAATGCTTGAGTTCATTGCCGAAGAGATTCGCAATCATGCGATGAAGCAATGCGGCATCCGCTTCAACGATCAGCGGACCGCTGCTGCGCAACCTGATTTGCAGGCCTCGTTCAGCCATGCTCGGTTCGTACAGATCGGTCATGACTCTGAGCAGTTCCTCCAGATCGATTTGGCTTCGAGTAAGCCGGAGCGCATCCGCTTTGGCCTCTGCAACGTCGAGCGATTGGTTCAGAAATTCCGTCAGGCGGTCCAGCTCCTCGATGGCGGAGACAATCGGCTCGGCCTGCTCGCTGTGTGTTCGGGCCGATAACGACATCTCCAGCTTGCCACGAATTGCGGTCAATGGGCTGCGCAAGTCATGCGCCAGCGAGTCCGTAATGGTGTGCAGTTGATGCATTGAATTCTCAATGCGGTCGAGCATTCCATTCAGCGTGAGCGCCAGTTGAGCCACTTCGTCGTTTCGCTTTGTCGTAGGCACCCTGGCATGCAAATCGGAGTGACCGATTCTGGAAGCGGCCTCGCTGATGCGCTGAACGTGGCTCAACATGCGGCGGGTTGTAGAGAAGACGATTGCGAATCCAAGCAGCACAATCAGCAGCCACAGGATAAGAAAGCGAAGACGGAGGCTATTGAGAACCCTGAGCTCATCCCGCTCGGAGAGGCCCAGGTAGATGCGGCTGCCATCGTCAACGCGAATCGACGCAACCCGGTATGGCACATCAAAACCGCTCACATGAAGATCGGTTGGCTTGTCTGAGAGCATTCGCAGTTTTTGAATCGCCTGAAATGTTGCTTCCGCGCTGCCCGCGCCAACCCACAGTTTCAAAGAGCCGTCTTGGCCCGCCTGGAGGAAGAACACCGAGTTGTTTGAGCTGCCTTCTGTGCGCAGCCTGTTGGGAACTTCCTTTTCGGCCAACTCGGCAACTTCGCCCACAACCCGGCTATAGAGAGCGTCCTTGGGCGTATGCTCAGCCACATCTCCCAGAACCTCAACCTCTCCCGATAGCCAGGCGTCGCTGCGCTGCTGAATATCATCGGCGATAAAACGGTGAAGGAAGACGAAGACCAGCATGGTTCCAAAGGCAAAGGCAAGAGTCGCCCAGAGCGAGATCCGCCAGGCGGCGCTTCGCACCTTTGGCTTATCGGTCCTTGAGGACATAGCCTACCCCTCTCAACGTACGAATCAGCGGCTGCTGTCCCTTGCCATCGACCTTGCCACGCAAGCGATAGATGTGGACGTCAACAACATTGGTATCGGGCTGAATGCGCATGCCCCATACCTTATCCAGAATCATGGAGCGCGTGACGACGCGGCCAGCGTTCCGGCAAAAATACTCCAACAGAACAAACTCTTGCTGCGTAAGCTGCAAGATCTGTCCGGCGCGTGTTGCCTCGCGGCGAAGCAAATCGAGCTCAAGATCGAGAACCCGCAGACGGGTTGTTTCAGCGCCGGGGGCGCTATTGCGCCTGAGCAGGTTGCGAAGCCTGGCCAGCAGTTCAGCCAGCGCGAAGGGCTTGGTGAGATAGTCGTCTCCGCCCTGCTCCAGACCACGTACTCTGTCGTCAACGGACCGGCGCGCCGACAAGATCAGCACCGGGGCTTTCACTCCAAGCTGACGCAGGCGGAAAATCAGGCTGATGCCGTCTAGGTCCGGAAGCCCCAAATCGACGATGAGTATGTCGAATTCCCCTTCGATTGCGAGTTGCTCGGCTGTCTTACCGTCTGACGCGGCTTCAACCTGATACCCGGCCTCTTGAAGAGAGGTTCGCAGAAAGCTCTGTATATCGATTTCGTCTTCAACCAGTAGTAGCCGCATAAATGGATCTTATTGCATTTCTACAGGGTATTTCCATGCGAAAGCCGATGAATGGGTGGTAAGGTCACAGAGAGCGCAGCCCTAACTTCAAGATGAACACTTTGTCATGTTGGCGTTGGGTAGCTGTCATAAGCCCTTCATACAATTGATTTGAGCCGTAAAGACGTTCTCAGCGCATTTACGTAACCAGCGGATACCGAATAGCTCACAGCATGAGTTGTCCGGCAGATAAGTTAGCTTCTCCAACCTTGCAGCGGCCGCTTGTCTACCGGAAAGATGAACAAAACGTCATACTGCGTGGTGCTTTCCAATCATGCCATGCATGAGTCTCACCGATACGTGGCAATTCATCGCGCTCTGGCTGGAGAGGCACAACGCAAATCTCCAGCTCCCGATTTCCCCTGAACAGCAAACACTGAAGAGGATGAAGAGAAGAGTGCCTACGGCAATCGACACCAACACCTCACAAACTATGCAATGCGCGGATGCATTCAGAACTTTTCTGCCGCTGCCCGTGAACCTCGATCCGCACTTCGAGGAAGCCCTTCGCCACGTGCTGGATAACCCTGGCAGCCTGGTTCGCCCGCGCATGGTTTTCAATATGGCAACTGCGTATGGACTGGCAGTGGCTCCCGCGCAGGATCTTGCCATCGCACTCGAATACTTTCATACGGCTTCACTTCTGTTCGACGACCTCCCCTGCATGGATAATGCGTCGGAACGCCGTGGCGTCCCCTGCGTTCATCTTGCTTTTGGCGAGGCCGGGGCTATTCTCACCGCGCTGGCCCTCGTCAATCGCGCTTACGCCCTGATTTGGCGGTCAGTGGACGCAAGCCCGCAGGCTGACCGTTCGCGCGCGTTGGCGTACATCGAGCAGTGCCTCGGCGTGCAAGGACTGCTAAACGGCCAGAGCCTCGACCTGCACTACGCAACCCTGCCTCACACCCGGGAGACGACCGAGAATATTGCGCGCGGCAAGACAGTTTCGCTGATACGGCTTACGCTTGTTTTGCCGGCCATGCTGGCGGGCGCGTCCTCGCGGGAGATTCAATTCATTGAGCGGATAGCTCTCTGCTGGGGCCTGAGCTACCAGATGGTGGACGACTTGAAGGATGTGCTGGAAAACGCGGCGGAAGCCGGAAAGACCGTTGCCCGCGATATTCTTCTCGACAGACCGAACGCCGCCCTGGCGATGGGCATCTCAGGCGCTGTCAATCGCCTCATGAGGTTTATCCAGCTGGGAGACCGCACGTTGCACAGTCTCATGAAATTGAATCCGGCGTTGTTCTTTCTTGAAAAGCTTCGCAGCGAACTTGAAGAAGAGCTTGTGCGGGTTACCGGAAACTCCTGTGCCTTGCCGGCGGAGGCCCGTTCGTGATCTTTCTCAAGTTGATTGTGACCAATCTGCGCCGCCATCGCATTCGGTCAATCATCAGCATCGCCGGCATCGCCTTCAGCGTTGCCGCCATGCTCACTGTCGTCACAGTCCTGCAAGGCGCCATCGGCATGTTTTCCGGAATTTTATCCAATGATAGCGAGATTGTCGTCTTTGAGCGCAATGTTTCTGACCTGTTTTTCAGCAATGTTCCCGCTGCAGCAGTAGAAGACATCGCATCCTGGCCGATGGTGGAACATGCCAATGCGGTACTCTTCGGCATTGTCTCCAGCGCGGATCACCCTATCATTACCTGCTTTGGCGTTACCGCCGCCGATGCGCGCATCCGCAAAGCTACATGGATCGCCGGCGATCGCCTCAACTTTGCGCTACATGCCGACGATGTTGTTCTCGGGGAGCGGGCGGCGGAGTTTCTCAACGCCAAACTCGGCGACCATGTCCCCATCGGGCATGGCAGTTTTCACGTCATCGGGATACTGAGAACCTCAAATGGATTTGAGGACGGCGGCGTCTTCATGCCGCTCAGCTCCGCACAGAAGTTTTTTCATAAGGAAGGCTCCTCGGTCATCACCATCAAGCTGCGCAACAAGGACGATGCTGCCTCGTTCAAGAGCATGGTGAAAGCAAAGTATCCCAACCTTATCGCGCTGGAAGACGCGGAGTTCAATCGTTCCTATTCGCAGTTCAGAATTCTGAAGGCCACGGCCTGGGCGGTGGGCGGCTGCGGCCTGTTGCTGGGCGGGCTGGGGGTTGCGAACACCATGATCATGTCGGTGTTTACGCGCATCCGGGAGATCGCGATCCTTCGCGTCAACGGCTTTTCTCGCGTACAGATTGCCGCCATGATCTTTGGTGAGTCAGGAGTGGTTTCTCTGCTGGGGGCCGTGCTGGGCCTGCTGACCGGAACATGTCTTCTCTATGCACTCAAGCAGATCCCCGCGCTTCACGGCTATGTCGATGTCACCATCCATCCAGTGGTTTTGTTGGTCGTGGTTCTGCTTGCGCTGCTTACTGGAATCGCTGGCGCGCTCTATCCGGCAGCCTACGCAATGCGTATCCGAGCGGTGGAGGCGCTGCGCTTCGAATGAACATTTCAAAAGCTCAAACTTGCGGCAGTAGCCACCTGGTTTTACGCGCGGAGAACGTGTGGAAGAGCTATGACGATGGAGCTATTGCTGTTCTCAAAGGAGTGGACTTTGAGGCTGCCGAGGGCCAGACTGTCGCTCTTTGCGGGCCCTCTGGTTGCGGCAAGAGTACTCTTCTGCACCTCTTTGGTGGCCTGGATTCGCCCGACAGTGGGCGCATTTGCGTGAACAATATTGAGGTCAACCGTTACAGGAACCTGGTACGCCTTCTGCGGCATGAAGTGGGTTTTGTCTTCCAGCTTCACAACCTTATCCCGGATCTCACGCTCGAAGAGAACTGCCTTATCCCCACGGTAGCGGCCGGAGTGGATCATCGCACCGCGCAGGAGCGTCTGATGCAGCTTACGGAGCGTACCGGCCTGACCCATCGTCTGGGCCAGCGTATCCAGAAGCTCTCTGGCGGCGAACGCCAGCGCACCGCGCTCTGCCGCGCGCTGATGAACCGGCCCAGGATTTTGCTTGCGGATGAGCCTACCGGCTCCCTGGATGAGCAATCGAGCGGCATGGTTTTTGACCTGTTGCTGGATATGGTTGCCACGGAAGGCGTGACCCTTGTGATGGCGACGCATGATCGCGCGCTGGCCAGACGCTGCGACCGCATGGTGGAAATGCACGGCGGGAGAATCCATGAGCCAGCAACCGTCTGATTCAATCGTCTCTCCCAGTGGTCTTCCGAACCCCGTAGCCAGCGCCGCATGGCACAGCTTGTTCTGGCTTGTCGTCGCCAATGCCGTTGGCCTGCTCATAGCTATACTGTTGCTCTTTCCCAGTCTCAACAGCTTGCTGGGCGAGTGGACTTACGGCCGCTGGATCATGGTGCACATGAACCTGGAACTCTATGGCTGGACAAGCCTGCCCATGGCTGCCTTTCTCTTTAAGGTCTACGGAGCGGACCGAGGGCCATTTGCACAATGGTGCAGGCCAGTGCTCTGGGTGTGGTCCGCGGCCCTTGCCGTGGGCTCATACTCTTGGCTCTCCGGCCACTCCAGCGGCAAGCTGTTTCTGGACTGGAGCGGCTACGCGCGCATCTTCTTCCCTTTGGCGATGGTTGCCTTGTGGCTCCTATTGCTGGTGTCTTTTGTGCGGAGCTGGAACAGCACGGCCAACCTCACACTCTCATCGCGAACGGCGAAGATTGCTGGTCTGCTTCTGCTACTGGCTGTTCCCGTCGTAATCTTTATCGCCTCCAGCCCCAATCTATATCCAGCCATCAATCCGGACACTGGCGGTCCCACCGGCGCCAGTCAGCTTGAGTCGTCGCTGATGATTGTGGCGATTCTGCTCATGCTTCCCTTTGGGTTGATACGGCGCAAGGCGGGGAGTTCCAGGACGGTTGCAGTCGCCTGGACATTCCTGGTTGCTGAGTCTCTACTGTGCCTTTTTCTGGGCCGCGCCGACATCAGCCATCACCGCCCGGCGCAATATCTCTCCCTCGCTAGCCTTCTGGTTTGGGTGCCGCTTATACCGGCCTACTATGCGGCCTTCGAGTGGCGCACGAAAACACGCCGCTGGCGCATCGCCTTTCTTACCTGGTGGTCTGTGCTGGTTGTTACCGGTTGGATTTTCTTTCTACCTGGCGTGCTCGACCACTTCAAATTCACTGATGGACTTGTCGGCCATTCCTTCATCGCCATGGCCGGCTTTACTTCCAGTTTGCTTATCTTGGTCATGGTTCAACTGCTGGGCGAAGATGGATGGATCTTCAATCAGACGCGCTCTTTTTATGCATGGAATCTCGGCGTCCTGGCCTATGTCGTGTTGATGACAGTGGCCGGCTGGCGCGAGGGCTTTGACCCGGCGTTCACCATTGTGCCCGGCACGGCGCGCAACTTGCTCTACACTCTGCGGCTCGGTTCTGGCTTGCTGATGTTTGCCGCATCGCTCGACTGGCTTATCGCGGCCTCGGCGCTGCTGCGCGAGCCTGCCCGTATTACCCTTCCGGCGCAGCTCTATCAGGAGAAGACTGCATGAAACGGATCTTTCTATTCAGCTATCAGATCCTTACCGGACTCTCAGACACTTCCACCGGAGTGCTGCTCATTGTGGCGCCGGTCTTCACGCTCCGGCTCATGGGTTTGCATGTTCCCGCCGATGCGCTTGCGTTTTTGTCGTTCATCGGCGCCTTTGTTCTCTCCGTAGGCTTGGCTTGTCTTTACGGAGCCTACTTGATGGCGCGCAATTGGATTCCTTGCAAACTGCAAACCGTTTGGCTGCTCACCGCCATCACGCGCGCAAGTGTAGCAATTTTCGTCGTCATGCAAATACTGGCGCACGCGCTTGAAGCGGGCTGGCTCATGGTTGCGTTCACCGACGCCGCCTGCGTGCTGATTCAGGCAACGGGGATCCGTAAAGGCTGGCTGGCCAATGCAGAACGCTGAGAGCCGGCATACCGGATGGCAAGGCGCAAGCCTTGTCGCCATTACGTATGTCTACTTCCTGATTTTCGCTCAGTTTGCTTTTCTAAAAAGACTGGCGGACATGGGTGTAGCCGGCGTGCACCTCAAAGCCGTCTTGGCTGCAATGGCCATTGGCGGAATTCTCTTCAGTCTGCTTACGCCGCGGCTTAGCCTCTGGCCTGAACCAAACTTGCGGCTCCGTGCCGCTCTTCTTGCCGCGGGCGCGGCGGCCTTTCTGTCGCTGCTGCCGCTGGGAATCGCTACCGGCATTGCCGTGTCGTTCCTTATCGGCTCCAGCCTTGGCCTGCTCACCGTGACGCTGGTGACTCATCTGCGGCAATGGACTGGCAACCGCAATCCGCTTCTGCTTGTTGGCCTGGGAACTGGCGCCGGGTATTTTGTCTGCAACCTTCCCGCCTTCTTTACTGCGTCCGCCACGATGCAGGCGATGGCTGCTGGACTGTTGTGTCTTTCGGGCGCAGCCATCACTCTGCTGCCATCGGCCGCGCAATCTGAACAAGTGGAGCGCCGTTCCCAGCCGGCATTTCCGTTTCTTGGCGTGCTGGCTTGTTTTACCGCACTGGTCTGGCTGGACTCCGCCGCCTTCTTCATCATTCAAAACTCGCCTTCGTTGAAGGCCGGCACATGGCAGGGCGCGGCGCACCTGTGGATAAACGGAGGACTGCATCTTGCCGCTGCGCTGGCCGCCGCATGGCTGCTGCGCCGCCGCAGTCTCTCGTTTGTTCTTTCAGCCGCATTTTTTGCGCTGGCTATTGCCTGCCTTCTGTTGCTTCATCCGCATCGTGTCGGGTTGGCCTCGGTCTTCTATCCCATAGGTGTCTCGCTTTACTCGGTTGCGCTGGTTGCCTATCCCTCGTTGCTTGCTCCGGCCTCATCTCTCGCGGAACGCGGACGCCAGGCCGGATGGCTCTATGGCATCGCCGGCTGGTGTGGCTCCGCTCTGGGAATTGGCATGGGCCAGAACCTCGGTTCTATTCCGCCCATGTTTGTGCTTGCGGCAGGTGTGGTCATCGTGTTTCCCCGGATGCTCGGATTTCTTCTGCACCGCAAGCGCGAAGTGGCTTTGACTGTGGCGGTCTTTCTTGCCGCCTTCTCTGTCAACCGCATTCTGCCCGCGAGCCGCTTATCGCCGCAACTCACTGCGGTTGAGCGCGGACGGCAAGTCTACATCTCTGAAGGATGCATCAACTGCCACTCTCAATATGTTCGTCCGAATTCGCCGGATGTGCTGATGTGGGGACCGGCAGAGTCTCTACAGCAGCTTCGTCTTGAGCACCCACCCCTGATCGGGAACCGCCGCCAGGGGCCGGACCTTGCGGAGGTTGGCGGTCGCCGTTCGCCGCTTTGGCTCAAGGTTCACTTCTATAACCCGCCTGAAGTCAGCGGCGCTTCCATCATGCCCTCGTATGCATTTCTTTTTCGCGACCGGCGAGGTGACGATCTGGTGGCTTACCTCGGCACCTTACATACAACAAATATGCAGCAGCATCTCGACCAGGAAAAACTATGGCATCCTTCTGCCGCTGCCATGGCGGCAGCCAATGCCGTGGATGGCCAGCGAATCTTTCAGCGCTACTGCGCCACCTGCCACAGTGTGGACGGCCAAACTCGCTGGCAAGCGCATTTCAAGCGACTTCCCCCCGATCTCTCTCGCGGACCCTATCTTGATTTTTCTCCTGGCGCGCCGTCCGATGCGCGCAGATTACGCCTGGCCCAAATTGCCAAATTTGGAATTTCCGGAACCGATATGCCCGGACACGAATACCTCTCCGACAACAAGATTGCTTCCCTCGCCCTTTGGTTGTCGCAAAATGTTGCACAACCTACACACAACCCATAGCCACACTTCTCTGGAGATCAATCATGAAACTTATTGCCCAATCTCTCTTTCTAGCTCTCTCGCTGGCCGTCACTCCATTTGCGCTCGCCCAGCATCAGGCCTTCACCGTCAATCCAGATGCAAGCCAGGTCGCCTTTTCTCTGGGCGGCAATACCCACCATGTGAACGGAACTTTCCATGTGCAGAGTGGCACAATCGACTTTGACAGTACTGCCAAAACCATCTCCGGTTCCGTAGTTGTAGCGGCAGGAAGCGGCAACAGTGGCGACCAGAGCCGGGATAAGAAGATGAACAAGGATGTCCTGGACGTGGCGCACTTTGCTGAAGTCTCTTTCGTTCCCAAAAGCTATCAAGGAGCCATTGCACCTTCAGGCGATTCCACAATTCAGGTTACAGGCGTCTTTACTCTTCACGGCACTCCTCACGACCTGACGGTTCCAATGCAGATTCATATCGAAGGTGCGAATCTGACCGCTAAGACGCATTTCATAGTCCCCTATGTACAGTGGGGACTGAAAGACCCCAGCATCTTCATCTTGAAGGTTGCCAAGGAAGTCGATATCGACCTCTCGCTTGCGGGCCACTTAACGTCGTAAGTCTGTGAGTAAAACCGCAGGCGGGTTCGCGGCAATTGCCTGGCCGGAATCTACGAGTGATGTGCGGGCGTGGCCACGGCGCCCGCATGGTCATGGGATGCAGTTCACAAAGCGCCGCACAAGCAATTACACTTTCACGCAAATGCGAATTTTCTTCTTTTCACAAGCCATCGACTTCCGCAACCAGCTTCTTTCTCGGCTGGTCCGCCTTATTCCCACACTGCTGCTGCCTGCCTGCGCACTGGCGATGCTCATTGCCGCGCAGCCCCTGGCCGTCTCCGCGCAGGCCAATACGGCTAAGCATTTGCTCATCTATTCCATCGATGTGGAAGGCGGCCAGGCGACACTTCTGGTAGCCCCTTCTGGCGCTTCGCTGCTTGTGGATACCGGCTGGCCTGGCGCCGATGGACGCGATGCCCAGCGCATCCAGACCGCGATGCACGACGCCGGAATCTTCCGCATCGACCATGTGCTCATCACTCACTTTCATACCGACCATGTGGGCGGCGTGCCGGAGCTGGTCAAGCGCGTACAGGTGGGCGAATTCCTCGACCACGGCTTGAACCGCGAGGACTCCGACATTACGCGCCACGATTTTGCCGCCTACCTCAAGGCCATCAAGGGCAAGACGCGCCGCATCCTCCACCCCGGGGACACCATCCAGGTTTCCGGCCTTCAAATCACGGTCCTTACTGCCGACGGCGCGCACATCGCGGAAGTTCCCGGCATCAAGCCCACGCCCAACCCCTATTGCGCCGCCGAGCCCAAGTGGCCTGCCGACGATACGGAGAATGCCCGCTCCATCGGCATCCTGGTCACCTACGGAAAATTCCGCTTCATCGATCTCGGTGACTTGACCAAGGCGAAGGAAGTGGAGCTGATGTGCCCCGACAATCCCATCGGCACGGTGGACCTATACCTGGTGACCCACCACGGGATGAATCTTTCCAGCGCGCGCGCAATCGTGGACGCGCTGCACCCTCGCGTGGCCATCATGAACAATGGCGCACACAAGGCCGGTATGCCGGAGGCATGGCAAACCGTGCATGACAGCCCCGGCCTGGAAGACCTGTGGCAGCTCCATACCGCGGAGGACTCGGACGCGGCCCATAACAGTCCCGCCGCCCTCATCGCCAATCCCGCAGGCAGCGCCACCGATGGCGCCTATCTCAAGGTCGTCGCCTTGCCCAGTGGCAGTTTTTCCGTAACCAACACCCGCACAGGCCAAACCAGGGAGTACCCGAAGAAATAGGCCGGCTCCGTCCGCCTTCTACAATAAGAGCCAGATGCCGCATCTTTTCACCCTCCCTTATTACATGGATTGGCACTGGCTCTGGCTCACCGTGGCTGCGTTTCTGGCCGGGCTGCTCAACGCCGTAGCGGGCGGCGGCTCATTTCTGCTCTTTCCCGCCATGCTGAGCATGAAGATGCTGCCCATCCAGGCCAACGCCACCAACACCGTGGCACTGTGGCCCGGCCAGCTTACCTCTGTCGCAGCCTACCGCCAGGACATCCGCAAGAACCTGCGTCTCGCCCTGCCCATGGGGCTGGCCGGCTTGCTCGGCGGAACTGCCGGCGCCCTGGTCCTGCTCAATACGCCGCAATTGACCTTCCTGCACATGGTGCCTTGGCTATTGCTTGCTGCCTCCTCGATCTTTGCCCTCACCGGCCCGGTCTCTCGCTGGCTGGCCCACCGCAGAGGCTCCGACACCCAACCCCATGCTCCACGCCGCCTGCCGGTTTTCCTGGCCACCGCCGCAGTCTGCTTTTACATTGGCTACTTCGGCGCAGGCGCGGGCTTTCTGCTCATCACCGTGCTCTCGCTCTTTGGTTATCAGGATCTGCACGAAATCAACGCCCTCAAAGTGGTTTCCACCACGCTGGCCAACGGCATCGCGTTTCTCATCTTCGTCTTCAACGGCCAGGTGGTTTGGCGCTACTGCCTGCTGGCCATGGTCACCTGCGCCATCGGCGGATATGCCTCAGCCAGCCTCGCACACCGCGTTCCGCAGAAACTCCTCCGAGGGCTGGTGGTTTTTATCGGCCTTGCCATGGCCGCCTGGTTCTTCTGGCGTCAGTAGCTGTGGTTGGCCTCCGCGTAGGTAACCGGCACATCGTTGTTCGCTGGTCCTTTAAAATAGAAGCATGAGCCACGAAGGCATCCGCATCGTAGACAAAGGCCAGCAAGCCCGCGAGGCTGAGGATGAACAGCCGCTCGCCCGCATCGCTGTCACTCCTGAGAAAGTCCGTGTACTGATTACCGAGGGCAAGGGGCTGGAGATTGACTGGGCAGACGGTCACCACAGCGCCTGGAACTTTGCCTGGCTGCGTGAGGCCTGCCCCTGCGCCACCTGCATCGAAGAGCGGAAGGCGGAAGGCCGCAAGCCCGGCCAGCTTAAGCCCAAGCCCGCCGAGCTGCTGCCCATGTATACCCCGCCCGTCAAGCCGGCCAGCGCCCACGCCGTGGGCCGCTACGCAATCCAGTTCAACTGGCTCGACGGCCACTCCGGCGGCATCTACTCATGGGATTACCTGCGCCGCAGTTGCCAGTGCCCGGAGTGCACCTTCGCAGCGGACGAGGAACCCACCGGCGCGCCGAACTAGTGTCTAAGACCGCCATAGCTTGTAGTGAAGAGGGCTCGCAAGGTTTCGATTTTGATGGCTGGAAAAGACGAACTCAAAAAGCAGGCTCTTTCAAGTAGAGTCCAGAGCTCCTGCCGTCTGATGCATGAGGCTTCAACCTAGCCCCACCACCATCCCCACAGCCTCTTCCGCATTCTCCGCCACCAGCAGCAAATTCCTGTTCTTCGCCTTCAAAAACCCCGCCGCGACCGCCGTATCGAGAAACTGCAAAAGTCCGTCCCAGTATCTGGCGGTATTAATGAGGATGCAGGGCTTGACGTGCAGTCCCAGTTGCGCCCAAGTTACCGCCTCCAGCATCTCTTCCAGGGTGCCGTAGCCGCCCGGCAGCGCCAGAAAGGCATCCGCCAGTTCCGCCATCCGCGCCTTGCGCTCGTGCATCGTGGGAACCCGCTCCAGTGTCGTCAGTCCGTTATGGCCTATCTCGCGGTCAAAGAGCACCGCGGGCAGCACGCCGAAGACCTGAGCGCCTCCTGCCAGGGCCGCATCGGCCACAGCACCCATCAGCCCCACTGTGGCTCCGCCATAGACCAACCCAAGGCCGGCTGCCGCAAGCGCCGCGCCCAGCGCGCGAGCCTCCGCTAGAAAAGCAGGATTTTTGCCGTCTACCGATCCGCAGTAAACCGCCACGCGGCGAACCGGTTGTTTGGATGATGTCATGGTCACTTCAGAATAAACGCTCCGCGCCCGATCCTATTCGCCCCGGATATTCAGCCGGCGTCAGTTCTTTCCGCCGTTGCTTCTTTATCTGTATCTGTTGGATTCTGTCGTACTCCACAACCGACATCACCACGGCGATGTCCCGCTCATGACGCTGAATCATCACCGGCTCCCTTTGATACAAATCGAGGATGGCAGCGAAGTTCTGTTTGGCGTAGGTTGCGGAGACGGTCTGCATGGATTGAAACTATCAAAAATGTACAGTTTGTCTAAACTAGTCATTTTGCACAACAGCCTGCCCTCAAAATACAGATCGTAAGATGGATGGGGATACCCTCAAGTCCGACCGGCTGTTTCTAAGTTGTTTACCGGGTGTAGTGAGTCAGAGATTCATTGAAGAACAACTACAGATCCTTCGACTCACCTCCCCCAGGCTGAAGAGTGCGCCTGGGGCCCCGTTCGCTCAGGATGACAGCAATTTTTATGCTGCGTAAGTCTGACTCAGAACACGAGTGGTAATCTCCGGTTTGGAGACCATCCGACCGGAACCCGCGATTAGATTCTTTGCTGCCTAGACGAGCGCATTGGGTGTTGGCGCGCCCCACGTTCTTAATATCTCACCGCGCGCTGAGAAATTAGCTTCTGCTATTTCGTTGCATGGGTCCATAAACCGGTGATAATGGTTGCCGAATGTCCGGAGTGCCTTCTTCGATGGACCAATTCCTAAGCTGGCAACAAGCCTACGAAGCCGGACCCGGGATATGCGGGGGGAAAGGCTATAACCTTGCACGGCTGTCGCGCTACGGTTTCCGCATTCCTCGCGGTGGCGTCCTTCCCGTCGGAACGCCGATCTCTCAAATCGAAGCGGGTATCGAGCGGCTCGGACTCACGGATGCAGAGGTCGCAGTCCGTTCGAGCGCCACAGGAGAGGACTCCGCCAATGCTTCATTTGCGGGAATCTATCAAAGCTTCTTGGGTGTAAAGGGCGCAGCCGCTGTCCGCGAAAAAGCCCAGCAGTGTATGGCCTCGCTGCAAACCCCCGAAGCCATCGCCTACCGGAAGCGGATGGGAATCGCAGACGGAGATGTCCAGTGCGCAGTGGTTATTTGCGAGATGGTGGATGCCCGCTTCGCCGGTGTAGCTTTCTCCGCCGATCCTTTGACAGGGCGGCGCGATCGGATTGTCATTGAAGCGGTGAAAGGATTAGGGGATGCGCTGGTGAGCGGCAAGATGAGTGGGGAGCGCATCACGTGGGTGAATAACGGTGGCAAGCTGACGCGTGAGCATGGATCGCCTATTAAGGAATTTCCGGCCAATGTTGAAGAAGAGCTAGTCCATCAAGTTATTCGCATCCACTGGGCACTGGGAGAAGGTCAGGATCCGCAGGATGTTGAGTGGGCCTTTGACGGAGATCACTTGTGGTTGTTGCAGGCTCGGCCGGTGACTCGCTTCCCCCGATCTGGCTGGCGAGAGACCTCGGCGATGCCTCGCTACTGGTCTACGGCAAATATCAAGGACGCAGTTCCCGGGGTAGTGTGCGAGCTCTCCTGGAGCCTACTTTGCGACGCTGTTGGGGACACGGCTTATGCCGCCCAGAAGGCGGCGGGATATAGAATGCCGTCCGGCACCGAGGTAGTGCGGCGTTTCCATGGCCGCGGCTATTTCGACCTCACGATGATGCAGTGGGCCTTCTACGATGCATTTGGAATTCAGCCTGCGGAAATCGTGAAAATGATCGGGGGATCCCAACCAACCATCCCCGTCGAACTTGGCTCTCCATTGAAGGGTCACAACAGACGTCGCCGGCGCATGGCAGGCCTCAGGCTTTTGCGGAAGATCTGGAATTATCCCATCCATGCTCATGCTGCGACTGAACGGCAATTTGCACTTGGGCGAGATCTTCGAAACACGGATTGGGCCGCGCTTCAAAATCCGGAACTGTTGCGCATTCTCCACGAAATCAATCAGGCGCAACACTCATTTCTGTCTGTCAGCGGTCTCGCAAATAGTAGTTCAGAACCTTGGCAGATGGCCCTTGACGCCCTCTTGGGCGATGCAAGTCTTATCGCACGACTACAAGCGGGTGCAGGCGGAGTGACCAGTGCTGAGCAGGGATACCGCATCTACGAGATCGCGAAGAACAAGGCTACTTTGGAAGATTTCCTGCGCGACTTCGGGCATCGAGCGGTCTACGAAGCCGACCTGCTCAATCCGCGCTGGGCTGAAGACCCTTCCTGGATTGTGGAGCAAATTGAATCTGTCCGAGCGAACCCCCCGGAGTCAGATCCGCGAGAAGCCGCCTCGAAGGTGCGAGTGCAAGCGGTCAAGGAGTTGAAGCGCCGCTTTGCGATGCGCTCCCGGCTGGCCCTGTGGCTTATCGACAAACTCCGCAGGGCCATGGCCGCACGCGAGCAGGCAAAGTCCGGCTTAGCCTGCCTTATGCTGCCTTTTCGAACTATGGTTCTCGATATTGGGCGCCGTATGCAGTTTGCGGGTCACCTCGATTCGCCTGTGGATGCACTCCAATTTACTCTGTTTGATATCAATTGCTGGCTGCGCGGTTACTGGAGCGGCGCGGGCGCGCGGGAACTCGCCGCAGATCGCTCCGCGCGTCGCCACAACTGGCTCACAGAGTCAGCTCCGGATCTCATCGCCGAAGAGCCGGATGGACGTCTGGGCCTCGCGGTTGAGATCTTCCCAAGAGCAGCGGGTGCGAGAGAGTGGTCCGGCATCGCAATTGCGCCTGGATTCGCGATTGGTAAAGCGCGGATCGTGCGGAATCCGAATGACGCCTCCCACCTGACGCTCGGCGACATCCTAGTTGCCCCATCAACTGACCCAGGATGGACTCCCCTATTTCTGCGAGCTTCAGGAATCATCATGGAAACGGGTGGCTTTCTCAGTCACGGAGCCATCGTCGCGCGCGAGTTCGGAATTCCAGCAGTTGCCAACATCCCAGGCATTCTGAACTCTCTTCACGATGGAGAACAAATATCTGTGGACGGTTCCGCAGGTCGCGTCATCAGTGGCTTGAATGACTAGCTGTTAACCGGAATGCATTTTGCCTTTCGGCAGTGGATGTCCCCCCGTGCCTGAATTTGGATTGTGGGTGTATTAACCGCCACTCGGCGGTTACTCTCTCGTCAACTGTCGACGTAACAGGAAAGCGCCGACGCACTTGACGGACACTGCTGGGTGAGCATACCAGGGCCGACGCATATCAAACCCCCAGCAATTTCAGCAGGTACGAGC
>VFSW01003139.1_pt1 | contig 24758 bp, 36 predicted proteins | sample 5358111 | NCBI WGS metagenome assembly VFSW01 (sample SAMN11554181, study PRJNA540505) | mine drainage metagenome | isolation source: sediment from site ElyBrook_90M | place: USA: Ely Copper Mine, Vershire, VT | collected 2017
GTTTGAACGCCAGTGTTCAAATTCTAAAACGCCCTAAGCTCGGTCTTGCCGCTAACGAAGGAGTGACCGGTAGCCGGCGTGCGAGGTCGCTTCTGTCGCGGCTCAACGTTCGCAGATAGTCGACTGCCGAAGGGGTCCCGATGTCTTTTAGGACCGCGGCCCCGAATATCCGCTCGTCAGGGTCGCTGCTGCCCGCCCATTTGACTGCATCTTCCATCCCGGCATCCGTATCGATCCCAAGGAACCGCTCCATCTTCGCCATTTCCGCCTTCGTGCATGCGTTCGCCGAAGCAACGGCGCGAACAGGATCCGCCGGTTGCGATTCACGAATGGCGTTGGCTTGCACAGAACTTTTGGCAGCACCGTCAAAGCCATCGGTCGACTGTCCCCTCGATGTCGATCGGCGAATCACCCTAGGCTCACTGACCTGCATTGAACTCGTGGCTGCAGGCGGCGCTTCCGCAGCGTCGATCTGCGCTTTTAGTGAGGCTAGCTGCTGCTCGTAATATTGCTCGTACTGGTTGCTGACATCTGCGTAGCCATCTCCGGTCCACCGGTAAATTACGGGAAAGTCGGCTACGCAGGGATGCGTGTTCATTCCATTGAATCGGTAAAATCCGTGGGTTCGATGATCAGGTCTCACTGCCCACCGAATGCCCACAAAATACGAAGACCCAAAAAATGCTCGTATAAACCACCCTCAACCGGATGCTCAATGATTTGCAGCTCGGCGAGTTCCCAGCCCACAAGCGCGAGCACAGCAGCATGGCGGAGCTTCATTCGCATCGAGTCACCATTGCGCATCCGCGCGCGATCGATCAAACCTCAGTTCGTTGGGCGCCATTTTCTCCAACGCTCCTATCCAGCCGACCTGCGTCGCTGTCCAGGTCTTGCGCATCAGCTTCGACACGGACTGTCGCTATTGCCGCGATGGACGCTGGGCGACGACGAACATCCGGCCCGTCGACGCTATCGGCTCTCCCATGGTAGCGGACCTCTACGTTTGTGATCCGCACGCGAAGCAACTCGTTGCGAGAGCGGAGGCAAAGGGGATCGAAGTCTCGCCCTGGCCGCCTTGAAGTTCTTTGGCGGCTGACCTGTCGTTGCGCTAGATCATTGCCGTTGTGGCCTGTGGTCCGCAAAAAGGGAACGACCCATTTCTCGCTGGCCCCCTTTTTCCGTCGCACCGCCGTCGACCTCCTGACAGAAATACTCTCTAGACCCGCCCACGCCGGCAGCCCATTCTCTTTTGGGGGAGAGCCTGCGGAGTCTTCCAATCCGGCTAGGGGTGAATCGCGAGCGCCCTAAAATTCGCGATGGGAAGCCGTAGTGGGACCGGAGAACTGCTCAAATCGGCAGACTCCATGGCGGATGGCGCAGTCAGCTGCGAACCAGTCTCCGTATTCGATTCCCTGATCTACAGGGAAAATACAGGGAAATTCGTCAATTTAGGGGCGGATCTGACGTCCAAGCCCTCAGAAACCCCAGCAGTCATCGATGTTTTTTTTCCGAATTCCCTAAGATCGGGAGCAGGGAATTAATTTCAAAGAGCAGGGAAGTTTCTCGCGACATCAGGGAATTAATTAAGACCATCAGGGTATCGCCATTCCGAAATGTTCGAGGTCTTTGTTACTGAGGTAGTAGACCTTGCTTTTTGGGAAACTACGGAGCTTTTGTAATGTAGGAAAGCCGCCCAAGACTACAGCGCTCCTGTAGCCCCGCGATTTAAAGCCAGGAGATAGGAACATGGGGACAACGGTTTCGTCAATCCTGAAGCACAAAGGTCATGATGTAGTCACCGTCGCGCCCCAGCAGACAGTTACGTGGGTCGTCGAGGTACTCGCCCAAAACCGGATCGGAGCTGTTCCGGTTGTCGACGAGGGAGGTCAACTCATTGGGATCATCTCCGAGCGCGACATCATCCGCGGCATGTCGAAGCACGCCGAAGCGGTGCTGACACTTCCGGCCCATCAATTGATGACCCGTGAGGTTAAGACCTGCACAAGCGAGGACCAACTCGTTGATATCATGGAGGTGATGACGCTGCAGCGTATCCGGCATCTGCCCGTAGTTGAGAGCGGGGAACTTCACGGCATCGTTAGCATCGGCGATGTCGTGAAGCAGCGGCTGGAAGAGGTCCAGTCCGAAGCGGAAGAGCTTCGAAGTTATATTCGCTCGCCGTAGCAGCGACGTTCTGAACAGAGGTCTCAGTTTCATCAAGATCGCAAGATGATCGCTGCCTGATTGCGACGGCATTCGGAACGTCGTGCCGTCTGCACATCGAACTGCGAATGGCTCTACCCGGGGATCACCGCGGCTGTTCAAATTTCGAGAGCTCAGGCTTCCATTTCGCTTGCCGCCCGCGCTCCCATTCGATGATCCACTCGCTGACACTGCTTCGCAGACTCAGAGAATCGCGACCTATCTGCTGTTGTATTTCCGCCACCGACTTTCCTTCGACCCAAAGTCGGAATGACAATTCCTTGGTACGCTCGCCGGTCGGCATAGTCATCTCCTTCCTGAGTCGGTTTCACAGGGGCCAGGAGGACTGGTTCCAGGCCATTTCCCAAAACAGAAATTCGTAGCGGCTGCTGGTCAGAAAGAGCGTCTCCAAATACGCCAGCTCGCGCGCGGGCCATCCAGCGGTTAGATCGTCGAGCAATGAGCCGAGCTTTTCCGCGCCACTGATGAACTCCTGCGACGAGTAGGTTTTGATCCACTCGGCGTATTTCGAGTTCGCGCCGCTGCGGCTTTCGCCTGCCAGCGCCGTCGCGATTTCTGCGTAACCGAGTTGACAGGGAAGCACCGCTGCCACGATGTCTGCGATTGATCCGCTGTACGCGACGGTCAGCAGATGGCGCGTGTAACCGTGGGTGACTGGCGCTGGTGCAATCTTCTCGAGATCGCTTTCCGTAATTCCAAGCCGTTGGCAGTAGTCACGATGCAATTGCATCTCGATGTTGAGCGTCTCGTCGAGCAAGCGGGTAAATAGTCCAATCGTCTGGAGGTCGCGAGCTTTGGCTGCGGCAAGTGCGAAGACTCGGCAGTATTCGCCAAGAAATATATAGTCCTGCGCGAGATAAAAGCGGAAGCGATCGAACGAGAGCGTCCCGTCGGCGAGGCCGCGCACGAAGGGATGCTTCAGTTGGCAAATATGTGGGGTTTGACACCCCATAGGGAAAAGTAGTTGAATCCCCTAGACATATTTGCTGCCAATCCCCCGCCTTCGAGCGGGCTAGTTCATCGCCGGATTGGCGAATGGATTGGCACGTTTAGAAAGTGGAGGTGTGTCGGATGTTCACTCTGGCCAGCGTTCTTTTTGGCTGCGCCCTTGGAGTCATCGGGATGACGGAACAATTTCTTCCCGATTGGCTGAAACCGTTCGCCAGAAGATTCGCATTTCCGCTCTCGTTGACTTTCTTGGTGCTGGGAGTTGGGAGTTTCGTTTCTGGATTTAACCAAGATTACGAACTGAGATCGCCGTTTCGAGAGTTTTCGTGGGGCATCCAATTTCCTGTTACTACTCGCGTTCCCGATGTCGATATCCGCTTCGTATATCCGTTGCAGCCCGCACCGTTACTCGTGAACTTATCGACCGTGCCCGCGCGTGACATCAAATGGAATGTCGAATTATGGAACCTAGACCAACCGCCCCCGCAAGATACCCCTTGGAACCCACTACCCATACCGTTTCAGATGTTCGATTTCGTGCGGGCCAAAGATTACGGCGGCCCAGAAGATATCTTTCGGCAACTCGGGTCTAACGTAAAGAAGGGGAACCGGCTATTTGGATTTGCCGGTGCAACTTGTCCTGACTGTGCCGACACGCGACAAATCTGGATTTATATCGATTACCAAGTCAATGGCTGGTATGCCCCGCTACCAAAGGATCAACTTGGGAAGTTAAATTATTTTCTTCAGAATATTCGTATCATTGCGGCTAATCCATCGGCGATTGACAATTTGGTCGCCCCGTCTCTCAGACAGCCGATCAAGGACTCGCTTTATTGACGTAAACCGCTAGACATATCCGCGCTTGACCTGCGGTGAACCATTGCGCCACAGTATGCAACCAATGGCATCCGCAACGTATTCCACGCTCCGACAAGCTATTCTCGGCAAGCTGATTGTCACTGCGGACTATCGCGGCTACAGCCGAATCTTCTGCCCCCACGTTATCGGTACAAAGCGAGGGCAGGAGCACGTCTTGACGTTTCAATTCGGCGGTTCCAGTAGTTCGGGACTTCCGCCGGGTGGCGAATGGCGTTGTTTTGATGTAAATGGACTCTCGAACGTCTCTACTAGTAGTGGTCCATGGCATACTGGCAGCGGCCATACGCAGCCGCAAAGATGCGTGGACAACATCGACGTTGAAGTTCCATATTAGGAGGGCAGGACCGTCATGGAATACACCGCATTTGAAGATCGTAAATTCGCGGGTGATTGGCGCGTTGAAGCCTTCGACGATGATGGACGATGTTTTGTCGCAATTTTTGCTGGACCAGACGCGAAGGAACGCGCGCAAGAATATGCGCATTGGAAGTCAGAACGAGCAAGCCAGCGTGCAGCCTAGGCCCAAGTCTTTTGGGTTTTCTTCTCGCGCTTCGCTGACGTTTTAGATTTGGGCTTCGCCTTCACGAGCGCTTTCAACGCCTCGTGAAAAGTGAGCGGATGCAGGGAGACCGGCTTCGCTTTATTTGCCACGCTTCCAAAGTACACCCTTCAACGGCAAGAGCAATTGCCCGTGCCTTCCAATCGCTGCGCTGGCTTTCCGAACGGCTGAACGCAACCGCCAGCGTGGTCGCGTCAGCATCCTGCTAGGACTTTTCGGAAGATATCGGGATCGCGGCGTGCGTTGTACCGGAACTGAAATTCGGCCAGATACATCGGCAGATATTTCGCGCTTACCTTGTGGTACGTGCCGACCACGCCACGCTTGAGCATCGACCAGAAATTATCGATGTTCTGCGTTCCCGCGTCGCCTCTGACGTATTCTTCCGCCTTGTGGTCAACGGTTTCGTGGCGATAGCCGAGCTTGTCCAGATTGCGGTAGATGCCCGCTTCGTCAGTCGAGATCAATTGGACGTTCGGATCGACCACTTTCTGAATGAATTTGTGCGCCTGCCGTTCATCAACGTAATCGCACATCTGGGCCACGACCGAGCCCTTGCGCGAGATCGCGCCAATGACCGCAGTTTTGCCCTTGGTTCCCCAGCCGTCAGGCCGACGCTTGGATTTGTGCATCTTGCCGCGTTTGCCGCCGATGTACGTTTCATCGACCTCGACTTCGCCCATCAGCTTCGGAAACTCTTTATCTTCCATCGCGCCCCGAATCCGCATGCACATGTACCAAGCCGTCCGATAATCGCCGCTCCCAATCTGGCGATGGATTTGTAGTGCGGAGATGCCCTTCTTGGATTGCGTCATCAGGTAGATGACCTCGAACCAGATCGAGAGCGGGTAATTCGTGTTCTCGAAAATGGTTCCCGTGATCACGCTGAAGCGATACCCGTTGCGGCGATGGCAGGTCGTCTCTTTCCAGCCCTCATTGGTGACCGACAACTTGCCGCTCTTGCAGACGTAGTGGAACGCCTTCGATTTGAGCGGCCACACGCGCTCTGTCTCGCCGCATCGCGGGCATTCAACCTTGCCGTGCCAGCGCATATCCGCAAGCAATTCCTTGCACTTGATGTCATCGGAATACTGCGCCTTCAGAGCGCGTAGCGTGATGTTCGGCTGAACGACCTTTGGCTTGCCAGCTTGTACTCTCTCGTCCATGTGAAGAATCTAACCCTTTTCTATGCGGGTGTCAAGCGTAACATATTTGCCCTTCAGTTCACGGTCCCAAATCGGTTGCGCCTTAGCGCGAATCGCCCGCGTGAATGAGTTTCGGGGCGCCATCGAGTGAGTCTCATTGCCTCTTTGGATTGCTGAGCAATGCCGCCACCGAATGGTTCAGCGGTCTCGCGCCGTGACCGATCGCGGGAGCATTCTGCAGCGCGAGGGTCACGTACCGTTTCGCCGCGTCGATTGCATTTTCGAGAGATTCCCCCCGCGCGAGCGACGCGGCGATGGCGGCGGAAAGCGTGCAGCCCGCGCCATGAACGCGGCCGAGAGCGACTCGCGCTGCGCGAAACTCGCGGAAATGGTGACCGTCGTAGAGAATGTCGGTTGCATCCTGATCTTGGACGTCATTCGCGCGCAAGACGGAGGCGCTCCCGCCTTTTACCAAGGCTGCTCGCGCACCCAGAGCTACCAGCGCTCGCGCCGCTTCCTTCATTGCATCACGACTCGAAACCTCGCGGCCGGTTAAGATGCTCGCCTCGCGCAGATTCGGCGTGACGAGAGTCGCCAACGGGAGCATCAAGTCGCGCATCATTATGATCGCAGCGGGTTCGAGGAGGATGTCCCCACTGGCCGTGACCATCACGGGATCGACCACCAAATTCGCGATCTGACGAATGCGTATTCGATCCGCGACGGTCCCTATTATCTCAGTACGGGAAAGCATTCCGGTTTTTGCGGCTGCGATCGTGAAGTCATCTGCGACGGCATCGATCTGCATGGCGATGAAGGCGGGATCCAAGTCGATAATTGCACTCACTCCGCCCGTATTCTGCGCGGTTAGCGCGGTGATGGCGCTGGTGCCGAAGACGGCAAACGCGGCGAAGGTCTTGAGGTCCGCCTGGATTCCCGCACCTCCGCTGGAATCCGAGCCTGCGATGGTGAGTGCAACAGCGGTCATGACGCAGGAAAGCTTAGCACGAAACCGGGTGTTCTCCCCGAAGAAGACGTTTACAAAGCCGTACAAGGTTCTGGGTCGATGCCGGACGGTTCGTATTCAAGCCTGGTTCCCGCAGACAGTACGCACCGAATCGCTTGACGAGGGATCTCAGCGGTTATAGTTCACGCCTAATGGCGCGGCGGCACGAAAGTTTGATTCCCCTTTCGCACGATCATCATGACGCGTTGCTGCTGGCGTGGCGATTGCGCACCGGCGACTTGTCCAAGGCGCGAGTCTGAACTGCGCGCCAGTCACGTTAGTGCGTTCTTCGAATATCGGCTGTTCAACCATTTCAAGGTCGAAGAGGAATTGTTATTCCCCGAGTTTCGCGAAGTGTTGGGGTTGGAAGGGTCGCTGATCGAGGTGCTGCTCAGCGACCATCAGGAATTGCGGGCGCAAGCCGCCGCGATCAAGGCCGGCGCGAACGGCCAGGTGGACAGTTTTTGTGTCCTGCTCGAACGCCATATCCGGACCGAGGAGCGTCAACTGTTCGTGCTGGCGCAAGATCGGATGAAGCCGGCAAAGATGGCGGAGCTGGGGCGGCAGATAAAAGCTCAGCTTAAATGACGCGCGCAGCGCGACAAAGGGTGCAAAGTGCCAAGGGCACTCCGGCTCGCATGCCCCGCAGTCAATGCACTCGTCGGGATTTATGAAGAGCTGTTTGGGGAACATACGGTTGTCCTCGCGCTGATAACGGTAGATGCAATCGACTGCGCATACCGACACGCCGGCGGTATCCATACAGTCGAAGCCGCGTGACGATCCAAGGCATAGCTTTTCTTTCCTCCGGATTGTGGTTGAGTGCTCCGCCGGAGCCCGCGAATGGAGCAGGCCAAGCGTCCCGCTCTATTCACATTTCCGGCGGAGGATTTGCCAGCGCACGAAACGCTTGTAGGGCTTCTACGCGCGCGGGCGTGCTTTTATGCCAAGGCGTGCCTGCGATCCAGTCGCGATCCTCGCTGCCGGTGAGGCTCGTTCGGCCCGACGCCGGTCTGAACTCTCTGGCCGTCCCTTCCGGGAAAATCGAGACCGAGCCCGTTCGGCAAAACGAGGTGGCCACGCTGCATGCGGTCAGAGACTTGCACCAACACCTCGACACTTCCGCGGCGGGTGCTGAGTCTCGTGCTCTTCGTTCTTGCTGAAGATAACGGCGGCCAAACCATAGTCAGTGTCGTTTGCGAGCTTCATCTGTCATCCTCATCGCGCCAGGTCTGCCAGGTGAGGACTGGACCGAAGACCTCCTTCTGGACGATCTCCATGTCCTGCGTCGCGCCGTCCATCAGCGTCGGCTCGAAATAAAGTTGACCAGCCTTATGTCGATGCCCACCCCATAGTGGCTTAACACCGGCCTTCAATGCGCGATCGACGAAACCTTCGACGCGTTTGTAGTACTCCGGCGTGATGAGCGGTCCGACCTGGGTGGTCTTTTCGCGAGGATTGCCGACCTTCATCTGGGACACGGCGGCGCGGAATTTCGCGAGGAACTCATCGGCGATTTTTGCTTCCGTCAGGATTCGCGTGCCAGCGAGGCAAACCTGGCCCGCGTTGAAGTACTGACCCGCGGCGGTTTTCGCAGCGGAGTCGAGGTCAGCGTCGGCGCATACGATGAAGGGCGACTTGCCACCGAGCTCGAAAGCCACCGGCGTTTGGTGGAGGCCATGTTGAGAAACTGGGACGAGACGCGGACAGCGAGCGCACGAGTATGGCTTTCCATCGAGCGTAGAGCACAAGATCAAACGACCGCGCCGGCACTCGTGTGGAGCGTCTGACCGGTAACCTGGCGGCTGCCCGGAAGGCACAGAAACAACACCGCGGCAGCGACGTCTTCAGGTTGGGAGACCCGATGGAACAGGTTCTCCAGCGGACCGCTTGAGGCGACGCGCTGAAGTGCGGCGGCATCGCCGAGCGCCTGCGTCATCGCGGTCGCCGTAATCCCGGGTGCGATTGCGTTAACGTTGATGTCGTAGCGGCCCAACTCAGCTGCGGCACTGCGCGTCAGCTGGACGATGGCCGCTTTCGAGGTCGCGTAGGCGATGGGAGAATTGCGCGCGCGGAAGGCGGAACTTGAACTGAGATTGACGATCCGGCCGCCGCCACCGCGATCGATCATGTGCCGCGCAACATGTTTCATCAGCAGCATCGGTGCTTTCAGGTTGACCGTGTGCACGAAGTCCCAGTTCTGGTCTTCAATGTCGAGCAGGGGTTGGAACTTGCCGGCGACGCCGGCACAGTTGATAAGAAAGTCGATTCGGCCGAATTCCTGAAGAACACGCGCGACGCTATCGGGGATCCGGCTCGTATCGGACAGATCGCTTACAATGGCCGACGCTTTGCCGCCTGACTCTTTGACCTGAGCGACAACCGCGTTGAGCCCAGGTTCATCGCGGTCGAGCACCGCAACTGCGGCGCCGGCGCGGGATAGAGCTACAACCGATGCGCGGCCAATCCCAGAGGCGCCTCCGGTCACCAACGCCACCTTGCCGAATAGTTCGGAAGTCATAAATCGCCTCCAACGGGCAGGTCAGTCTTTCAGCGGGACAATCATCATGACGCGAGGCTCGTCGCCGACTGCTCCAGTCGTGTGACCTTTCCCCGTGAGGTCCTCGGCCAAAATTCCTTCGCCGGGTCCGAACCGATGCAAAGAGCCGTCGCCCAGTCCGATTTCAACGCTACCGGCGAGGGTAATCACGTACTGGCGTCGCGGCGCATTGTGCCAATCGACGAATGCTCCCGGCGCCATCCGCGTGAATATCACCCCGGTGGCCGGCTGCAAGGGCGTTTGCTCGGGGATTTGCCCCGGTGCAAACGGCATCTTCAGTTCTTCCAGATGGGATTGCTGATCATCACCGCTATAAAGACGAAAAAGTCGCATGACCGCTGACCTCTCAGGGTGGGCTGTCAATCCACTTATCGCGGCACCTGCTTCTGGGCAAGACTAGTGGCCTGTAACAGTGATATTGGTAGCGTTTACGTCGCGTACATGAGATTGTCATAGTGCTAAGCTGCTTGGGTTCGGAGCGCCCATACGATATTCGAGGCGATACCAATTTCACTGATACAGGCCACTAGTCCGGTGCCCTTGCTGGAAACATTGAATCGCCTACGGATTTCCGCCTTTGCGATTCGCCGCGTAGTGTGCCAAAGCAGACAGAACTCATCATGCACCGAGATCCTTCGCCTCCCTTCAAACCTCGTGGCGAAAAGACTTTCATTTTTGGAGGATAGTGAGTCAATGGCAAGCAAAGATTTCGAGGTTCAGCAGCTATTCAAAGTTTACCGCAAGGGGCTCATCTCCGAAGAGCTCTTTTTAGAACAGATGGATGAGCTGTGCTCCTCCCCAAGCGGGCAGCGCGCCAACGGAGCGAATGGACAGCGGAGCGCGACGATCCCCTCATCACGGCCGGCAAAAACTCGCCCGATGACGGGGGACGCGGTCCTTGACGCTCCGGGGGGCATGGCGATGCTAATGCAAAAGCGTACGTACGACAGGACCACCGAGGATCTCGGCAACATCGTCGCACTTGAACATGTGAACGTTACGGTGCCCAGCCAGGAAACCGCCGCGTTGTTCTATGTAAACGGTCTTGGACTAACCCGAGATCCATACATGATGACAGGTCCGGCGAATATGTGGGTTAATGCCGGCCGTCAGCAATTCCATCTCCCCACCAGTAAGGCGCAGGTCCTGCGCGGCCATATAGGCGTGGTGGTCTCGGATTACGACCAGTTGCCTAAGCGGCTGGCCCGGGCAGGCGAGGCATTGACAGGCACGCGCTTTGAGTTTCATGAACGCGACGGTCACGTCGAGGCGACCTGCCCATGGGGCAATCGCATCCGATGCTTTGCGCCCGATAAGCGCTTCGGCCCTATGGCGGTGGGAGTACCCTATCTGGAGCTCGACGTGCCCATCGGAACCGCGGCTGGTATCGCGCGCTTTTATTCAGAAATCATGCACGCGCAAGCAGCGCCGCTCGAGGATGCGCAGGGGCGATTTGCCTGTGTCACAGCAGGAGCCGGACAAAACTTGTTCTTCCGCGAGACCGACCGTGCGCTTCCACCCTACGATCAGCATCACATCGCGCTCTATATCAACGACTTTTCGGGGCCGCATCAGAGGCTGGCCGCCAAGGGTCTGATCACCCAGGAAAGCGATCAACATCAGTATCGATTCCAGGACATCGTCGATCCAGATAGCGGGAAAGTACTATTTACAATCGAGCACGAAGTTCGCAGCATGCGCCATCCGCTGTATCTGCGGCCGCTGGTGAATCGAAATCCGTCACAGAGCATCGTCCAGTACGCACCCGGCGAAGACGCGCGCAACTGGGCAATGAGACCGAACTGATCGCCTCGGGCGGTCGCGCGACAACGCTTGTGTGCCGATCAGTGTCGGCATCCGATGGCTCAAGTAGCAGGCCGCCGAACTCAACACGCACCCCGATATGATGTGCACGTTCGGAATCTCCAGCGGAGGCGATTGCTCGTGCACGTACGCTGCGCTGCTATGTGACGGCCTGAGAGTTATCACGATGGACGATCAACACACCGTTCAGCTTTGATGGCTGGTCGGTGACACAGAACGATGTGGTGAGATTGGGTAGCCAGCAATTGAAGAGCACCCTGTAGTCCGCAAAAATTACCGGCGTGGCCTGAAACGTGCCAGATTACTACCAATTTGAAGATCGGAGACGCATCTCCTACTATAACGATGAAGGTAAGGCGGCACCGGGCAGCCTAGCCTATTACGGTGGCCGCCAGTGGGATAAGTTCCGCGTGGAAGCGCAGCCATCGCTTGAGCCGTACGTGTCCGGAGGAGATCTGAACTGAGGTTTACCTCGCCGGTGATAGATTCCGTTGCCAGCGCCGGACCTGGTATTTTCTCAACGAACCCAGGAGGAAAGTGCAATGCCCCGCGCTGAAGTCACGATCGAGACCCGAGATGGAAATTGCGCGGCGTCGGTTTTCACGCCCGCCAATGGAAAAGGACCGTGGCCCGCGGTGATTTTCTATATGGATGGTCTGGGCATCCGCCCGGTCATGTGGGAGATGGGTCAGCGCCTGGCCGATGGCGGATATCTGGTGCTGCAGCCCGACCTTTATTATCGCTTCGGGAGCTATCCGGCGAAGGTGGTTTCCGAGGTTCTGGGCAATCCCAAATCGATGAAAGAGCTGATGAAATGGGTGGACCGCCTCGATCGCGATCGCAAGGTCTCGGACTCGGGCGCGTTCATCGAATTCCTGTCATCGCGGCCTGACGTCAAAGGAAAGCGATTCGGCGCCACCGGCTATTGTATGGGCGGTAACGCTAGCGTGACCGCGGCGGGCGCATTTCCTGACCGGTTCGCAGCGATTGCATCGTTTCACGGCGGCAATTTAGGAACCGATAGACCCGACAGTCCGCATCTCTTTGTTAAAAATATAACCGGGCGTGTGTATGTCGCGGGCGCGATCGAAGACGCCAGTTTTCCGTAGGAGCAGAAAATCCGCCTCGAAAAGGCTTTGACCGACGCCAGAGTGGACCATGTGGTCGAGACCTATTCCGGCGCACGCCACGGCTTTGCGGTTCCGGATTTGCCGGTCTTTGATAAGGGCGCGGCGGAGCGTCACTGGACAGCTTTGTTCAAACTCTTTCAGGAGACTTTGACGGACGCTCAGTAACGAGAATCTTTCTTCAGCTTTTTGTCCTACCAGCTAGGTAGGTTACCTCCGAGGGGCGTTCATAAAGGCCGCGAAAGCATCCTTGTATAGTCCGGATGCCATCGCGACAGGGCCGGACGATTTTCCACCAGATCACCGGCCGCCCACAGAATTCGGCGTTCGTCTTGATCCGGCCGGAGTGGTCTCGTTATCTTCGTACAGAATATAACAGTTACTCACTCACAATTCAGCAAATTTTTGTCGGGCGCGGATTTTCCGGCGATTCCGCTCACGCCACACCAAATCAGTGAGACTTGGCCTTCAGCAGAACGAAACGGCCGAGAAGAACGCTACGCTGATGGTACTCAATCGCTCCACTTATCCCAATGAATCACCTTGGAGATCGGCTTACGCTTGACCTTGACGAAATCGTTCTGCGGCCAGCCAATGGGGATCATAACCCCGAATTTTATATCCTGAGGAATTCCCAGCAGTCCGCGTAGCTCGCTTTCCATAAACATATGGAAGGTCGTGAAAGTCGTGCCTAAACCGAGCGAGCGGGCCGCCACGATCAGGTTCTGCGCCGCCGGGTAGAGCGCCGACCATACAAACTGCTCGATCGGCGCGTTGGGCGGATAGGCTACGGGACCACAGACGAAGATGATGGCTGGTGTCTCATTCAGTGTCTCGGCCAGATGCATAGCGCCCGCGATCATTCCACTGCTGACCCGGCCAGTTCGCGGCACTCCAACGCCCATCGCCTTGAATCGCGGGACGAGCAGATCGCGGATTTTCTGTTTTGCCTCCGGATCGCGTACCACGATGAAGTCCCATTCCTGGCTGTTGCCCGGGCTCGAGGCGCGAGTAGCAGCGTAGATCACACGCTCGATCAACTCTTGCGGCACGGGATCAGGCTTTAGGTAGCGTGCTGCACTACAGGTTTCCATCGCTTCGATAACAGTCATGGTCATCTCCTGTTTCAATTTGGTGGGGCTCGATGATTACTCGCCAGGTTTTCTGAGTCCAGCATACCTGCAGTGCCGCTTTTCTCGTCTTATCGCGCCACGTTCGCTAGCAGCACTGGTATAAGATCCTCGGCGAAATACGTCCCAATATATTCGAGTTCGGGTTTCGGTAGGGACAGGGAGCGCACCTTACGCGCCGAGTCCGGCTAGGTCAATTATCCGGGCAGCCGCGCTCTCTGGCGTAAGCTCCAGGATGGCTACTGTGCCGAGCCTTATATTCTGTTTCACCAAACTCGGACTTCCAGGGTTGACGAAAAGCACCCCCTGGTGAGTTTCTACCATCGCCTCATGGGTGTAGCCGAAGACCACAATGTCCACCGGCTTGCCAAAGATGTCCTGTAACGCGTCGGGCAACGACTCACCAGGCGGGAATGCCCTCCTGATCGCGCCGGGGATGACGTCGTCGCCCAAACTCTTTAAGATCAACTCATGGCACATGCCAATGGTATGATTCTCCGCCTCCACCACCTTGATGGTATTCACCCTCGGCAGAGCCTCCCCCGTACCTACCAGCCACGATGTCGTTGCTGTAACTGGAGCGACACGCTCCAGCCATTCTATGCATGAGGCGATTTCAACATGACCGGCATGGAGGATGAGATCAACCCCCTCAAAGGCTCGGATCACCTGGGATGGTGGTTCCGCACCCATTGACGGAATGTGGGTGTCTGAAATCAGACCAATCTTCATACCGCGTTGAGCTTCCCTCAACGCTAGTCAATAAGCCAGGCCAGCCAAGGCTCAGCAACCGCCTCGTGATCCCACCAGAAATGGAACCCTACTTGTTCGGCGAGCTGGCGATCGATGTCCCGATCGCCGATGTGAACGTATCGATCCGCCTGAAATCGGCTCTTCACGTCAGGCAGCATGTGCTTCGCCACCCAGAAATCTACAGGTATGTTATGGCTATCCCATACCTTTTTCTGCCAAGAGGGGAAACGATCGGAGCAACTGCCGACGATAAACCCCAACTCCTTGGCTTTTCGTACCATTTCTACAGTGACACCACCGGGCGGGTCGCCGAATTCCATGGTGCCGTCGATGTCAAAGCTGATCAGGAAAGCCAATTTTCGTCCTCCCAGCGATTTCTCCTTGGCGCCCAATCCAGTTTCCATAAGCTATCGGTCTAAACGGGGGGAGTGGCGCTCCAAATCAGCGCGTCGCAGGCGTCCGGCATCGGAGCACCGGAGACTCCTATCTCCGGCTTCTTCTTAATTTGCGAGGGCGACCGTCCCTGCAACTGGAGAATAGCGTCCCGATGGTTCCACCAGCGGGTCCGTCCATTCCCGTTGTTGCCGCCGCTGGGGGAGACGGGGTTCGGCCCCTCAATGCTGATATCCGTCTCATAGAGGTCAAGCGCATAGCCTCGCCTCTCTCCACGCGCAGCGTACCGCAGACCTTCCAGGTGGAACTGATGGAATAGAGTGAAGCCGTCGTACATGTTTTCGAACGCCAAATCGTCAGGACCGACGCCCGCTCCTTCATAGAGGATCCGGCCCATGCGGTCGGTGCTCTCCTCCCACTGTTCCAGGGTGGGCGCGACGGCCATTGATGCTGGCCGGGTCTGGCCATGGCTCAGGATGTAAACGGGTTTCTGTTTATGATTTTTGGCGCGCTCCGGGGTGGTGAACACGACGGCCAAGGCGGCCATGATTGGCAGGTCGTTGTCGTATATGTTCGCCGGCTTCGCTATCCATCGCGCCGTGAGGTAGTCCTCGACGGTGATCATCTCCGGCCGATGCTGGCTGTAATATCCGTCCGGATTCATAAGGCCATTACGCCGCTGAGTTACCACGAAGTTGGCCATCTGATCGTGACTCTTGCCGTACTTGCGACAGTACTCCTCGAAGACCATGGCCGTAGTTCCGCAAGCCGGCATCCCCCAGATGCTGCCGTACTTGCCGCGACCAGAAATGGCATTCAGCGCGCTAGCGCCGACGCCCACATAGTAGCGGCCGGCCAGGTTATGCCAGCCTCGAGCGATCAGGCAGGTCTTGGTGAGTCCTCGCGCAACCGCTTCCGCCGCGGCGACAAAAGACACCGACATGCATATGTTGCCGTTCATCACGAACTTAACGTTCTTCAGCTCCGGCATGTTCAAAAGGATCCAGTCTATGTCGCCCCGAGTAATGCCGGCCTGGGGGAAAGACGCCATTTTGAAATGCTGCTCCCAACCTGCCGGCGGAGGGGTGTTCGGATCGTTGGAAGACCCAGTCGTGGACTCTGGAGTCAGAACCAGCCCGTCGATCTCATCAGGAGAGATTCCGCCATCTGCGATGGCCTTGCGGATCGCGAGGATGGTCAAGGCGCCCATGCTTGTCTGGGGCTTCTCGTCCCAGCGACGCGCGGTAGGGGACGTCCCGATGCCGGTGGCTACAACCTTGCCTCGGCCCTCCCAGAGGCCCATACCATCTTTGGTTCGGAACCATTCGCGAGGAACTCCCGGATGTGGCACGTTTACCTCCTGCTTCGCGTTTCCGTCTTAGTCCAAACCCGTGGATCTAACTTATTACGCGCCATTCGGGCACCTTTTGGCCCGTAGCCAGGGTGGTCTCGAAGATCACCTCGACCGCAGCGCCGATCGGTACCTAGTCCACCGGAGTCCCGGGGAGATGGGACAACATGATCACCTCGGGCTCTTCATCCAGCGCGATGGCCGCGACGTTGAAAGGCTGGTTCGGGATCAGCGCGGAGGTGGGGCTGTCATGCACCACCACACGGCTGATGATCCGGCCACGGCCGCTTAACTGCCGCCACTCGATCGAGGCATTTTTCTCGCACCGTACGCACGCCGGCCGCGGCGGGAACTGATACCTGCGGCAATCGCTACAATACTGGACTACCAGCCGCTCCTCGTTGCAAGCGTCGTAGAAGGGCTTGTCCAACGCATCGGGTATGGGGGACTGTTTGGGCATTTCTTTCGTCCGTTCGCTCTCAGATTAAGACAGCTCCAGCACGCTTTGCCGCTTGGTACTTCTCCTGAAGGCCGAGTACCACCCTCCGATGTCTGCCGTCAACGGTGATAGTCAGCGATAGGGCTCTGCACCCGAACCAAGTAGGGCTGGGCATGCTCCAGTTAAGCCGCTCGGCGATTGCGGTGTTACTTGTCGCGCCTGCGTGCATCGGTGCGATCCTGGCGCCGATTTGGTCCACATCTCCTTGGGCCCCGCATTGACCTCCCTATGGGGGTGTATTATAGTTAGTCTTGTGAGAGATGGGACAAAGGATAAAAGACGGACCTTCTCATATAAGGAATTTCGTGAAGTAACCGGTCTTACCAAAAAGGAGGCCGACTCTTGGGTCCAGAACGGTCTGATAACCGCTGAACTCGCTTCCAACGGTCGACGGCGACTTTATACCTGGCGGTCGCTGATGGAAGGCTCAATTGCGAAGCAACTCGCCGATTTTTCATCGCGTGAGTTGCTTCCGACCATGATGGAGCAATTTCGAAATTTCGTTCGTAGAGAAAAGATAGATCTGGCCGAAATAAATGCCGACTATTCGAAATCTCATCAGCTCGTGAAGGTATATACTCGCCCGTCTCCGGAAATTGTCGCCGGCGGCGGAGTGCGGGGAGTGGTCGCATACGTCGATTGGTTCGATCGCGATCTTAAGAGCATCAGCAAGGCAATCTATCTGATCGTGGATCTAACGCTTATTGCGTTGGAAGTTCTGAGTGAAGTCGGCCGGCTTATTTGAGTTTTTTTTGAATAAGCAGACATCCGTACGGAGGTGTATCTAAACGCTATGAGATGCAACCAAGAATATCCGGTCGAGTTGCTGGGGTGTCGGTCTTATAGCGGTTCGCGGTCGCCGAGCCGGTAGGACCGCGCTTCTAGTCACCTCAGAACTCTAACGCGGCGGCGGGCTTGGAGGTGGCAGTTGTCGATGACGGTCCATTCCTTTTTTTCTTACGGAATCGAAAACCCAAGGAGGTAAAGAAGTGAAACGAAACGTTCGCAGGTCTGACGGACTTCACGAAAAGGGTCACATAACCTCAAACCGAAACTCAAAGAGGAAAGATGCAACTCAAATCGAAACACCGAGACGCCGTTGGCCATAGAGCAGCGAGCCTCGAAACGTTGGCTACCACAAACAAGAGTGAACTGCGACGGGAATCTGAGCCGCATCAGGGCGGCTTACCCGCCAGGACTGTCGAACAGCGGGATCTGCCGCTGTATCGACCATCCAGTCCGCCGACAGCTTCGCCGGGTTCCAACAAAACAATGAATGAGAATTCTTTGAATGAGAGTTTGAAGAACCCGCCGAAAATCGAATTGATCGATATCGAGAAGATTCGACCATACAAAAAGAACCCCAAGACCCATCCCAAGTCGCAGCTCAAACAAATCGAGGCGAGTATCCGGCGATTTGGCGTTATGAACCCCATGATTGTCGACGCAAACGGCAACCTGATTTGCGGCCACGGCAGGCTGGAGGCACTCAAACGACTCGGCCTGAAAACCGTCCCTGTCATCCGAATTGAGCATCTCACCGACGAAGAAGTGCGCGCCTATCGCTTAGCAGATAATCGCATTGCCGAAAACGGCGGATGGGACCGAGAACTGCTTGCCTTCGAGATCCGTCATCTAGTGGAAGTGGATTTCGATCTCGATCTGACAGGCTTTTCTACTGCCGAGGTTGATGTCGCGTTCGACGGTACTCGGGCACCGGACCCAGCTGATGAAATCCCGAAATGCGAAACCCCGGTCAGCCGTCTCGGTGACCTATGGAACCTTGGGGATCATCGTATTCTGTGCGCTAACAGCTTGAGCCTCGATTCTTTTCGCCGCCTCCTCTCTCGCATGCGAGCGCAAATGGTATTCACAGATCCTCCCTGGAACGTCGCCATTGATGGAAATGTCTGCGGGCTCGGTTCCATCAAGCATCGCGAGTTCCAGATGGCATCGGGAGAGTTATCGGACGCCGAATTCTTCGCATTCTTGCGAACGGCCCTCAGGCACCTGGTCGACTTCAGCATCGATGGTTCGATCCACTATCTGTGCATCGATTGGCGTCACGTGCGCGAACTTCTGACGGCTGCGATGGAGGTCTATTCCGAGCTCAAAAATATTTGTGTTTGGAACAAGACCAATGGCGGCATGGGCTCGCTTTATCGTTCGAAGCACGAGTTGATCGTTTGCCTGAAGAAAGGCGATGCGCCGCACATCAACAACATCGATCTCGGGCGATATGGCCGCAATCGCACAAACGTGTGGGACTACCCTGGAGCGAGTTCCCTGAACGATGCGGCGCGAGACGATCTTGCGCTGCACCCAACTGTCAAACCGATAGCTCTGGTAGCAGACGCAATCCTCGACTGCTCTAAGCGGGGCGGCATCATTCTGGACTGCTTTGCGGGGAGCGGAAGCACCTTGCTCGCGGCTGAAAGGACTGGCCGTCGCGGATACGCGATCGAGATCGATCCGGCATATGTCGACGTGGCGATTAAGCGCTACCAGAACCTTACCGGTCAGAAAGTAATCCATTCGGAAACTGGGCTTAGCTTCGAAGATACCTCGATTCAACGAACAGTTAATCTGTCGAATGACGCAACCCATGAGGAGCAGGCGGATGATGATGGACGACGACGATAAGGTAGGCTACGGACGGCCACCCAAGCACTCGAGGTTTGTCAAAGGACAATCCGGTAACCCGAAAGGTCGGCCGAAAGAGGTGAAGAGTTTGAGGACCGAAATCAGGAAGGTACTGCGCGAACGGATTACGATCCACGAGGGCACCAGGAGCAAGAAGGTAACCAAGCTTTACGCATTGCTCCAGAGTCTTTTTCTCAAGCCGTTCAAAGGTGACTCGGGAACGTCCATTAAACTGCTGGATTCGCTCGTACGTCTCGTCGATCCTAACAGTGACTTGAATCCCGAGCCCCTTAATTTCAACTATGGACCGACCGGCAAAAAGAAGGAGCTTACTCCGAGTGAGAAGATGGACTACCTGCGTAAGATGGCTGATGCTTTAAATCAGGCGAAGGGTCTACGCCCCAGGGCCGACAGGACGATGCTCGGTGACGAAGCGGAAGTTTTGGGTACCACAGATCCAGATAAGGATAACAGCGCCACAGCCAATCGTCTTCCCCGTCCCGAATCCTGAGGTGTTTAGTCCGACGGCGTCGGTGAGGAGGTCCTCTCCCAAGAAAAATGTCCAGCGGCGCGAGGCCGCGGCCTTGCGTGGTTGCCGGGGCAGCAGCTAGCGATTAGTGAGGAACGATGCCGTTCGGTTGGTCGTTTCGAAGTAGTGCCCTAGCGCGACCATACAGTGACCGTCTAATGGGCCGCATCCCTCGCAGAAGCGATTTCTGCGAAGGATGCGACGTCCCTGGTCAAGCTTGAGCTTTTCGTTCGGCACGGCCCTGCGAAGCGGCCCTCCTCTTCTCGGCCCAACGTTTCCTCATTGCTTCGGCAATGCGCCTACGTCCCGCCGCGCTCATACCGGCGCGGCGCTTTTGACGCGACGAAGTGGTCGCGCTCGCCGTTGACGAAGATTTGGGCTTTCTTGCCGCCCACCGGGCCTTCGTCGCTTCCGATAACCGCTTCCGACCGGCAGCCGTAATACCCTTACCGCGACCTCGCGGTCTCTCTCGTCGTGGCGACTCACCAGTCGAAAGCGCCGAACTGGCGCCATCGAGCAGCGCACTGATAGCCCTGCCGATCCTGTCACGTTCATTTTTAAGCTCTGAAAGTATTTTATCGATGTCCAAATCGCGTCTCCTTTTGTGAGTGATAGTTTTTGCGTGAGTCAGTAAAGGCGTCTCACACACCTTTAATATCATCATCCTACGCTTCTAACCTTTCAATTCTAGAGGGTGCGAAACGATGCTATAGGACCTTGAAGGCCTGCCTTTGGACCATAGCTACAAGCCGCTCAATTGCGCTGGATACCGGCGCGACGCACATCCCCCACCAAGAATATATGAGAACGCCCTCTGAAAGGCCGGTGAGAGGACTGGCTTCATTTCGTGACCAGAGCAATGTGTGTCTGTCGCCAAGGAGGGAAGACAGACTATGAAAAACATCGACGAAAATGCCGAAAAGGCTGTAAAGCAGGAGATCGACAAACTCATCGGTGCTTCTCGCAAGCGTCTCAAGGAGACCTGGCGATCGCTTTATGGCACCCCGGCGCCGGAACGGATGAGCGAAGATCACCTTAAACGCGCCATCGCCTATCGGATTCAGGAACGCGCCTTCGGCGGCCTCAAGCCTGCCACTCGGAAACTACTCGACCGGGTCGCAGACGATGCGAGCGCCCGGCGCCCGGTGAAGAGTCCTTCGAAATCGAAGGTCCGAACCGGAACGCTGCTGGTCCGCGAGTGGCACGGCAAGACCCATAAAGTCAGCGTCATCGAGGGCGGCGCACTCTACCGAGGCAAGCGATACAGCTCGTTGTCCGAAGTGGCATTCCACATAACCGGCGCCCACTGGTCCGGTCCTCTGTTCTTCGGCCTCAAAGCCGCGGCTAAGGAGACCAACGATGGAGCCCGTTAAATCCGCGGTTCGTCGCTGCGCCGTCTACACCAGGAAATCCTCGGAAGAAGGTCTTGAACAGGATTTCAACTCGCTCCATGCGCAACGCGAGGCATGCGAGGCGTTCATCAAGAGCCAGACCGGGGAAGGGTGGCGGTTGGTAAAGACCTCCTACGACGACGGCGGTCTTTCCGGCGGGAACATGGAACGTCCGGCGCTCAAGCTCCTGCTGGACCATATCGAGCAAGGGCTGATCGATGTCGTGGTGGTGTACAAGGTCGACCGGCTCACCCGATCGTTGGCGGATTTCGCGAAAATGGTCGAGGTCTTCGATGCGCATGGCATATCGTTTGTGGCGGTGACCCAGCAGTTCAACACCACCACCTCCATGGGCCGCCTGACGCTCAACGTTCTGCTCTCGTTCGCCCAGTTCGAGCGCGAAGTAACCGGCGAGCGCATCCGCGACAAGATCGCAGCCTCCAAGCGCAAAGGTATGTGGATGGGAGGGTGCCCTCCGCTCGGCTATGACGTCGTTGATCGCCGCCTGGTTGTGAACCCCAAAGAAGCCGAGTTGGTGAAGCTCATCTACGAAACCTACCTGAAGCTCGGCAGTGTGAGGCATCTCAAAGAGCACCTCGAACGTCAGGGCACTGTCTCCAAGATCCGAACCTCCAAATCCGGTAACCGAACGGGCGGATGCTCATTCGCGCGCGGAGCGTTGTACGAGCTGCTCGCCAATCCTCTCTACATCGGCGAAGTGCGCCACAAGAAGGAGCGTCACCCAGGTCAGCATGAAGCGATCCTGAGTCGCGATCTCTGGGAGCGAGTCCAGCAACGGCTCCTCGATACCGCGGTTCGAAGCGGCACCGACGAACCCAAATGCATCCCGAGCCCATTGGCCGGGAAGTTGTTCGACGAGCATGGCGGACGTCTGACGCCGAGTCATACGGTCAAAGGAGTCCGGCGCTATCGCTACTACGTCTCGCGCGGTCTGATTCGATCATCGGCCAAAGGAAAGAAAGGGTGGCGACTGACGGCGCTCGAATTGGAAAGGAGCGTCATAACCGCAGCGGATTCGATGCTCGCAGATCGGGCGGCGACCGTCGCCGCTGTCCCGGATGCAGAAACTTCGGCAGTCGCGGTCGAAGCTGCGCTGCAGGCAGCGGAGGCGGCCAGGGCGCAACTCGATTCAGATCTCGACAAATCGGCGGTGATCGCTCAGCTCGTTCATCGGGTGGAGCTGCGAAAGGAAGGCATGCAAATAGCGCTCGACCTCGGTTCGTTTGTGAACGAAGAGCATCACCAACTTAGGGAAGGGTTGAAGATGACGCGGTTGGTGCCGCTTCAGATTCGACGGTGGGGATTCGAAATGCGCCTGGTAGTCGGCGACGGCCTCGCTCCTTCTCCAAAGGCCGACCCGGCTCTGCTCAAAGCGGTGGCGAGAGGTTTCCGGTGGTTCAATGAAATCGCGACGGGGCAGGCTACGTCTGCCGCCGACCTCGCGAGACGGGAGAACCTGGACAAGCACTATATCAGTCGAATGATCCCGCTGGCGTTTCTCGCGCCTTCGATCGTCGAAGCGATCTCGAAGGGAACGCAACCTCCAGAATGCACCACCGAAATGCTCACCCGGAGGCTAAACTTGCCATTCGATTGGGCTGGCCAAAGGGCGATGATGGAAAGATTGTGAAACGCTCGGAAACGGATCTCGCGCCGGTGATTCGTAATCAGCAGGTCGTCGGTTCGAATCCGACGGGTGGCTCCAAGAAAGTTAATAACATCAAGCACTTATGGCAATGCGCGGAGCCGGTGGTTGGCCATTTTCATTCTGTGTCACCACTGTGTCACCACTTGGAAGGTTATCGTTGTGAAAACTAAAGACCAGCTCAAAACCGAAGCCAACAGAATCCGAGATGAACTTCAAAATAGCGGGATCATAAACCTGAATGAGCTGCGCCAGTTCTGGAAAGATTTGGAGGAGTACATTCAGAACGCTGGCGGCGGGCAACCCAACCTGATCACACTCGCTGATTTCGATTGGGAGATTATCACGGCCAACGCAGCTAGACGAAGATTGCATGCACATTTGTTCGATTTGGTAAAACAACTCTGAACTTCTGAGCGTCAATCCGGGATCCGGTCTCGATCAAGAGCGGCGAGCCGCCGCCGAAGCGCCGCGAATTGTCAGCTCGAATGTTGCGCTGTTACCGCCCTGCACCGTCCGGGAAAGTTTGTGCTCGATCCACCCATGAAAAACGCGCAAGTCTGCTCGTTTCCGGCTCAACGATTGGCGATCACAATCTCTGGAGTTGCCACTCGGATCGCGTCGATCGCGGCGATACAGATTTCCTTGTAGGTTTTTCCTCGGACTGATTGCCGGGGATTGAGGCGCCTTAGTTCCGCAAAAAGTAGCGTAGCAGCAAATACCCAGAAATCGCTGTTCTCTTTCGCGTCCACCTTCCCGATGAGAGTCTCGAATCTATCGGCGAACGGCGGATAGTCTTGATTCCCGGCTCTGACAGCAGTTGCAGTTATTTCGTAAACGAAAAATGCTCCCAGCGAAACTGCCATCGCTCGCTTCATGAGAATGAGGTCGACCTTTTTCGACCAAACTGGTCGCCCCAACAGAATTCGTGCAAAAGTCGCCAAGGTCAGCCGTTTCAACGAGATGCGCAGCCGCGGTGCCTTCTTCGCATAACTCCTCACCTCGGCGAGGAGGAAGTCCCGCGCAAATGCATCGCACGCGAGTTCCAAAGCTGGCCCGCCCGCGGGCGCATTTCGGTATTTGTTGAAAATCACATGTTGAATTTCGTGAAGGAAGACATAGGCCGTCGCCATGATAGCCAAATCAAAGGTGGCCCGATGTTTGACAGGAATCGCGGAACGATCTGCAGATGGACTGGGCAGATAATCAGGGCACTCGAGTTCGCTCGCCAAACCTGCTTTCGCGGCGCTCTGGACGATGTAAAGCAACTCCTCGAAGCTGGCGAGAGCGCTTTCTATTCTTGTGTCTGTTTCCATGAGCTCAGCGATCGAGCGCCCGCGCCGAATCGATAACAAAACATGGGGACTGTGGCACTCAAAGATCCGCCACGCAGCGTGGGCGAGCATCCACAGCGTTTTCATGGTCTTGTCGTTAAATGAAATCAGGTTCCCCTTCGTCTTGAGTACGAAACCAAGGGAGTCAGGAACGACAGCGAACTGCGGACGATAATCTTCCAAGATCTGGTGCAAGCGGTCAGCGCGTTCAGGTGCGCTATCGAGAATTGCCCGCTCAACGAGAGAAGAATCGATGATTTGCTGCGACATCGGAGATAACCCAGATTGAAAATCAGCAGCTTCGGGACCTCTTTTTGAAAGTACCGAGCTTCTCAATTGGGAACGTATAAGCCTTTTGGACCGCTCCACATTCCTTCTCCAGAAAATAAGGATCAAAAGCAAGACGACCCCTTTGCTGAGCTGCTTTGTGCGCGTTCTCACTCATGGGTTTCGATTCGCCCATCACGCCGGGTGGTGTCGGTCAATTGGTAGAAAAGTGCTCAGCATCAATAGTGCAGTCGAGTTGAGCAGTTGAACTATCAGGTTGTTACTATGCAGCCTCCGGTTGTTCGCTGATGGTGGTTAGGTCGTGCCAGCCGACCAGGCGGCGCAGAGTAACTTGTCCACTGCGCAGGAGGCCGAAAAGCAAGAACAGCACCGCCTCCTCGCTGGGGAGCGAAGCCTGGGTCTTGGTCCGCCGCCGGAATTCCTCGTTGATGCGCTCCAGCGCGTTGGTGGTGCGCAGCGCCTTCCATTGCGAGATCGGGAAAGTCGTGAAGGTGAAGAGTTCGTCAC